>OBEQ010572609.1_pt1 | contig 10182 bp, 6 predicted proteins | sample 1670901 | NCBI WGS metagenome assembly OBEQ01 (sample SAMEA104232315, study PRJEB22302) | groundwater metagenome | biome: forest; feature: aquifer; material: groundwater | place: USA | collected 2011-08-07 | depth 5.4 m | reverse complement strand
TTCGAATCCTGTCTCCTCCGTTTTTTATCTGTCAATCCTTTTCGTTTTGTGGTTGTAATTCTGTTTGATCCATTGATAATAAAGACTTAATAAGCTCTTAACTGTACTTTTGTATACTCTATAGCATGAATATTTCACCAGCAAGTCTTTATGGGAATCATTTTACTCCCAGGCAAATAAATACTACAAGCAGTCCAAGCCAACAGGCTGAGAGTCGTTCAACTGGTAGTAAATATGATCAAGGTACTTTAGATTATCTTGCTCTTTTAGATCTAATTGCTGTACTAAAAGCTCAAGGAACTCCTGCAGGAGACTTATCTGCCAATAGGTTACAAAAAATACTTAATGCTATGTGCGGGGGATTATAACAAATTTTTATTGTAAATCTTTCTCAAGTTTTTTATAACGCTCCCATGAATTAATTTAATTCGTTTCTTATCTACCAAATTTACACCAGGAGCTAAAGATTGTTTGAAACTCTTTCTGTTCTGTTGATGTTAAAGGTTCTTGAAGTAGTCCCCTAATTATTAAACTATGCTTAGGTAATTCATTGGTTGTAATGAGATCTCCTTTTCCACAGATCCCTTGTAAAATTTGTAAATCTTTCTCTTCGTCTTGCTGAATAGTGTTAGAGATAAGTTTACTTCTTAATATATCTCTTCTGCTCACAAGATCATTTAAAGTAAATGCATTTAATCTTACTTTCAAAGGCATATTATCTCCTTATGTTTTATAAGCTGTTATTAATAGATAGCTCATAGTTTAGCATTATTCAAAATATGTATATCGCCTCCAAGTATCAAAATTTTAAATCTGTAACGGTGAAAAAAATAAAATTAATATAGAATATTAAAGTCAAGTAGAAAAATATCTAAAGAAGCGACAAAGCGTTTATGAAGGAAGAGTGTCCGAGTGGTTTAAGGAGGCAGTCTTGAAAACTGTTGATGCCGCAAGGTATCCGGGGGTTCGAATCCCTCCTCTTCCGAATTTTCTATATAGCGCTCCGCATTTCATAATGAAATGCTCTGCTTTTTGCGATCTCACTTAACGACGTTCCGATTTTTCGCTTACGGAAAAACCTTCACTTGCAAACTTATTTTTTGTCATTGTAGTTTTAAAATCAGTACATTAATGGATGTAAGTAATATCTATGTAAGAAAATAAATACCGTATTCTACGTTCAATGTAGTAATCATTTCTGTTACAATTTACACAATTCATAAACCACCAATACAAAGCAGCTTTTACTAGGGTAATACTTCCTCAAATGAAATTAACTAAGATTAGCCCAAAAATATTTTCAAAGGCTTTGCCAGAAGAGAATTCAGCTAAAGAGAGTTCTTCTGAAACTGGTAAAAATAAACCACTTCCAAGTTCTAGGTTACGAGTAGGTACTCTTGGTGTTTTGACATTGGGTCTCCTTTCTTTAATCAGGTCAGCAAGCGCTGATGATGGACCAAAATTAGGAGCACCAGTTCCTCAGCAACAAACCAAATTAAAACCTTTTGACATTCCAAAGTTAATAGAAAAAAAACAAGCTATTCCAGAAGAACTTTTTGATGAACTCCTTGATAATCAAAGTTTAGCACTACAATTATTACCTTCTTTACCCGAAGAGGTTGCTATAAAGATGGCAAAAAGAGGATTTCGTGAACAAGCAAAAGCACTTAAAGAAAATTCTTCTAATCTAATGCAAAAGGAACTGCGAGTAGAAAGTCTTTTTCAATACACACCATATAAAAATTTAAAATCAATACTTAAAGAATCAAAGAATGAATATCAGGAATTAATAGAAGTATATATAAATGCTTTAGCCGACAAAGAAAACAAACGCAAAAATACTGCAGAAGAAAGTGCCTCATGGAATGCTTGGGTCTTAGGAAATAAATTATTAACTTCACGTGTAACAGAAGCTGCTCCAGAAGGATTATTTAAAGAAAGTTGGTATGCAAAAATAGATAAAATAGTTGAACGTATTGATAAAGAGTTTACATTTAATTCCCCACATGAAACTAAAAAATGGGCAACAAACTCAATTACAGCACTTGCAAAATTAGAGTCTAAGGAAAACAAAGAATCAAAATTATATAAAACCTTACTTACACTTGTAGATAAAGGGGATGTAAGTGCTTCTGCTATAGCTGCTGATTTACCTGAAACAGTACAAGTAGAACTTACAAGAATAGCATTTAATGGTATAAAAAAAGCACTTGTAAGTAATTCTTCCGATTTAGAAAATAAAGAAAATAATATAAGAGAATTATTAAATGGTTTCTCAGGCAATAAATTAAAAATACTCTTGTCAAAAACTAAAAACGAGTATCAGGAATTAATAGAAGCATATCTTGATGCTTTAGGGGATAAAGAAAATGGGCGTAAAAATACTCCAGACGAAAGTACTTATTATAATGCCTGGGCATTAGATGTAAAGATTTTATCCCCTTCTCTCCAGTCTGTCCCACCGGGACTATTTAAGGAATCCTGGTATCCCAAGATAGAAAAAATAGCTAGTCGCATGGATAAAGAATTTATATCTAATTCATACTCAACTACTGCTAGAACATATACTGTAGGTGTAATTACTGCATTATCAAACTTAGAGTTTAGGAAAGATAGTGGCATAAAAGAACCAAAGCTATATAATACTTTGTTCACATTTGTAGATAAGGGACATGCGTCTGTTGAAGTTATTGTTAAAGGTTTGCCTGAAACTCTTCAAGTAGAACTTACAAAAAAAGTATTGGATAGTACCAAAAAAGCACTTATAAATAATTCTTCAGATTTGTCAAGTAAAGAAAATAGTACAGAGCAGTTGTTAAATAATTTTTCAGGCAATGATTTGAAAACACTTTTGTTAAAAACTAAGAACGAATATCAGGAATTAATAGAGGCATATGTTAATGCTTTAGCTGATAAAGAGAATAAGCGTAAAAGTACTACAGAAGAAAGTGCTTCATGGAATGGCTGGGTTCTAGGCACTAAATTATTAACTTCACGTATAACAGATGCTGCTCCACCTGGGCTATTTAAAGAAACCTGGTATCCTAAAACAGAAAAAATACTTGAGCGGATTAATAATGAGCTTGTAGATGCTCCACGAATATACACCCAACTCGCACTTGCTAGCCTAATAGCTTTAGAACTTAAAAATGATAGTGGTATTAAAGAGCCTAAAATATTCCATAAATTAATTGACCTTGCAGATAAAAATCCAAAAACTTATTTTCCTTCAAATTGGAATATGTTACATAACTCTATAGTTAGAGAAGCTGTTATGAATGATAATCCAAAAGGTAGTAGAGTACCTAATCCGACTCTTATAGTACCTAAAGAATCTTTAATACAGCCTTATGAAAGTTTAATTAAAAAAATCATAACAAATCTCCCCCCTATTAATAAAACTCAAGAAGACTTGGAGCTTCATAACAGTGTAATTCAGGCAACTATTTTTCTTTCTAAAGCTCCTATTAGTCGTCCAAAACAAATTATAGATTTTCAAGATCAAAGATTAACCACGATCTCTAAAGCAAACATGGAAGAAATACCCGGTGCACTAACACAACTTCAAAGTATGATTCTTAGTCACTCACTTCATAAGGAAAACAATATTGTTGAAGCAGGAAAAAAACACATTATGCCCATTATAAACATTGGATTCCAAGGTTTGCTGGACGAGGATTCAAAAAAAAATGAAGCTGGTTTAAAAACTATTCTATTAGCACAAAATTTTTATGGTACTTCTCCCTCTGCTCTTATTCAGGATGAATCCATTAAGAAACTTTGTAACTTAGCCTTAGATCGCTTCCAAAACAAAGAACTTAAAGATGATGTGGCAATAAGAACTTACCGTGAATTTGTCTATTACATACACAATGAGAGAAGAGATCCTGAGCTACTAAAAGCATATACTTCAGGTTTAAATAAGCAAATAGTTTTTACTTCAAAGACTAAAGAAAAAGCTATTAATCCACAAGAATTACGACTAGTAACTAACAGAGAAACCGAGCTCTTAAAAGGAGCCAATCAGTTAATCGATTACTTTGACAATAACAATAATCCGGAATATTTAAAACATGTAGAGCCTTTGTTCAAAGCTACTAGAGAACATATTTTAAAAGATGCATTTAGTGTTGAGACCTTAAATCAAGGGAGAGAGCTTTTTACTAGGGTTGCATATTATCCTACAAGTAATAATAAAGATGACAAAGAAAATAGAAGATTTTTTAAGGAAACAGTAATGCCTTATTTTAGCTCACTCTTAGAAAGCTCAACAAATTTATCAAAATCCGAAAAGAAGGATTTTCAAGAACAAGTTTATCAAAATATTTTTTATTTCTTTAGAGCTGCGAATATAGAAGAACTTAAAAATAGTGACGGATTAGGAAATCTATTTATTTTAGATGAGACGTTGCAAAGCATGTCTAAAAACTTTTTTAATGTAAAAGATGAAAATAAAATTGATCAGTTTATGCTTCTTCCAAAAAGTGTTTACCTTTCTTCAGAAAGAAGGAAGGGTGATTTATGGACACCGTACATGACAGTAAAAATGTTAAACCTTCAAAAAGATTATTTAAACAGTGCTCTTAAAGAAACAAATACTTTATTAGATTCTTCTAAAGCTACAGTCCAAGTAGACACTTTAGATGCATTGTCTTCATATAAACAATTCTTAGAATATATAAGACCTCAGTTAGATACAGCAGTTGTAAAACATGTTTGCACAAAAGATGAGCAAGAAATTGTTAAAGATTTAATTGAATTGCATATTGCTTCTGTAAACAATATTTTGACTGACAAATTTGAAAAAGTTCAAGTTACACGAAAAATGCTATCTAATTCATTTGAACATGAGATTAATGACGATGTTTTTAGGGCAAGTGTTAAAAGTATTGAAAATATTATTTCTGGTGATAAAACTCTAAATAAAAAATACCTTGAGCTAATCGATACTAGGTTAAAAACAGAAACTGATCCGCGAACTCGTGGAATGCTTTATAGAACTATAGCTAAGCTAAATCCTGATAAGGCTCTTATATTAGAACGATTTAAAAAAGCTATTATTACCGAAGATTCTCCTATTACTGCTCAGTATATCGGAGAAGAGTTAGGGGAAATATTCTTCAGGGAAATGAAAGAACTACCTGAATACAAAGCTCTTTTTAACACACAGCAAAATCAACAACCTCGCCATAACGGCAATCAAATTGATTGGTTTGGAAGAACCGCTGAATTTGGTGAGGCAATAGAGCTATTTAATAAAAACCTTGAAGCTGGCATTAAAACAGGGGAAGGTAAGGCTAATGAAAATATGCCGATCCAAAACACTCTACTATTTTTAACAAATAATAGTAAAGGACGTAATCTTACAGCATTGGTAAAGGAAAATCTAAGTGAGGAACTTCTACAAAAATTAAATTCCAGGAAAGATGGTGATGAGATTGATCCTAGAATCTTAAAAGTTGCTTTTAGAATTCTAAGTAATTCAAATAATGCTTTAAGCGGTTTTTTACAAAAGGTATCTTATGATGAAGTAAGAGAAAAATATATTACATGGATTGATAGCTATGATAGAGAAAAGAAAGCATATAATGCATTTGATAATTTGAATAAAAACATTACTTCTTTATTAGAAGACAATCTCTATCAAATCCCTGTCATGGACACTCTTCCACATATAGCAGGAGCATTAATGTCTGCTACTAGAAATTCTGAAGATTTAAGAGCAAGGGCTGATTTTTTAAATGAAAAAATATTTAAAGGTACAGAAAAAAGGCTTGGATTATTTGAACGATATGAAACCGGATTACAGCACAGATTCATATGGGAATATTTAGAAAATTATAGAAATAAAAATGGTAATGATGCTACAACAGAAGAAAATTGTAGAGCATTTCTTAAACAAATTGACAATATACGAACGTTACAAGATCCGGGAAAAAGAAAGGAAGGCAGAAGAGATATAGGACTTGAAGTAAGCAGGCTAGATCCAAAATTATATTCAGAAAAGGTAAGAATACCACTAGAAAGAGCAAGGGTAAAATTTATTGAAGAGCTTATAGCATTTGCTGGTAATAGACAGAGAAGAGACTATATGGAAATTGTACTTAATACATTTGAATTAAGAAACCAAGTTCCAGAAAGTGAGTTAAACAGAATTAGAGGAATAACAGATTGATTGAGAAAATTGGGCAAAGATAGGTATTATAAAGCTATATTGAGGCACATAAAGACAAAAACTTAATATTACGTTGATCTTAAACTATAAGTTATCTACAATATTCTCTTAGTTATTAACTGGAGGAATAAATAATGGATAAGTTAAGTAAATTAGTAAGTTTGATCTACGGCATAATGTTAATTCTTGGAGGAGTAATGGGCTTTTTAAAGGCACATAGTAAGGTCTCATTAATTACAGGGGTACTTAGCGGACTCATAGTTTTATACAGTAGCAAAATTAAATCAAAATCTTCTTACCTGTATGTCTCAGCGATTAGTTTGGTTTTAGCAGGATTTTTCTCTTATAGGTTTGCACATACACATGCGCTAATGCCAGCAGGATTAATGTTAGTCTTGAGCACTACTGCATTTTGTGTTGTATCTTTGAGTTATTTTAAATCAAGGAAAAAATAAATATTTTGCATGTTCCACCTACCTCATCATAGTCTGGATATAGCAATAGTTTTAATTTTTAATAAATTTTGTGGTAAATCCCAATTTTGGGATACATTAGCACTTTTGTTTTTATCAGTTGATGCACTAAGAACAGCTATATTGGTTGCACTTATTGTGGGAATTTGGCAGTATGGAAAATCTAAGTCAGATACAAATTCACAAAAAAGGGTTTTGTTTATTTTATTTAGTGTAGTAATATCGCTTGGAATTATTGAAATATTAAATGCACTTATTGACAGTCAAAGACCAATAGTTGCTCTGGGAAATTTAATTTATAATCCTATTACTACCTCTGATACACAATTGCTCTGGAATGGAGGCTGGGTTAGAAATCCAAAACATGGTTCTTTTCCCAGCGATACAGTAGCATTACTGGCTACGATGGCTGTAGGTCTGTTTTTATGGAATAGAATGCTTGGGATTGTTGCTTTTTTGTTTGTATTATTTGCAGGAATTCTTCCAAGATTATACTTTGGACTTCATTATCCATCTGATATGTTTATTGGGGTATTAATTTCAATAGTTTCCACAATAATTGTTGAAAAAGTAAATCTATTTAATACTTTAAGTAAAAAGATTTTAGATATTGAACAAAAATTTCCATATTTATTTGGAGTAGTAAGTTTTTATTTAGCTTATATAATTGCAGAAAAATTTATTTTACTTAGAAAACTTCCTGTTTGGATAAAGGTAATGTTTGGACATTAGGAAATTTGTTCAAATAGCTTTCTGTAATTTAGTGGAGTATTTTCAAGAGAGCTGTTAAAAGCCAATTGAGGGGTTGAATCTAAAAAAGGTAAATCTGGTATGAGGATAACTTGTGATGTTTGAATTGGGGCGACATTACGATTGTAATTAGGATAAATATTTTTTCTTATATCTTCAACGCTAAGGTTAACGCCTGCTTTAGGTAGTATATCTTGTCTTACAAGCTCAGCAGACTGTCTAAATTTATTTAATATAGTTGCAGATTCGCTCTTGGATAAACCGCCTAACAAGGCTGCTGTTATATGTGCAAATGCTTCAGCTCTGCTATTGTAAAAGTAAACTAAATTTTTCTTATCTGCTTCTGAAAAGTTTTTAACATCTGAAGTGTGTGCTCCTTTAAAACCTTCTCTATCCGAAAAAGGTGATGAATAAGCATAATCAAATGCATGCCCTAGTTCATGATATAAAACACGAGTTATATAATCTTTTGATTCAGCGCGATCGAGGAGAATAGTACTTCCATATTGAGTGACCCTTTGGGGAATAACAGCTTTTCCACCTGTATAAAATCCCCCGGTACTTGAATACTTTCTACGGTCTATATAACCTTCTGCAGTAATTTCATATTGTGGCTTATTTGGATCTTCTGTTTTCCATCTATCGTATTCTTTCCATGCAGGGTAATAGTAATAGTAAGCATCAATGTAATCTTTTGCGATTAGTACTTGTACCCCTTGTTTTGCTAGCTCCTTTGTAAAAGGTTCAGGTAAAGATTTTATGGTGCTTATCATGTTTTTTGCATAAGCAGAATCAACCCATGTATGGGTTGGGATATTTAAAAGGGGAATTGTTGATTTGACATCAATGTTATAAGTTACACTGTAAGTATCATTTCCCTTGCTGTATATTTCAAATGCTCCTGGGTAACCAATATTTGAACCACATATTGTAGCCACAAGCTGTCCTTCAGGTTTTTGTGGGAAAAATAAATTCTTACCAGCATCTTCATCTTTATAAGCTAAAGAAAAAGAGCCATCTTTGTTGTAAGTTATGTAAAAATCACCTTTTGTGTTTACTCTGTAGTAAGTATAAACGTCAGGTCTATCCTTAGGATTAGGAATAACTTCAGTTATCTGATATTGCGGAATAGGAGTAGTAATAGATTTAACTATTGAAGCTGGTTGTTGAGCTTTGAGGTTATCTGATTGGGTGATAAAAAATGGAAGAACTACTACAGATTTTGCAAGAAATCGGACAGGAGATAAATTCATACATACCTCTGATAATACATTTACAAAAATCAAATTAATTAATTGTTTAATAATTCTAATAAAGTCAAGGAAAATAATCAATAGCTAAGATACAAATATTCCTATAAAATATTTTTTTTGCTTATCAAGTATTTTTACATTCTTAAACAGTTCTTTGTGATTCTCTAGATCATTTGTATGCCCAATAATACAAACTTTTGATTTTAAATCAGAACAGCTTTTAATCAGTAATTTTTGCTCTTTTTTATCAGAGAAATCAACTGGTAAACCACTGTAATAGACAAGAGAAGGACGATACATACCAAAAGATATAATCTGCTTTGCACCAATCTTTTTGGCTATCAGTGCGAAGTTTCTTAGATCTTCATGTGTGTGTCTGTAATAAGGGACTAAATAAAAGTTTAATCCTAAAACAAATGATAAAACAAAACATAAAGCAAAGCTAACTACAAATTGATAAGTCTTTTTAAATATAAAAAATGAAAACAGAATTCCTGTAAAAAGAAAAATCACAACAAATATCATTTTTATTAATAAAGGAGTCTTAAATGTTTCTTCGAGATTCCATTTGGAAAATAAATTAAACACATAAAAAATTATAGGTGTTAGAAGCAAAGTTGTAAACACAAAGGTTCTTTTAAGTAAAGCAAGATTTTTCCTTGATAAAACTAAAACCCAATAAGCAGTTAAAATTGAAAGCGGTGGAAATATAAGCAATATATATGTGGCAAGCTTTGTAGTGCTAAAAGAAAAAAATAAAAATACAGTAACTATCCAAACAAGAGAAAACTGAATAAGTTTATTTAAATTCTTTTTTAACAATATTTTTGGATTTAAAAACTTAGCCAATGAATAAATTAAAAATAATGTCCAGGGCATGAAACCACCTAAAACTACTGGGATATAAAACCAAAACGGTCCAGGATGATCTCCCACGACGGAGGTAAATCTTTTTAAGTTATGCAGAAAGAAAAACTCTCTTGTAAATCCACCATTTGTCGCAACATGGACGGCAACATACCATGGAAGAGAAATTAAAAACATAAAAAATAAAATTATAAAATAAATCCTCAAGTGCTTTATATCAAATTGCCTTTTAAGAATCAAGAAGAAGGTTAAAATAATTAAAGGTAATAAAACGCCCACTGGGCCTTTTGTCAAAACCGAAAGTCCACAAAAAACACCAGCTACAATGCACCAGTAAATCTTTAGCTTAAAATCTTTTATATAGTAACTTAAAAAAATAGAATACAGAGAACCAGTAAAAAATAAGCACAAAGCAATGTCAGTAGCAGCTCTTCTCCCAAGTAAAATGAATTCAATTGATGTAGCTAAGATTATTGCTGAAAGAAATGCAACCTTTCTCCCAAAAACTTTTTTCGCAGTGTACCAAGTAAATAAAACACATAAAGTAGCACATGCTGCAGAAGGTAATCTGCTCGTAAAATCGCTTATTCCAAAAAATTTATATGAAAAAGCAATTAACCAATAAAACAATATTGGCTTATCAAAAGCATCCTGAAAATTAAAT
>OBEQ011980672.1_pt1 | contig 10184 bp, 11 predicted proteins | sample 1670901 | NCBI WGS metagenome assembly OBEQ01 (sample SAMEA104232315, study PRJEB22302) | groundwater metagenome | biome: forest; feature: aquifer; material: groundwater | place: USA | collected 2011-08-07 | depth 5.4 m | reverse complement strand
TTGGCTGAATTGAAAAAGCGGGTCGATTTGGTCGTCGCTCGGCGGAGCGCAAGACGGGCGCGAGCCATTCGGAGAGAGTTCAGCGAACGGAGCACAGAAAAGCCGCGCTCTGAGCTGCGAACAAATTCCCAGACAGATGACTCAGAAAAGGAAAGAAGATTGCTTTTAAAACTAACCAAATTAAGAGAAAAGCTGCGTGCAGTTATCGAGGAAGAGAAGGAACGTATTGAGATTTTTCGGGATCGGTCGCAAGTTGCCCGTGAAAAAGGAAGGTTACAGATGGTAAAGATTCTGGAGGACATCATTGCTCCGCTCCAGGCGGAGATAGAAGACCTTCAAAAAAGTTTAGCAGAGGTGGAGGAACTTTGGGTTAAGCTTTCTAGTGACAAGAGTATTAGGTCCGAACTCCGCAACTCCGAAAGCGAAATCGTAAAAGCGCTACAGGAATTGGAATCTGCTTTGACGCAAAGCTCGATTCCGAAAGATGAGGTCAATGTGCAAATCGAGCGCAACGACATCGAAAAATCAGTGCGCGGAATTTATATCAGGCCACAAGGAAACCGGGCTGAGATTGAACTGCGTATTTCTCCTGAGTTTGGCCACTTTGAGATTGTACGAAAGGTGAATGGCCTCGTAAAAACAGAAGGGGATTTTATATTGGGAAAGGACTGGACCGCATCTCGAGAGCATATACTTGATGAACTTGAGCATGCCATCAGTGACCTTTGGATTTATCTTTATCCGGATCTGGAAGACCGTTACCGAGTCTTTAGAAAAATACAAAAAGACACGGTCACACCATCGTCCTACGAAAGCGAAGTTGCAAAAAATGAGAAGATCGCGACCGAAAGTACGAATCTAAATTTTCAAAGTAGTTTGGATCTACTTCACAATCTGAGCGAAAAGAAAACCGAAGCTTATGATGAGGCGGTTAGGGCGCTTCTGAGGCACTCAACAGAGCTGGCGATTGAATTTGACGCGTCAGGTTTACCAAAATTCAAAGGCATTCCAGAATTGATGCAATTAGTGGTTCTGTATAAAAGGCCGGCTACCGGAGAGGCGCCTGATCGGCCGCGCGTCTATTTCTTTGACAGCGTTTTCGAAAATGCTGCTGGCTCCCCCCGTGTTCGTGCTGGTCTACCACCTGGGAATTACGTAGGGATATATAGTTTTGATAGAAAGCATTTAATTAAAATACCGCTTACTTCATTTCGCGAAGAAGCGATGCGAGGAGGGTATGTTGAGTTGCATCCCTTGAGATCGGAAATACGAAAAGAAATCATTGCAAGCGTTATACAAAAAGAAAAGCCACGTTCTGAGTTGCGAACGAATTTCCACTTGCGGGTAGAAACTTTAGACGAACTTCTTCCTGAAAAAGCACAACTTGAGACTGCAATTAATGGAAAACAAAGTGAAATTCAAATCCTGACAAACAAAGCTAAAGCCGCGCGCCTTCAAGACAAGCTCGCAGTTGCGGAAGCGTTGGAAGATGCAGCGCAAGAAAGTCGCGCTCAGAGCGTCGAACTTCAAACACAATTGAATATCGTAATGAATAAGATTGCGGGAAAACGCGTAAAACAAATCAGAGAAGAGTTTAACAAACAAATCAAGCTGCCACCCGATCAAGTGATTCTAGACAACTTTTCGTGGAGTGGTTCGACCGTCAAATGGTACTCAGCTTTAAGAAGAACCATCCGCTCTGACGCTTTATTTGGAAATCGTGTGGTTACAGCCTATTATCCAGGCGCTGCCGCTGACATCTTACATGCAGTTGCGGCAAGCGACCCTGATATCCTAATCATGTCGGATTATGAAAAAGAAAAAGGCTTCTTTGATTTGAGATCCGGCGGACGCTACTTTCGTGGCGCTTTAAACACTGTTAGAAAAAGAGGCGGAGAGGTGTTTAGAGTAAGGAAAATCGCTCCCAATGTACATCAGGCAGAAATTCGATTTCTTGGCAAGAATCGAACCCTTTATTATTTATCAGAAGTCGATGCTTATTCCGAAACCCAAGTCCCTGACATCATTAAACAAGGTTTCGACATATATCTTGAAAAGCGGCTTACCACCGGATACGGAATCGTTCGGCCTCAAACATGGTCTGTACCGCATCCCGTGCTTTTGGCAGCGCGACACTTAAAACCTGGCGGTATTGTTATAACTGATGATGTGATCATTCCTGAGATCGAAGGATTCAGGATCAGGAAAGTGGTTAAAGAATGGGCTTCGGACAAGCATGCACCTTACCCGTTCCGTATGCCTTTTGAAGGTTTCATGAGACTTTATTATTTTCACGGTGAGCAAATGCTAAATTCTAAGGTTCAGCAAAAGTCTGAACTAAGAAAGGTTAGTCTAAATGAATCGCGAGTCCGTGACGGTATCGCACAAAGATTAGAATCTTTGGAAAGCGCAGATACAACAGGCGTTACAAAAGAAGCTCTTCTGAAAAGAAGGATTTCCATTCAAGAACTCATTCAAATTGGTCAACCAGCTGTTTTACCTCTCATAGCAGCACTTCAAAATCCAAGTATGAGTTTAAAGTTAGGAGCAATTGATGTTCTCTCCGTTATCGGTGATCAGCGCGCAATTGGTCCCTTGAGCCACCTTGCACAAGCTGTCGAACTTCGAGAAGTTGCGCGGGATGCCGTTCAATCAATTGAACTCAGAAACCTGGCGGAGGGCGAGTCCGATAGAGTTTCAACAGCGTCAGCACAGGAAAGTCCGATCAAGATTCACACTGAAAACTCGCTCGCACTTGTTGATTCTATTGCAAATTACATGAACCACCAGTCCACTCAAACAGGCCGATTCGACACATCTTGGATCGACGCGCTCATCCAAGAAAAACCCCTCATCATTGATCTTGACGTGGAATCATTCGTTCATAAGGAAAACGGAAGGCTGAGCGTGATCGGGTTAGGTTTTATTGAAGGTCTGAAATTATTGGAGAAGACGTTACGGGATGAATTTCTCAGCCGGATCAGAATCAATCTCATCAATTTGAATCCCGATTTGAAAGATTCAGAAATTGAACGCGCCTTAGGTATTACACCAGAGCTTAAGAGTATGGTTAAAGTTAAAGATATTCCGGTCCGCCACTATTTGTTTAAAGGAATGGCGTCTTTCCTTGAAACTACTTCACTAAAGATTGCCTATGAGAAAAATATTCCGCTTTGGCGAGAGAATGTTGACATTTTAGTTAAGTCACCGAAGGCAGATGAATTGGTTGATGGGAGACAACTTTTTATGGTTGCATTATTGCATCATTGCTTGCGTCAAGGTCTATCGAAATCAGATCGCCGTGAAATAGAAAAGATTCTGAATGATATCGGAATGAGTAAAAGTGAACTTCAACGCTATATTTATTCACCTCGTTCGAGAACTTCTTTTGACCCTGATTTTCTGAAGCAAATCGATATGGCAAATCAGATTTTAATGCAATCGGCTTAATGTCATGATGTAATAAGAAAAAGTATTTAAAAAATGTTGTATCGACACCCGACTAAGATAAGTCGGGTTTTTTTTATTAAAAAGGGAGCAAGTGGTGCTAGGTAAAATTATTGTGGGGAAAAGGCAAAAAAGGCTTTTAATTATTGAGGATCTTGAAGGAACCCGGGATTCGTTTCGTATGTTTTTGGATGATTATTTTGAAATCAATGATTTTGGATCAAGCGAAGAAACGCTCGCTTGTTTCAGGACTTTGCATCCGGACGTCGTCCTTCTGGATATTGGAATTGCGGGCTCCGTCCTTCAGGGCCCGGATCTCCTCAAAATCATGAAAGAAGAAAGTAAAGAAACCGTCATCTGCATGGTTTCCGCATATAGTCATCTTGAAAAGCAAATGCTTGACCTAGGGGCAGATGGTTTTATCAAAAAGCCATGCGGTCGGGGAGAGCTGTTTGATTTTTTGATTGCAAAAGGTCTAATGAAGCCAATTGTGCATTAGTGGTTAGGAAGGAAGAGAGGCAAAATAGATATGAAGACAAAGAAATCAAAAGCACGTCTTCAAGACGTGTTAAATCAGGTTAAAACAGGTGAGATTGCCATTGAAGTTGCAAATGGAAAAGCCGCCTATATTCCGAAGCAGACGATCATTGCTCGGTCACAGTCTGGAATCATCAGAAGGATTAAGATAGAACGACCTATTCAGCTCTTAAAATAACATTGGCTTAAGTGCTGACAATTCAGGTTAAAGTGATTGCAAATGATTGATGACAAATGCTTTGACCATTGGTGAGCGTGTGTTAAAATTTTTTGCTTTTATTAATTGATCCCCTACAGGTAACGCACAATGAAACAGATAGCAACCTTCTTTCTGGTTAGCGGACTTATAACCATTATTGTAATGCCATCGAGTTTTGGCGAAGATCAAAGTCAAAAGCCATGGATTGCCGAAATCGAGCGCCTCTCGAAACTCTCCGAGGAAGAAATTGACATCGGGAATGTAAGTCTTTTACTTGCGAAAGAAGCCTACCCAGATCTGGACGTAAAAAAATACTCCAAACAAATTGACCGGATGGTTGAAGACATTCGCAAGCTCACGAACGGCTCAAAAGACCCGGACTTCCGTATTCGAGCCATCAACACTTACCTTTACCTTGATAGAGGGATTCACTACGACAAAGAAGATCCGTACTCTAAAAAAGACAAGAATCGCTTTTTAAATGGAATTCTCGACACAAAATCAGGCAGTTGCACGACAATGCCTTTGCTTTACCTTGCCATCGCTCAACGCCTTGGTTATCCGATTTATCCCGCCGCAGCACCGCAGCATCTCTTTTTGCGTTACGTCACTCCAAATATGGAAATGGAAAACATCGAAGCAACGGGCGGCGGAGGCTACTCATCAGATGAACACTACATTAAGGTCATGGACATACCAGAGAAAGGCATCCAAAACGGCGCCTATCTTGAAACAATGACTTACAAACAAATGCTCGGAGATTTAATCACCGAAAATGGTACTTATTGGGGGCGTCAAAACGATCTCATGCGTGCGATCAAATACCTTGAAATTGGTACCAGTCTTAATACAAAATCTGCCGAAGCTTTCCGAATACTCGGAAATTATTATTTTAAAATTGCAGCAGAATACCGCACTTGGTCAACCGGCTTATTCAAGACCGGCGATCCGCGCAGTGATAAAGTTATTGAGTTGACACGGGATATGTACGAACAAACTTGCCGAGGATATATGCATCAAGGCGATCTAGCCATGAGTCGGGCTCAATTCTTAGGTGTTGCACCACCCTTGGAACAGAACTATTGGATAAAACAGGAAAAGCGTGCGCTGGAGACCAAGAAGTTATAGAATAACGCGCAAGGCATGAAAGAGGAGGATGTATCATGAAAACATTCGTTACTTTTAGTTGGCGTATCCTCGTGTTGATGCTAATCGGAAGTCTTCTCCCCATAAACTTGGCCGAAGCTCGTTATTACAATCCAAAGAACGGGCGATTTTTGCAAAGGGATCCTTACACGCAAGCGCCGAACGACCCGCGTATTTTTGACTCATACAACGCAGCTAATCGCTATCAGACCCGAGATTACGAAGGGTTGTTAGCTTTTAGTCCCGAATTGGCAAAATCAAAAATTTTATCGCAAGGTTCAATTAATCCGTTAAATCAACATCCGTACCTGTATGTGCGAAACAACCCTCTCAATTACGTTGATCCATATGGCAAACAAGGGTTGGCTGCCGTTATTACCGCCGCTGTCGTTGCGGGGACAGTTTTTGTGATAACGACTGCTTTAATTATCAAAGGAACGAGCAATATACGAGCAAAGCAAAATGCAATTGCATCTCAGCAAGGAGCTTCATGTCCTTTGCAAAAATTCGTAGATTTGCAAGATCGTTTTGAAGATAACAGAGCTGGCTTCATTCAAAGAGGTGGAATGCAATTAATCACCCAAGCTATGTCCATATCTGGCGCTACGACACCTGAAGATCAAGCTCTTTATTTGGGGAGTGAGCTAGGCGAAGCTATTGGGGAAGCAGTTCAAGGTAATCAATAACAATGATAAAAACCAATGGCTTTAGAAAAATATTTTTCGGTTCTTTTGTCGGAATAGTTTTAAGCTATGTTCTTGTGATTTTTTTTCTTAACCTATGGCTTTCTTGGCACCATCCTCACGTTGATTTTAATATTAGACCCCAGAAGCTCTCACCTTGGCAATCTAACGCTTTAGGCATCAGTGGTTGGAAACATCAGCATTTTCAGAATCTAGATTTCTTAACTCCAATGTATTTTGAAATAATAAAGCAGACACAGAAAAGCATTGTCCTAGGGGATGATGACGTCGAGATGCTACTGTCAACACCTAGGATGCTAAACCTCGAACGATATCAAAAAAGTTTGTATCAAACATGGCATCTACGTTCTCTCGTCGAAAGGGCTATTTTTTTTCCCTTAGTTGACAAAAAAAATCTCAAAATCATTGAACAACAAATTGGCTCTTGGCAAACTTTCGCTTTCATCTCCGGAAATCGAATTTGGTGCGATTTATTTCAGAGTAATTTACATGTAAGTATTATTTTCGATATTAAGAAATCAAAAGCCGATATGGATGAAGTATTGAAAAATATCATATCAAAAATCGTTGTTACTAATCCAAACGATTTTATTAAAGGGTTGAAAATTGATAAGGATGCAAAGGAATTTCTAAATAAATCTGGAATAACGTCTCTTGGCCAAAAATAATCTCAAATCTTTCAGCTACATGAGGTTTAACCTGCTAAAAAATCATTCGATTAAGATTTTCAAAGCCGGATTAATTCTCGCGGTAGCCCATTTATTTTTCTCTGCAATTGTTATTGCAAAAATAATCTCGACCAGCAATGACGCTCAATGGTAGCTTGTATGGCTGATATTTTTACCAATTGATTTTCCAATATCATTACTAACCTTGTTTGGCGGTTATTACTGCATGGATGCCGATATTGGTTTCTTGACATATCCAGTAAGTAGTTTAAGACATTTTATGTTGACGGCTTTTGTTCACAGTGTCTTGGAACCAATTTGGTATTTTTTTATTCCTTCCATGACGGTCTATCTATTTCAGAAATTATTTCGTAGGAAATGGAAAATCAAAAATCTCGAGGGGTCGGTTGAGAATAATTAAAAATGAAGAATGGTATTAGAGCTCTAACATATATTTTAAGTGCGTGGATCAGCATCAAGTTTGCATCCGACTACTGGGTGATAGGCCCGGTTTTTGGGTTAACCGTCGTTGTGTGGGACTCGGATCATGTTTCGCATTTCTTAAGCCGCAAGCATATTTTATTTGTGGCCATTTCCGCATTAATCTATGCACTTGTTTTACATATCATCATGAGTGAATATTGGAGATTCGATATAGAAATACTCAACGACTTTTTTGGAACGTTCTCTGCCGGTGTTATCACAGGTAGTCTACTTTTACCTGCTACCCATAGTTTGTTACTAGGAAGTACAAAGCGAACAAACGCGCAAGCCTCAATTGCGTTGATCGTGTTTTTTTATCTGATTATTTTGATCGGGTCCCTCAGCGCACAATTAAAGCTATCAATACCCTTTGATATCGGCGACGTTGTGATTGCCGTATGGCAAGCGGTTTACCTTGCATGTTTTTTCGTAAAGGCAACAACAAAGGCATGTGAATCGAGTGCGTTCAAGAGGACAAGGAATCAAATTTGAAAAGATTCATAAACTACAGCTTAGGATTCATTGTGACATATGCTTTATGCGAAAGGGCATATGCAGATGTTGTTCTTCCTGCCGTGAGCAATCAATTTGCTTCATTGTTTTGGTGAGATGAGGGATAAAGTTTATGAGCGGCGATGATTTTGTAGGGTTTGGTATATTTTTATTTCTTGGAGTTTATTTGACCATTTTTAATAAATCAATTGTCAGTGAAATGACCAAATATAATTCAAAATTATTTCCCATGCGAAAACCTAGTGAAGCTTTGGTTCGATTTTATCAAGTTATCGGGTATGTGCTCGGCACAGCTTTTATTGTTGCCGCTATTTCTTTTGTAGTTTTTTAGAAGAAGTAATATATGAATGGTACGGTTTAAAAAAAGATAAAATAACGAGACAATAGTAGCTACAGATTCGATTTCACTTTGACTACAAAACCCCTTAAAATTCTCTTGCGCTCCTTGTCGACCAAAATCATAAGTTCACTGACTTCCAAATTCAGCCCGTGAGATAATTTCTCAATCATTCCGATTCCTGCTGATGATTCACCGCGCTCAATCCGTCCGTAATGGCTCCGATTGACGCCGATTTGTGTTGAAAAATTGATGTGGCTGAGACCGGTCTTCTCGCGAAGCCTTCTCAAAACTATCCCAAATGTTCGTTCTATAGTTTGCTTGTTTTCCATGATTGCGCTTGTGATTCCTTTGTAATCGACCCCGCTAAACCTTAAAACGACCGCTTACAAGCAGTTGAATATTTCTTGGGTGACGGGTAGACTTGATTCCAGAACTAATCTGTTGATTCTAAAAGGGAAATTGATTCTGGAAGTAAAAGGACAATTCAATGAACTTAAAAAAACCAACCATTATGGATGTTGCGAGGGAAGCAGGCGTGGGTGTAGGGACTGTCAGCCGCTACCTGCATCCAATCCAAAGACGGGATATTCGCAAGGAATTACAAGCAAGAATTGAAGGAGCGATTCTAAAACTGGAGTATCTCCCCAATCCCAATCGCTCAAAGCGGAGGAAGGTAAATAAGCAGTGGACGATTGGCGTGTTGACATCGCTTTCAAGAGACATCTTTAACTCGCATTATCACATGGCGATTTTGTCCGGAATCTTTGAGGGCATTGGGAAAACGCCTCATGACCTAAAATTCATTTTGTTGAAAGACGGGCATTATGAAAAGTTAGACGAGATTCTTTATGATCATGCAGTCGATGGTCTTTTGATTTTAACGTGGCGAATTCATCCCAACGTGGTCAGGCTTGTCCATGAAAGCGACGAGCGGCTGCCTCTCGTTCTCTTTAATGATTTTGAGCCGGGTCTAAAAGTGAACATTCTCTACACCGATGTCAAAGAGGGAATCAGGCAGGCTGTTTTTTATTTGATTGAGAAGGGCTACCGGAACATTGCCATGTTGAGCGGCCCAACGCATATTCTTTTCCATGAAGAAGGCAAGGAACATCAGATCCCATCCGTTGACGTCAAAGAAAAAACAGCTGGATTTATGGAAGCCATGAAAGAAAAACACGTTCCTGTGGTGAAAAACTTTGTCAAACATGCGTTCTCTTACAACTCAGGAGATGGGTATCGTGTCATGAAATCATGGATCCAAAAGGGGAAGTTACCCGAGGCGCTTGTCTGCGCCAATGATGAAATTGCACTTGGCGCCGTCCGGGCTCTTAAAGAATCAAGGCTGTGGTGCCCAAAAGACATGGCAGTGATCGGGTTTGATGACATTGAAAAAGCGAAGCTCATGTCACCCTCTCTAACAAGTGTAAGGCAGCCACTCTATCAAATGGGACAGGATGCAATTGAAATACTCATTCGAAAGATTGAACATCCGGCCAAAGAGCCGGAGCAGAAAAAGTATGTCCCTGAGTTGATTCTCAGGCAAACAGCATAAATGAATTTAGAAAGCTAAACCATAACTGAGACCCCGACCAATAATTAACAAGGAGGTGGACCGAACGATCAATGCAGTCAGAAGCGCAAGAAAGAAACTCGTTAGTGCGGAAGCAAGATTTGAAAAAAAGAACCGGACTCATTCGCTGCCCAAACCCTGCATGTTCCCAAGTTTTTTACGAAAGGTCGCACGTTTATTGGACCGATGTGCCGCTAAAAATCATCTGCAGCAAATGTGAAAATGAAGTTACCCATCAATCAAGTTACATTTCCTTAGATTTAATGGAGACGACCCATATTTATTGGTGTGATTCATGCAAAGACGAGCATCTGATTAAGTTGCCGCTTGATAAAAAATATTGCAGTGTCTGCAAAACCGAATGGTATATCAATTGGAATTATGATGTGAGGGCAGCTATTCCGCCCAAAGGTCATTCCAAGATACTGTTTTTATAAATCCTTTTTAAATATTTATCCCGCACCCGGGCATGCCCGTGTTTTGAGTTGCCCCTACAATGCTTTTTGCCTGTACCAACCGTTCGACTACAGTCCCTCGACATATAATTAAGTCTCGGTACCGTAGTCGAACGGTTGAG
>OBEQ010168505.1_pt1 | contig 10184 bp, 7 predicted proteins | sample 1670901 | NCBI WGS metagenome assembly OBEQ01 (sample SAMEA104232315, study PRJEB22302) | groundwater metagenome | biome: forest; feature: aquifer; material: groundwater | place: USA | collected 2011-08-07 | depth 5.4 m | reverse complement strand
TGTCGTTTTGACACCGTTCATTCCAAGGCCTCGAAAACGAACAGCGCGGGCGACGCTGCCAAGGTCTTGATCTTTCTCTGCAATTTGGTATAGTGCGTTTTCCTAAGACCAAACGCGTCTTAGGGTAGGGAAGTGAGGCGGACATTGACAAGAGAAGGCGATAAGGACGACTCCGATCTCATGGAGCGGGCCGAGCGACTCTTCAGTGCTTGGAAAGCGATCGGACGCATGCCTCTCGAAGAAGTACTGGAGATTGTTCTCCTATCATTGGATTCCGTCGCGGAAGCCAGACAAAGAGACTGTGTCTGGGTTGATACCACCATGATCGACGCTCTGAGGAGTTCGTACGCGACCACCCTCCGCAATGCATCGCGCTTGGTGCAGCTCTCTCCCGGGATTCTGGCGATTGAGTTCGACCGTGGCACGGGCATGTATAACTGGTTCATCTGGTTCAAGAAGGAACAGTGGGAGATTCGTGATCCGAAGCGGTTCAGTGAGGAAAATGTTCAGGAGGGCTTGGATCGGATCATTGGTCTTGGTGTGCTGCCATGTATAGGACTCAGGGTAAAAACGCTTCGGGAGCTGCGTCAAGTTGTCGAAGAGCGGTTGAAGCCGATTCCGCTGATCCCGTGGTTCTATGAGACTCCTCATGTTGCATCTGACGGAGAGTTGGAAAGTTGCACTGGGAAGCCTGATACCATTGAGCAGTCGCCAACCTAGTTCGATAGCGTGTTATCAGAAAAGAAGGAGTGACGAAATCTATGAGTAGGATTAAGATTCCACCCACCGACAAGGCGCCGAAGCCCGTCGGACCATACTGCCAAGCGATCGCCGCGAATGGGCTCGTCTTCCTGTCCGGACAGATCGGAATTGATCCCAAGACTGGGGCGCTCGCAGAGGATGATATAGGCATTCAGACACTGCGTGTGATGGACAACATCGATGCGGTGCTGGAAAAGGCCGGGTCCTCGTGGAGGCAGGTCGTGAAGGTCACGATCTTTCTCACCGATCTGGCTCATTGGGCGAAGGTCAATATCATCTACACCGACTATATTGACCGTAAGAACCCGCCAGCGCGGTCAGCGGTTCAGGTCGCGGCCTTACCCTTCAACGCCATGATCGAGATTGAGGTCATCGCGTTGAGCAACACCGCGGGCGACACTCAATAGACGAGACGCCGCAGTAGCCGCGTTTCGGCCACACCCCGGCAACGCCGTTTGGGATTCTCGTGCATCACGCACGGATCTCAAACGGTTGATTTTTTAAAAACAAAAACCTCTCGCGAGGTTCAAATATTTTTAGTTGTAGATATCGTGCGTGCCAATGTCGAGAAAGAGGACGCTTGAATCAGAAAGAAATTTTTTGCGTCTTACCTCTGCGGTAGTCGCGCAGACCTTGCTCGACAAGCTGATCAAGCTTTTTTGCCGAACGACCCTCAAGAACGATGTCGGGTACTGCCTGTCGGCGCAGTTTCTCATATTCCGCAATCGGAAGGACGACAACGCCGCCATGCAACTGGATTTTTCGTCGAGAAACGGTGAAGTCTTTGACTGGAGTTATCATATATTCTCTACTATAAAGAAAGCCGGATGAATACGCAACAATGTTCATGCGTTCGGATCACCGACGGCGCACAGCGTTTCGTTTCTCGTCTCCATAGTGCAGTGCCCCAGGATGCGCGCGCTGGTTGAGAAAATTCCATCTGTTCGAGTGCCACCCGACGGAACGTCGGGAGGCGAGTTATGGAATGTTCGTCAACAACCAGCGCCGCAGCCGTTTGGCACGAAGCGTGAGCGAAGACGAAACGCGCAGCGCTGTCGGTGGCCCTCATCAAGAGCACTACACCTTAATAATCACCGGCAGAATCATGGGGCGGCGTTCGGTGATGGTGAAAAGGAATTGGCCGATGTCGTTTCGTAATTTGTTCCTGATTTCATCGTCGTCGGCCGCCATGCGCGGTTCGTTGTCGATGAGAATCTTTCTGATTTTACTCCGCAGCTTCTCCACCATCTCTTTATTCTCTTTCATGTGAATGAACCCACGCGAGATGATATCCGGTGAGCCGACCAGCCTGCCGGTCTTGCCTTCAACGGTCGCAATAATCACCACCATGCCATCTTCGGCAAGCAGCTGTCGGTCACGGAGCACCACTTGGCCTACATCGCCGACGCCAAGGCCATCCACCATGACATAGTCGGTGGGGACGCGTTCTTGGGTGACTTCGCCAATCACTTCGTTGCCCATGCGACGGAAGGTGACGACCTGTCCGTTATCCGGCACAAAGATGCGCTCTTTGGGGTGCCCAAGCCGTTCGATGAGTTTTGCGTGCACCTTTAAGAACGAGTGATTGCCTTCGATCGGCATGTGATATTTTGGATTCACAAGGCGATACATGAGTTTCAAGTCTTCTTGTTTCGCGTGCCCTCCGGCGTGCACATCCATCATCTGGTAGTGAATCACTTCGCAGCCAAAGCGGTAGAGGGCGTCTTTGAGTTTTTGCACCGAGCGTTCGTTGCCCGGAACAACGGATGACGAAAAGACCACCGTGTCTTGCGGCTGCAATCGAAGCAGGCGGTGCTCACCATTGACGAGGCGATTCAACACGGCGCGATCTTCCCCCTGTGCGCCGGTGCAGAGAATGAGAATTTTTTCATCGGGATAGTCATGTACCTCTTCGGTGGTAATGAGCGTGCCTTTCCCAATCTGCATGTACCCGAGTTCTTGGGCGATCGCAACGTTCGTGCGCAGGCTGTAGCCATCGAGGGCAACTTTTCTGCCCATCCGTTCGGCGGCGTTAATGATCTGCTGCAACCGACCCAAGAGCGAGGCAAAGGTTGCCATGAAAATACGCCCCTGGGCATTGCGAATAAGCTCATCAATGTTGCGTTGAATTTCCACCTCTTCAATTTGATGCCCCGTTTGCGTGGCATTGGTCGAGTCGGCCATGAGCAAAAGCACGCCTTCATCGTGGAGTTTCGCGACCTTGCCAATGTGAATACTCTCTCGTTCGTTGGTAATGGAGAGGTCGATCTTGAAATCTCCGGTGTGCACAATGATGCCGACCGGAGTGTGGATGATCACTCCCACGGATCCGGGCACGTTATGGGTGACGCCGAAGAATTCGACCATGAAGGTCCCGAGCTGGATCCGCTCCGTGCTGTCGATCGTTTGGGTTTTGAGGGGCGCATTGCGGAAATCGGTTTCCCGCTTTTTAATGATGCCCAAGGTTAAGGGTGTCCCATAGATCGTCGGGTTACCGAGCTGTCCGATGAGATGTGGGATACCACCAATGTGGTCGTAATGGGCATGCGTGATAATGACGCCGCGAATGTTTTGTTCTTTGCCGCGAAGATAGCTGATGTTCGGCACGACGTAGTCGATGCCGGGCATATCTTCTTCGGGGAATTGCAGGCCGAGGTCAATGATGATGATATCATTGCCGTACTCAAGGATCATCGAATTGCGTCCGACTTCTTCAAGGCCACCGAGCGCCATCACGCGCAGTACATCTTTTGTGGATGCCACGGGTGCGGAGGGTGTCGCTTCCGGATTATTATTATGCCAGACGGCAATGCGTTGCCGTCGATCGCGATTTGGGCTCGGGCGTCCCATCTGCCCGGGGGCTCGGGTATTCCCGCCGCCGCGGTTGGGGCCTGCTCGCCCACGACGCGGCCGCCGCCCGGGTGGGGCAGCGGGTGTCGCCGATCGAGGAGGGTTTGCATTGGTATATCGTGGAGTTGGTTCGTTTATCATACTGAAGTAACACGAAGTATTTCTGGTCCCATTTCAGGACCGTTTATCGGATTAAAGAGATAGAAGATGTCGTTGTGGTGCCCCCGAGAGGATTTGAACCTCTATGACCTTTCGGTCATACGCTCCTGAAGCGTACGTGTCTACCATTCCACCACGGGGGCTCGTGTTGCTGGAATTTAGGATTTAGAATTTAGGATTCTGGAGACGAGTGGATTGCGCGGTACCAAAGCCTGTATTCTAAATTCCATATCCTAAATTCCTCAAATGCTCACCAGTGCCACTGCGATTTTGTCTTGATGTACCACTGGGTTACACCTGCAAAGCGGTCTGCGGGAACTGCGATTGCCGTGAGCGTGATGTTTTTGAGATTTTTTGGCACCATATAGCGGACCGTCGGGTAGGCGATGAAGATGGCTGGGGCTTCATTTTGCAGAATGTTCGTGAGTTCCGCGTAGAGCTTGCGTCGGGCCGCCGGATCGGAAATAGCCCGCGCTTGATCCATGATTTCGTCCGCCCGCGCATTGCGAAAGAGTGCGAAGTTCAGGCCCGGATCGTCTTCTTGTGATGAATGCCAGAAGGGAAAGGGATCGGGATCAGCGCCGAGATTTTGTCCGGTGAGCAGGGCATCGTACGCTCGCGGTCGGATCACATCCGAGAGCAGTCGCGCGCTTTCAACGGTACGGATGTCAATCTGTGCACCAAGCCCCCGCCAGTGATCCGCCATCGCTTGCGCCAGTCGCAGAAACGCCGGAGCGTCGCTGGTGGTGAGGGTAAAGCGCAGCACCTTTTTTTGATTATTCACGCGGATACCGTTGGTGAGTCGCCATCCTGCTTGATCGAGAAGCCGCCCGCCGTCGAGGGGGGGTGTCTCTGGGGGTGTCGGGACGGAGAATATCCTTGGGGCAAATGGTCCGGATGCGATCTCGGCGTGGTTTCCGAAGGCGCTCGCGACCAGTTCTTGTTTTGGCAGGGCTGCGGCGAGCGCTCGGCGCAGGGCCGCATCGGTAAAGATCGGTTGCTCTCGTGGGTTAAAGAACACCGCGGTATATTGCGGAATGGCGAGTGTCATGACGGTGTGGTTTTTCGCTTCACTCGCAAGCAGCGTTTCGTTCTGTTCGTCGTTGTTGACTAAGATTGCATCGGTTTTTCCTCGAAGAAATGCATCGTGGGCATCGCTCGGGGTTGTAAAAAATCGGAACACGAGCTTTTCGATCCACGCCGTCAGTGGGCCAGTCCGGTTGGCCATGAGCGTGATGGCACTCAAGGTTCCGTCTGCATTTTGTTGTAAACTTCCGAATCGAAATGGTCCGCTGCCGATGAGTTCCGGGTCGTGTTCAAGCCAATGTGTTCGGTTTGCCCAGCGGTGTTTGGGAAGAACGCCAAAGGTGAGTGATGCAAGGAATGAGGAAACGGGCTTCAACAGTGTCAGGGTGAATGCGTGATCATTGAGTTTGGCGGCGACCACACCAGAGAACGAGGGAGCAAGTGGGCTTTTGGTTTCCGGGGCTTGGATTCGTTCAATGGTAAACAACACGTCGTCGGCAACCAGCGGCATGCCGTCATGCCAATGGATGTCGGATCGGAGGGTGACGGTATAGGTTCGTCCGTCATCACTCACCCCAATGTGTTCGGCCAGCGTCGGGACAAAGGTGCGCGGGTCACGAAAGTCGGTCGTGACCAAACCGGGATAGATCAACCTCGTGATATCGCCATCAGCAGCATTGAGGGTTGCAAAGAGCGGATTCAAACTTTTTGGAGCCCCCACGATCGCCTCGGTCAATGTACCGCCAAGGGTGGGGACTTGTGTTCGAAAACGGGTCGTCGATCGCCAGAAGAGGCTGACGCCGCTCACAAAAAACAACAGCACTGCCCCGGCGAGCACGCGTTTCTGATTTTTGTTTAAAAGGCGCGGAAGGAACGACAGTTGAACCCAGCTTGGAAAACGGCTCACGGTGAGCCCTTTGACGATACCGCGCTCCAGTTCACGAGCTCGCGCGGTTGCCTTACCCCAGCGTATCGGTGATGTCATTGTTCGTCGTCACCCCGCAAGCAGGGTCAGCGCGATCGCGGAAGCAAAAAAAACGACCGAGAGCACAATGGTGCCAACGTACAAAAATTTTTCAGCACCGCGACGGACTGCGTAGAGATGTCCACCGCCGCCAAAGGTTGATCCGATACCCGAGCCGCGCTGTTGCAGTAAGATCGCCGCGACCATCAGGATGCCGGAGATAATTTCAAGTGCAATGAAGAGCGTGCGCATATCAAAAATACCTCATTCCTCAATATTCCTCAATCGCCCATGAGCATACCACGCGAGCCTTTCCCTGTCAATGTTGGGACTTTTCCTTCGTTTTTGAAGAAAGAAGGCGGGCGAGAGCCTTGGCGCGTTGACCGCTGACCCGCATGCGTCGGGCGCTCACGCGACGTTGTTCTCGGCGTTGAGATCGGGTGAGCAGTGGTGAATTCCCCATATCCACTGAACGAAAGTATACCACCACTTGCCACGCTTGTCTTCTTCTGGTACAATTTTCGGAATGTTATCTCATGTGAAGCGCTCCACCGGGTATGACTCGCGATACCATTATCATTCGTGGCGCTCGGGTACACAATTTGAAAAATATCAACGTCGATATCCCGCGCGGGAGCCTTGTGGTGATCACGGGCCCCTCGGGATCTGGGAAATCGTCCCTGGCGTTTGACACCATCTACGCCGAAGGACAGCGTCGCTATGTCGAGAGTTTTTCGATTTATGCGCGACAGTTTCTTCACTTGATGGAAAAGCCGGATACGGACCGGATCGAAGGGCTTTCGCCCACCATTGCCCTTGACCAAAAATCCATCGGGCGCAATCCGCGCTCAACGGTGGGGACCATGACCGAGGTCTACGATTATGTTCGGGTGCTGTTCTCGCATCTGGGCATTGCGCATTGTCCCGATTGTCACATCCCCCTCGTGCGCTTAACCATGCACGAGATGCAGGAACGCGTGCGGCGGAAGGCCACCAAGCATCGCATCACGATTTTGGCCCCAGTCAAAACCGGAAAACATGGCGAGCACGCGCGATTGTGGGATGCGCTCCGACACCAGCAGATCCAAAGCTTGCGCATTGGAGGGTCACTCGTGTCCGTTGATGAGGCGCGGGCGAATGGGGTGAAGCCGGGGCTTACGGTTCACGCCGTCGTCGGTGCCATCGATGCCGCAACGCGGGCTCCCGAAATCGAAGATGTCGTTCGGCGGTCCTTGGAATTGGGGTCGGGGAGCTTGCTGATGCTGAATCCCGACGACGGCACGGAAGAATTTTTAAGTATTGTTTTGGTGTGCCCGCAGTGCAGTAAGAGTTTGCCTGCTCTTGAGCCGTCGCTCTTTTCATTCAACAATCCGGAAGGTGCGTGTGTTGATTGCAGTGGCCTCGGCGTGCGCTCGGTTATGGACCCCGATCTTGTCATTCCAAATCCGCGCCTCACCATTCTTGAAGGAGCCATTCGACCGTGGTCGCGGTTGATGACCAATCAGCAGCCGCTCTTGGATGCCATCCGTGCCGTGGGCAAGACTGCGGGGTTTACGCTTGAGCAAAGCATCGAGAGTATGAGTCCTGCACAGCGGACAATCTTGCTCTATGGCGATGAAAAAGCCGGGGGGAATTTTGCGGGCGTGATCCCGCCACTTGAAGCGCGCTACCATCAAACCGATTCCGAGTATGTCCAAAGCGAGCTCGAGCGGTTTATGCGGGTGTATCCGTGTGAACGTTGTGCCGGCAAGCGGTTGAAACCCGAGGTGCTTGCGGTGCGTCTTGCTGATCGCTCGATTGCCGAGGTGATGGCCGACTCGATCGGTGATGCGCGGAAATATTTTAATGCCTTCGGTGACGCCGTGGTCAAAAGCGGTGCAAAATTTGGCGAGCGCGAACAACAAATTGCGCGTCCGTTACTCCGCGAGATCACCGGACGCCTTGATGCGCTTTCGAATGTCGGTTTGGAATATCTCACCCTTGATCGTCCGTCGACGACGTTGGCCGGTGGGGAAGGGCAGCGCATTCGATTGGCCTCACAGCTCGGCAGCCCCTTGATGGGGCTCATTTACGTGCTTGATGAGCCGACGATTGGATTGCATCCGCACGATAACGACAAACTGATTACCACCTTGAAGCGTTTGCGCGATGCCGGGAACTCTGTCATCGTCGTCGAGCATGATCCGGCCATGGTTGCGGCAGCCGATGAGGTGATTGATATGGGGCCGGGAGCCGGGGAAGAGGGCGGGATGATTGTGGCGCAAGGCACGGTGAAAAAAATTCTCCATAACCCAAAATCACAGACCGGCCAGTACCTCTCCGGAGCATTGACGATTTCTGCTCCAAAGCATCGTCGGAAAGGGAACGGTCATGCGCTCGAAGTGATCGATGCATCGGCATATAATTTGAAACACATCACCGTGAAGATTCCGCTGGGTTTGTTTGTGGCAGTGACGGGGGTTTCCGGGAGCGGCAAATCAACCTTAGTATCCGATATTCTTTCTCGATCGCTCCATCACTCGCTCTATGGGGCCAAAGATTTACCCGCCGCGCACAAAGAGATCCGCGGGATCGAGGCCGTTGATAAAGTGATTACGATCGATCAATCGCCGATTGGACGTACTCCGCGGTCAAACCCGGCAACGTACACCGGCATCTTTACGGGCATTCGCGATTTCTTTATTGAAATCCCCGAATCACGGGCGCGCGGTTTCCGCGTGGGGCATTTTAGTTTTAACGTCAAAGGCGGGCGCTGCGAAACGTGTCAGGGCGCGGGGCTCATCGCCATTGAAATGCAATTTTTGCCCGAGGTGTATGTCTCGTGCGAGGCCTGTAGCGGGCGGCGGTATCGCCCCGAAGTGCTGGAGATTCGTTCGCATGGCAAAAACATCGCGGATATTCTTGATCTCACGGTCTCGGAGGCGTTGCGGTTTTTTGCGCATGAACGGGCTGGGCTTCTCTCATCGGTACTTGAAAAACTGGAAGTGCTCGAGCGGGTCGGTTTGGGGTATCTGCACTTGGGTCAGCCGGCAACGACGCTCTCCGGTGGCGAAGCGCAACGGATCAAACTCGCGACCGAATTGGGTCGCAGAGCAACCGGTAAAACACTCTATATTCTCGATGAGCCCACGACGGGGCTGCACGCGGTTGACGTGAAGCGCTTACTCGATGTGTTGCAAGAATTGGTTGATAAAGGCAATTCCGTGCTCGTCATTGAACACAATCTTGATGTGATCAAATCGGTCGATTGGCTCATTGACATTGGCCCCGGCGGGGGAGCCGATGGCGGCGAATTGGTTGCCGAGGGCACACCCGAGGCAGTGGCAAAAGTAAAGCGCTCGTTTACGGGGCAATATTTGAAGAAGGTGTTGTGAAGGTGTTAGGTTTTAGGTGATAGGTTATAGCTTCCGGGTCCGCGCCGTTATCATAAAACCTACAAACTAAAACCTATAACCTGGCTCTCATGTTCCGCTCCGCCCCCGATGCCCTGGTTGCCACGATTGCTTTTTTTGATTTCTTTGATCTGCCTTTGACCTCGTTTGAGGCATGGGCTTTTTTGTTTCAGTACGATGCTCCGGCGGTGTCGCTCGGTGAGCTTGAAACAATGCTTTCGCGCGATCAGCGCCTCGTCTCGACCGACGGGTATTGGATGCTTATCGGTCGCGAGGGGATTGCGAGAACGCGACAAGCGCGGTCGGCCGCAGTGCATCAAAAGTGGGAGATTACGCGGCGTGCAAGTGTTCTTGCGTCTCGTATCCCATTTCTGAAACTGTTTGCGGTGTGTAACACCATGGGCTACGGGGTTGCGAAAGAGGAGAGTGATGTTGATGTGTTTGTGGTTGCAGGGCCGGGGAGAGTATGGACAACGCGATTGCTCCTGACGGCCCTGCTTCACCTTGCGCGATTGCGACGACATGGCAGCCAGATCCGAAGTCGCATCTGCCTTTCGTTTTATGTCACGACCGATGCGCTCTCGATGGTGCCACTTGCATTGGATGATGGAAGTGATCCGTATCTTGCCTGGTGGGTGGGGTCGGTGGTGCCGCTCGTTGATCGCGGTGCGTATGCGGATTTTATTACCGCCAACCGTCCGTTCGTTGAACGCTATCGGCAGCAGTTTCCGCTGCGCGAGCGGCCACCGATCGCCGTGAATCATGGGGCATGGGGCATGGGGCATGGAACGCGAACGGTTTTCGAATGGATTCTGGCTGGCTGGGTTGGCGATCTTGCTGAAAGTCTTGTTCGATTGTTGCAATATAAAAAAATCAAGCGTTCATCGCATGGAAAAACGCGCGAGAACCGAACGGCTGTCGTCGTGAGCGATCATGTGCTAAAGTTTCATGAGCACGACCGCCGTCGCGCCCTGCGCGATCAATGGCTGAGACGAGTTGAGGAATTAGCCACCCCGACCGCGGTCGGGGGG
>OBEQ012776627.1_pt1 | contig 10185 bp, 11 predicted proteins | sample 1670901 | NCBI WGS metagenome assembly OBEQ01 (sample SAMEA104232315, study PRJEB22302) | groundwater metagenome | biome: forest; feature: aquifer; material: groundwater | place: USA | collected 2011-08-07 | depth 5.4 m | reverse complement strand
TACGGTCCAAGCACGTACTGGGTCGGCAAGATCGTGGAATCAGTCTCAGGCATGACCCTGGAGGCGTACCTGCGTGAACGGCTCCTCGATCCTCTTGCGATGCCTGACACGTCCTTCAACGTTCGACGCGAAGAGCAATCACGGGTCGCGACGCTACGTCTTCGCCAACGCGACGGGTCGCTGACGGAGCAACCTGCCACGACGATCCCGACAGTGACAGAGTTCCGAGGCGATGGCGGACTCTTTTCAACCGCGGTCGACTACATCCGGTTTGAACAGATGGTGCTCAACGACGGTACGCTCGACGGGCATCGCGTCCTGGCGCCGGAGACGGTTCGCGCGATGGCCCAGAACCAGATTGGCATGCTGGGTGTCGGCGCGTTGAAAACGGCAATGCCGGAGAGGAGCAGCGACTTCACCTTCGTTGACGACGGCCGTGACAAGTGGGGGCTCGGATTCCTGATAACCGCTCGTCAGGCAGCTGGCAAGCGATCCGCCGGCAGCCTGAGCTGGGGCGGTATCGATAACACGTATTTCTGGATCGACAGGCAGCGGGGAATTGCCGGCGTGATCCTGATGCAATCACTTCCGTTTGCGGATGCAAAGGCGCTGAATGTGTACGACGCGTTCGAGCGGGGAATTTACGAGATCGCCAAGAAGTAAATCAAGATTCCCGCGGCGTAGCCGTCGGTCCGCCCTTCTCGATCGCTTCGCGAATGCGCTCACGCAGCCAGTCGATCGGTTTCGGCGTGCTCGCCAGAAACGCCTGCCACTCCGCTTCCGTCAGCGGAATGTGAATCACGCGATCGACGCTGTCCGAGACGTGGAGTTGATGATCCATTTGACCGCCATCTTACCCGCGCCAGAGTGATCCCAAAAATAGAATGATCCGATTGCGTCCATCTGACGCAGTCATAACGTCTTCGGCGCCTGCGCCGCGGCCACCAGCCGCGGGCGCACGGTCTCGAAGACCCTGAGCACCTCGGAAACCGCCCGCGGGAGCCGGGTCATCTTCGGATAGAGCCATCCGAACTGCCGTTCCAGCGGGTGCCCGGTGATCCGGCTGACGAACAACTGCTTGGCTCTCACGTCGCCCGCCACCGCCTGCCAGGGCACGATGCTGATGCCGAGGCCGCTGCGGACCATCGCCTTGATGATTTCGACGTTCTCGGTCTCCATCACGATCTCCACCTCGATGCGCTCGCGGGTGAAGAACTCGTCGACCAGACGCCGGGTAATCGAGCCCGTTTCGAAGAGGATGAACGGCTGCTTGTTGAGATCGGCGGAGGCAATCTTCCTCTTCATCGCCAGCGGATGGTTCGGGTACGTCGTTACCAGCAGCTCCTCTTCGAGGACTGGAACCGACACGAGATCGGGGGCGTCAATCGGCACCGTCAGCATTCCCAGATCGCCGGCGCCCGAGCGCAACATCGCGATCGATCGCTCGGTGCTGCCGACGGTGACTTTCAAATCCAGATGTGGATGAGCCCGCCGCACTTCCGAGAGGAGGGTCGGGAAAACGTAGAGACACACCGTCATCCCGCCAACCAGGCGCAGCGTGCCTCGCAGCGACTCCTGCTTCTCGCTGATGGTGGTGACGGTATCCTCCAAATCCTGGAAGACGCGATGACTCAGCTGCAGGAGCGCTTCGCCCGCGGCCGTAATGCGGATACGCCGGCCAATCCGATGGAACACGGACTCGCCGAGCTCTTCCTCGAGAAGAAGAATCTGCCGGCTGATGGCCGATTGCGAGACGTGGAGCTTTTCGCCCGCGGCGGTGAAGGAGCCGGTGTCGGCGATGGCGCGGATGATCTCCAGCTGCCTCAGATCCATGCAGAAAGCTTATATAACGCGAACGCATGGACGCAACGAAATGTATGACTAATTCGCGGTGCGACGTTGGGACGGTACGGCGCCGATGATCTTGACCCTCTCGATAGCCTCTTCGAGATAGTCCTTATCCATCTCTACGCCGACAAAATTCAGCCCGAGCTGCACGCAGGCGACGGCGGTCGACCCGAGACCGAGGAACGGATCCGCCACGGTCCGGATGCGGTCAATGCCATGGAGCCGGAGGCACATCTCCGGCAGGCGCGGCGGGAACGTGGCGGGGTGCGGGCGATCTTTTTCGCGGCTTTGAATCGTCTCGTACGGGATGAACCACGTGTTGCCGCGGCACCGCAGATCATCGGCGGCCCCGCGCCAGCGCGCGACGTTCGACTTGTCCTGGTACTTGACGCCGATGGCCTGGCGGCGCAGCGGTGTATTGCCATTTGGCGTGAAATGAAAGACGAATTCGTGGCAGTCGTGGAGAAACCGGTCGCTGTTGATCGGTTTGTAGTGGCCAACTGCAAGATCCTCCGCCAGCTTCGCGCGTGCGCCGGCCAGGGCCTTTTCGATTGCGATCGATTTGATCCAGTGGATGGTGTTCTGCAGGCGCAGATGCGGGCGCGCCGCCTGCGCTACTTCCAGCGCCGTCCAGGGGTCCGTCGGCTTGCTGCCGACATTCAGGAACAGCGATCCCTCCTCGGCGAGCGCCCGCGCCGCAAGGCCGACCCAGTGGCCTGTCCACTCGAGATACTGCGCCCGCGGCATCCCGTCGTCGTAGGTGCGGTAGCGGATGCCGAGGTTGTAAGGGGGCGACGTGACGATCGCGTCGAGCGATCCCTGGGGGAGCCGTGCAAGGACGTCGAGGCAGTCGCCGAGATAGAAGCGGAACGTGGCGCGGCCGATTTTGAGCGTGGTATGGGCCGGTGGGAAACGAATCACCGACGGGATTGTAGATTGCGGGGAACCAGGAAGAACGCGAAGAACAAGAAGGCCCCGATTTTCAGGACTTCGTGGCCTTCGTGGTTAAAAAGTCAGCATGCTCGAACTGGGGCGAACTGCTCCGGAAGAGATGCGACGGCGCGTTCAGACGCGATCGTGTGGTTCCGGCGATGACCGTACTGCTCACAGCCCGCGCCTTTTTCTTCGATGTAAGTCAGTTCGCGGCTCGTGGCGAGCTCGCGATACCGGCCAATGACACACCCGCAAGCGAGTGTGCGAAACCCCAGGAGCCGCACCAGACTCATGGCTCGATCCTCCGGGGAAGCAAGCTGCAATCGTTGTGCCTGTCGAGGTGGAGGTCTGCGCGGCCGCTTCGTCGATTCGTGATCCGCCCGAATATTGGAAAACAGGACGAAAGGCCGGACCCATTCCCGCCGCGCCGACCACTCCTCGTGTGCTATTGCGGGACGAACGTGTTGCATCCTCGGTACACTCCAAAATCTCAAATCCCAAGATCCAATTCCCAAATCCCAGGATCCGAGTCCTACGGCTCAGATACGAACCCGGGCCGAGCCATAGAGACACCAAGGCGCACCTACAAATTGGGCTTTGGGATTTGCGTGTGAATGGCCCTGAATGATTCCAATTCCACCGCACGCTGGCGTGCGGCTGCGCCCCGTGCGCGCACGACCCTGATGACGAATGCCAGATGAAGGACGCCAATTACGCCCATCTCCATCCGCGTCCGCGGCGGTAGCAGCGCAGGGATGATGTTGATGAACGCCGCGGCGGCGAACACGGTCGAGAAGAGTGGGTCGATGCCGCCGCCTGGAAGTGCCGGGCCGACCGCCATGACGGTGGTCTCCCATCTCGGGCCGGTATCGGAATTCTCGTAATACACCTGAAGGTACCGTCCGACCCGCTCGACGCCGACGTGGAGCGCGTGGATCGCTTCGAATCCTCCGACGAGAACCGCCAGCGGAAACAGCACTGCGACAGGCGCCTCGCCGAGCACCAACACTGTAAGTGCCAGCGTCGCCCACCCAAGCATCGTGATGGGGAAGAGGATCATCCGCACCGTGCCGCGGGTCGCGATAGTGCGCCGGAGGACCGCAAATTCAACTTCCGAGAGACTCATCCTGTGGCACCCTTCTTGGAATAGCTGAGCACCGGAAGCGGATCGGGTGACCGAAAAGGGTACGCCGATGCACATTGCCAGACCCAGTGTCGGCCAAAAGCCCCTTGCGCGCTACAGTTTGTCTGCTAAAATGCCGAAACATTCCGTAACAATGTGTCTCTCAAAGGGTTGCCTGTGATCCGAAACCGGTTTTGCACAACAATCCGACTGATCTGTTGCGTCGTCGCGGCAACCGCCACAGGCGTTCCCGCAATTGCGAGCGCAGCCGTTCGGCAGTCCGCCGCCGATAGCTCGTCCGCGCCCAAGAAGCTCACGCTGAAGAAGCCGACCGTGTCGGGAGCAGCGTCGGGAGCAGCGTCGGGAGCAGCGTCGGGAGCAGCAGCGTCCAGGGCGGCCGTGGCCCGGCGTCGTGCACGCTCGGCGCGCGGCAGGGCGGCTGTTCAGGCTGCGGCGCTCCGTGAAGCCATTGAACCGCGTTTCAAGCTCGATGACGCCGGCAGCGTCGTTCCCGACATCCGCGCCGAGGCAGCCATTATCTATAACCCGGAGAACGGAAAGGTCCTCTGGGAAAGCAATTCGACGAGCAGACGGTCGATCGCCAGCATTACGAAAGTGATGACCGCGACGGTCTTCCTGGAGAACCAGCCCGACATGACACGTGAGGTCGTCGTCGAGCGGGCCGACGTGCGTGCGGCATCGACCACGTATCTCCGCGCCGGCTACAAAATCACAACGGGCGATTTACTGCACCTCCTGCTGATAGCTTCGGACAACGCGGCCGCGCGTGTACTCGCCCGAGTCTCGCCCTTCGGGTCGGTTGGGTTTATCGATCGGATGAACGCGAAGGCGGAGGAACTGGGTCTCGAGAACACGACCTACGCGGATCCGTCGGGTCTCCTTGCCGACAACACATCGTCCGCGTACGACCTGGCCAAGCTGATCACCTATGTCTCCGGCGACGAGCGGATCGCGAGCATCATGCGAACGCCGTACTATACGGTCAACGTCGGACGCAAGCAGATCACCGTGCACAGCACCAATCAGCTCGTGATGAAGGGCGACGTGGACGTACAGGCCGGGAAGACCGGCTTCATCACCAAGGCGGGCTACTGTCTCGCAACGCTGCTCCGGCTGCCGCAAGGCGGGCCTGAAGTGGCCGTCGTTATTCTGGGCGCGAAGTCGAACCCTGGCCGCTTCTGGGAGACGCGCCACCTGTTCAACTGGATTTCGACCAAGGCGCAGGACTGGTTCGCTCCGATTGACCCATCGTCCGCGCAAACAGGAATTCAAACACCAGCCGTGGTTCCCATCTCCAACTAGGCGGACCTGAAGGTCCGCCTCTACGTGAGCCCCAAAGGGCCCGCGGGTATCGCGCGGGCCTTTTTTTGTACTTCGAACTTACTTCGACCTTCGAACTTCACACTTCGAACTTGCGAATTTCACGAATAGCCTCGTTGGACGGCGTAGGCGTCGAGCGGGAGCGTCGCGATGCCGTCGACGACCGGCATCACCGGACGTGTCGCGCGCCTTCCGTCGTACGCCTTCAGGTAACGTTGGCACTCGTCACAGGCATAGACGCGATATTGGCCGTCAGGCGTCGCAAACGAGGTAATGCGTGCGCGGTCGGCGTTGCGACAGTAGGGGCATGTGAGCGGCTCGAATTTCCAGCGCAGCGTGCAGCGGCTGCAGATCAGGTGGCGCTCGGCCGCCGGGGTGATGACCGCGAGGTCGGGCTCCGCTCCGCACAGCGCGCAGTGTGCGTGCGTCCAGAGCGCCAGCTCCGGGCGCTGCTGCAGCACTTCCGCGCAGCGCGACAACCACGGGCGCAACGCGAGCGCGAGCACCTGATCGAGCGCTTCGTCGGTGCTCGAGGCGGAGTCAGCTGGCGCGGGACGGTGGCCAACGCCAATCGCCGCCACCTCGTGACGCTGGGCGCCCGCTCGGTACCACTGCGAGGCAGCTTCCACCAGGTTCATATCACGTCCGATCACCTGGATGCGCTGGTAGTCCGCTTCCTCGAGCGCTCCGCGGCGGTGCAGCACGTCAGCGATCTGCCGAACCAGCAGTCGCAAGTCCGTCGGTTCGATGCGAATATCTTCAAAGCGGAGCAGGGGCTGCCCGTGTTCCTGGTGGCGGCGGAGAGTGTCGGCGTTCAGTTCGAAAAACGGCAAGGGCACCCGGCCCTGGACCCGGCGGTAGAGCTCGAGCACCTCGATCTGCATGTCGACCGCGTCGGACAACTCGGGGTGCTGCTCGCGTATCACCCGAAGCTCCACGACCTCCCGCGATTCGGAGCGCGGCGAACGCGGGGGCCTTACAGGTTCAATCACGTGGCGATCATACACAAACTGAATGAGTTAGGGTTCCGCGTCGGATAATGTTGGCGAGCCTATGCGCATCCTCATGATCGCGTCGGAAGCCACGCCGTTTGCGAAGACGGGAGGGTTGGCGGACGTTCTGGGGGCGCTTCCGCTTGCGCTTGCGCGCCTCGGTCATAACGTTGACGTCGTGATACCTCGGTATCGAGGTGTCACGGCCGGGGAACCGGTCGGCGCTGTGACCGTTCGCTTTGGCGGCCAGGTGGCTGACGCGCGCATCTGGATGGCGGACACGGGCCGGGTGAGAACGATTTTCGTCGACCATCCTCCATACTTCGATCGTGACTACTTGTACGGCACCGCGGGACAGGACTATCCGGACAATCCAGAGCGTTTCGCGTTTCTTGCGATAGCAGCGCTCGAATGGGCCGCGTCAACGTCCGATCGTGTCGACATCGTTCACGGGCACGACTGGCAGGCGGGCCTCGCTCCGGTGATGCTGCGAAACGGGTTTGCGCCGCCCAAGCTTACGCACACGCCTGCCGTCTTCACGATTCACAATCTCGCCTACCAGGGCGTGTTCGATGCGAGTTGGCTGCCGCGGCTTGGGTTCGGCTGGAATCTGATGCGCATCGACGCGCTCGAATACTGGGGACGAATCAGCTATCTCAAAGGCGGCCTGATGTTCAGCCGCATGATCACCACCGTCAGCCCACGCTACGCGCAGGAGATTCAAACGCCGGAGTTCGGTTTTGGCTTCGACGGGATTCTGCGGCACCGTGCCGATGATCTCGTCGGCATTCTGAACGGAATCGACTACGATCAGTGGGATCCGGCGCGCGATCGATACCTGCCAGAGCCATACGACGCGACGAACGTCGCTGGCAAGCGGGCGGCAAAGCGTCTGGTGCTCGAGGCTTTCGGAGTCCCGACGGACGAGGATGCGCTCGCGCGGCCGCTCGTCGGCTTGATCTCGCGGCTGGTCGATCAAAAAGGGCTCGACCTCATCGCCGAGATTGCCGACGTGCTCCCGAAGCTTGATGCCTCGTTCGTGCTGCTGGGCCACGGCGACCGGCGGTACGAAGACTTGTGGCTAGGTCTCGCGGCCCGGCACCCCGGCCGCATCGGCGCACGAATCGGCTTTGATGAGTCTCTGGCGCACCGAATCGAGGCGGGCGCGGATCTCTTCCTCATGCCGTCACGGTTCGAGCCCTGCGGGCTGAATCAGATGTACAGCGTGCGGTACGGGACAGTTCCGGTCGTGCACGCGGTTGGCGGCCTCTACGACACCGTTCGCAACTTCAACCCGCGGACGGGAGAAGGGAACGGTTTCAGCTTCGATGTTTACTCGGCGCAGGCGTTGCTCGATACGCTGCGATGGGCGCTGGAAATCTATCGGGACCGTAAGACCTGGCTGGGGATCCAGCAGCGGGGGATGCGGCAGGATTTTTCCTGGGACGCTTCAGCCCGTCAGTACGTCAAAGTATATGAGCGGGCGATGGCCTAGGCCCCAGGCGGGTCCTTTTGTACAGTCCGGAAGGCGGCTCCTGTTGGACCCGCCGGGCATTGGAGACACAGACAGATGGCATCCGACAAGGTTAAGACGTTCACCGACAGCAACTTCGACCAGGAAGTGAAGACCGGCGTCGTGCTCATCGACTTCTGGGCGGAATGGTGCGGCCCCTGCCGTCGGCTGGCGCCGACCGTTGACGCCCTCGCGACCGAGTACGACGGGCGCGCCACGGTGGCCAAGATGAACGTCGACGAGAACCCGAACGTCCCGGGCCGCTTCATGATCCGCGGAATCCCGACCATGTTGATTTTCAAGAACGGTGAGCTCGCCGATCAGATCGTCGGTCTTGCGGCGAAAGAAGAGATCGCGAAGAAGCTCGACTTGCAGCTTGATACGGTCCAGTAGATGGCCGATCGCAAAGTCGTCATCATCGGTTCCGGCCCCGCGGGGCTGACCGCCGCGCTGTACACCGCGCGCGCCAATCTGAGACCGCTCCTCATCGAAGGGCTCGAAGCCGGTGGTCAGTTGATGCTCACGACGATGGTGGAGAACTGGCCCGGGTTCCGCAGCGGCATCATGGGCCCGGATCTGATGATGGAGATGCGGGCGCAGGCCGAGCATTTCGGCACTGAGCTCCTGCAGGGCAACGTGAACCGCGTTGATCTGAACGACCGTCCGTTTTCCGTCGCGTTAGGTGACGGCAGGACGATCCCCACAGATGAGCTGATCATCGCAACCGGTGCCGCGGCGCGGTGGCTCGAGATCGGCAGCGACCGGAAGCTGCCGGGCCATGGCGTTTCGACGTGCTCGACCTGCGACGGCTACTTCTTCCGCGGGAAACCGATCGCGGTCATCGGCGGCGGTGACTCCGCGATGGAGGAAGCAATCTACCTGACGCGGTTTGCCACCAAAGTCACCGTCGTCCATCGACGCGATTCGCTGCGCGCGTCGAAGATCATGCAGGACAAGGCGTTCGCGAACTCGAAGATCGAGTTCATCTGGGACTCCGACATCGCAGAGATCCGGGACGTCGGCAAGGGCGAGGTCAGCAGCGTCGTCGTCCGAAATCTGAAGACCGGGAAGCATACGGAGATCCCGCTCGACGGCGTCTTCATCGCGATCGGCCATACGCCGAATACCGAGTTGTTCCGCGGTCAGCTCGAGCTCGAGGAGACCGGCTACATCAAGACGCATCACGGCTCCCGCACGAGCGTTCCCGGCGTGTTTGCCGCGGGCGACGTACAGGACCACATCTACCGCCAGGCGGTAACCGCGGCCGGCTCCGGCTGCATGGCCGCAATCGATGCTGAGCGGTATCTCGAGGGCTTGCCGGTGCCTGACGAAACGACCGACAACGCCGCGTATCTCGTCGCTCCCCCGATGAATGAAATCGTGAAACCCTGAAACCCCGCCGGGCGCGGCCGCGTATAACGTGTGTCCGTGCCACCGAGCGACGCCGAACTGGCGAAGGAGGCGCTTGCAGGCTCTGAAGCCGCAAGCCGCGCGCTGGTAGCCAGGTTCGCCACCCCCGCAGTCAATTTCGCCTTCCGCTTCGTGCACGATCGTGCACTTGCCGAGGATCTCGCGCAGGAGGGGTTCCTCCGGGTCTTTCAGCGCCTGCACACGTACGATCCCGAGCGAAAGTTTTCGAGCTGGTTCTTCCAGGTTCTCCGCAACGTCACCATCGATTACCTGCGCGTCAATCGACTGCCGACCACCTCGCTCGACGAGCTCACAGAGGGAGGCTTTGAAGGCGCCGCGGCCGACCGGACGAGCTCATCGCCCGAGCATCTTGCGGGGCAGGGCGAGCTCGCGGGCGCGCTCGAACAGGCATTGACGCGGATTCGGCCGGAATACCGCGAAGTCGTCGTCCTCCGCTACCAGGAAGGGCTGACCCATCCGGAAATTGCCGAAATCCTTGGTTTGCCCGGCGGCACGGTCAAGACCTACCTGCATCGTGCCCGGAAAGAGCTTGCAACGATCCTTTCGTCGAAGGGATGGGGATCATGAGGTCTGAAACCGTTTGCGCCGAGGTTCCGTAAAGTGACCAGGGACACGATCAGAGACCGAAACATGCCTGACCGCAAAGAGCTCGAACGCTGGTTGTTCAGCGAGGAAACGGGGCAGGAGGACGCTGCGGATGCGGCGTTCGCGCAGCTGTTTACCGCGCTGCCAAGGGTCGAGCCTGGCGCGGACTTCGTCCAGCGCACCGTCACGGAAATGCGGCGGATGCGTGCAAGGCGCCGCCGCATCCTGGCGCTGGGCTGGGCGGCGACGATCATCCTCGTCGTCGCTGGCGCTGTCACGGCGTATTTCGCTTCACCGCGGCTCGCGACGTCGGTCATCAAGGCGCTCGCATTCGCCAGCGGCCGCAGCGTGCCGTGGCTGGTTGCGTATACGACGGTCGCGATGGACTGGTGGTGGACCCTTGCCCGCGTCGGCGGGGC
>OBEQ012202989.1_pt1 | contig 10185 bp, 11 predicted proteins | sample 1670901 | NCBI WGS metagenome assembly OBEQ01 (sample SAMEA104232315, study PRJEB22302) | groundwater metagenome | biome: forest; feature: aquifer; material: groundwater | place: USA | collected 2011-08-07 | depth 5.4 m | reverse complement strand
CTCCACCTCGGGCGTCGGTCCCATGATATCAGTCAGATACAAGAATCCGTTCTTTCCCAGACCCAGATCTACAAAAGAGGCCCGAATGCCCGGCACGATCGAGGTCACCTTTCCCTTATAAACGTTGCCCAAAAGCGGCGCCGGCGAGGAGCGCTCCACGTAAAACTCTTCGAACGCCGAGTCCTGCAGCACCGCGACCCGGGTTTCGGACGATTCGATATTGATCAGCAACTCCTTCATCTTCTTTGAGCCTCAATGCGCCGAAGCTGCTCCTTTAGCTCGGCCAACTCCTCAAGAATCTGCAGATGCTCCTGATGCAACGCGGTCATCCCGCTCTTGATCAACTCCTGCGTGTCCCACTCGATATTCCCTTTTCGAAAACGAGCCAAGTCCACCGCCTGATCGAAATCGCCGCGCGCAGCAGAACCCGCCCTTGTCTTCGAAGGCATTGCATTCCTCTCATACTCGGCCCGGGCAATCCCTGAGAAAATCGCCCACGCCAAACCCATCGCGAACAATCCTGTGATCCATCGTTTCATCAAAATCTCCTTGTTTAAAGAGGCTATAAAATCCTACAAGAGAATTAGCATCGGCAGCACCTCAAAGAGAGTCATCTGCTCCTGCCGCGAAAAAGATTTCCACCCCTCCGCGAGATCAACCGGGTTGATTTCCTTTAAAACGCTTTTGAGCGTAGCGAGGTCCTTCGCTTCGAGAAGCTGCTTGAGCTCAGGAAGGAAAAGGGCATACGCCTTAACCGTCTTGGTCATCGGATCGGCGTTTGAAGTCCGTTAGAGGTCAGTCTTTCCGATAAAGAATTCCGCGATTGCTCTGCTGCGGCTCCGCCGTCTCGGGCGGCTCGGCAGGCCGGGAGACCGGCCGTTGCCGGACCGGTTGCTCCTTTCCACGAACCTGGTGCTTCCAGAATTCCTCGTACTGGCGCTGGAGGCGGTCCATCTGGTCCGGCGAAAGGGTCCCCGGCTCGATGATCCTAGCCGTAATGAAGATCAAAAGATCGATTTTCGCCACATCCTCCGTCGTGCGGGCAAACAGCGGGCCGATCAACGGCAGCTTGCCCAAAAACGGCATCCCGATCCGGGATTTGGACTTGACATCCTTGAGTAGCCCTCCGATCGCAATCGTATCCCCGTTCTGCATGACCACCTGGGTCTCGGCTTCGCGCACGTTCAACACCGGATAGGCATTGGCGCCAACGGTCGAGACGCGGGCCGAAACAACCGGGTGAATGATCATGTCGATGTTGCTGTCCCCGCTGACCTGAGGGACCACGTACAGTTCGATGCCGATGTTCTGATAGTAATCGAGCGTGGTCGTGGTGGTCGTGGTCGAGGTGCCGGAAACCTGGGTCTGCAAGATCGGGTATTTCTCGCCGACCAGAACCCTCGCCTCCTGGCCCGAGATGGTCAGCACGTGCGGCGCCGAGAGTGTATTCGTCCGCACATCCTCCTCCAGAAGCTGCAGCAGTGCGGAAAACTGGGTCCCATTCAATTTCTGATAGAAGAAATTAGCGCCCGCAACCGCTGCAGTCAGACCCGTCGTCGACGGAACAAATATGGACGGCGTGAAATTGGACGGGATCAATGTGCTGGCGAACTCCGCAACCGTATTCCCAGTCTGATTGGTACCAATGACCGCATTTTTCTCGGCCGGCTGGTTGCGGACGGCCAATGCACTGCTGCCAGCGGTCGCGCCGGTGACCGCGCCCAGATTGATGTCCCTGAGCAGATCACGGCTGACTTCCATCGCGCGCGCTTCGATCAGTATCTGCTTCGGCAGCACATCGATCTTCGCGAGAATCTTATCGAGCCGATCGATCGTCGTGGGCGTGTCGGTAATCACGATCGACTTCGAGCGAGCCTTCTCACGCGACGTCCGCGCCCGGTAATTCTCGCTGGCCGAGGATCCTCCACCACCACCTCCCCCTCCTCCTCCGACCTGGCCGATGCCAAAACCCCATCCCTTCTGGCCCGTCATCTCAAGGATCGAAATCTTCCCCTGCGCGGTCAGCTGCGGCTCCAAAAACTTCTTCACATCGGACGCATCCAGATACCTGAGCTGAATCACCTTCGTGACGATCGATTCAATCTCGACTAATGCCTTGAGTTTTTCACGCCTAGCCTTTAGCTCTTCGAGCGTGGAAACTAGGATCACGTTGCCGTCCTTTTCGTAGCCAAAACCGTACGTCTTGGAGATGGTGTCCAGCGCCTGTTCCCAAGTCACGTTGTCCAGATGGATCGTCACCAACCCCGCAATCTCCTTGCCGGCCACAATGTTGATCTTTGCCTTACGGGCCAGCGCCTGCAACACGGTCTGTATGTCCGCTTCCTTGAAATCGAGCGAAATCAACGCCAGCTCTGCAGGACTGGCGACCGGGGCCTGAGCAACCTGAAAGGTCTCCCGCGTTTCCGTCGGCGACGTCATCTCATCGCCGAACAGCGGACCGCCACTGACAATGACCGTTCCGACAACGCCCATCACTATCACGCCATGGGATAGCCTCATTGTTTCGTTTCATTCTCCTCTTTTGGTTTACTCACGCGCAACTCATGAGTCTGGCCGTCCACGAGAATCGTCACCATGTCTGACTCAATTTTTAAGACCTTGATGCCGTTGACGTCTTCATACTCCCGAATAACCTGACCGTTCAGCACCGCGAAAGATTCCGCACGTGGATCAAACACGATCCCCTGAAGCGTCACGCCCCCCACACCCGCTCCGACCTCCTCGTCCAAACCCGGAGGTTTTATGCGCTGCCCGTCCGTATTCAGCAGCGGTATGAAGGGATCCCGTTTCCCTTTGGATTGATACTCAGCCCGCGCCGTCGCAAACCCAAACATCAAAATGCCACACACCAGTGCCGCGAGAAAAAAGGGGCGTCGATTCATTTCAGTTTCTTCGAGTTTCCACCCGGAAGCAGATACGCCTGCAAAATCAGCGTCGCCTGGTGTTTCCACAAGTCATCCGGATTGGATTGGATTTTCAGTTTCTGCACGCGCACTAAACTCTCCGAATGCTCCAGCAAATCGAGAAATTTCCCAATCTGATGGTAGCCGGCCGAAGCCTCCAGCTGTATCGGTAATTCCAAATAGCCGGTAGGACCAGCGCTGAGCTGACTCAGGTTCTCCTTTGGCTTAACAGACAATAAACTCACCTGAGATGAACGGGCTGTTTGTGCAATCATTTCGAGTAGTTCCGGTAGTTGTTCCTCTGGTGGCGGCGTAACCGCCGGCAGCTCGTATTGAGCCCTCAAACGAGCCAATGCCTGCTCTACGCCTGACAACTGCGATAAACCTTGATGGGTTTCAGAGATTTTGCGTCTTAACTCGGTTACCTTGGAATACCCCGCTGCCCATTTTCCGCATTGTGGCACAAAGAAAAAAGCCATCCAAGCAACGAGGCCAATGCCTGCTCCAATGCCCAGCAGAATTTTGCGCTGTTCCGGATTGGAAAATGGATTGGTCACCAACTACAACCCCTCCGGGGTAAGCAGAATCTCGAAATCAGATACCTGCTCTTGATGAATCTGCCGTTGCTCCACCGACTTCAGTTCGACGTTGCGAAACCATCGTCTGAATTCCGGCTGCTCCTTGAGCCGTTGCAGATACCGATTCACTGGGGCCCCAGATCCGGTATCAGTCACAAACGCCGAACCCTTCAACGTCAGCAGTGTGGCGGTCTTGGATGAGGTTTTGGCCGCAGGATTTTTCGGAGGCACGGCCGGACTGCCGGCCGCCGTAGCCGGTTTCGTAGAAGAATCGTTCGTCAGATCAAACTCAAGATAGATGAGCCAAAGCTGAGAAACCAGCGCATCCGACAGTAGATTCAGTCGCGGGGCCCACTGCGCCTCCGGTTCTTTTAACGCTTTCAAAATGCTGGTTCGATTCTGCAATGCCTTCAGCGCTTCCTGGTTTTGTTCCAACTTGGCACGTTCCGGTTGAAGATGGTTCCACTCGGCTGTCAGCATCACCAACGTCCGCGCGTGAATCTGGTTGGTGACCAACAACCCTACGGAACCGATCACCACCCCGCCGATCACCGCACGACTGATCAGCTTCCACGGCAACCCCAAGACCAGCAATGAGGAGGCCGACCCTTGGGCTTCCTTCGGAAGCAGATTGATCCGGATCACGACAACTCCCGCACGGCCAATCCGAGCGCCACCCCAAGCCTACTCCGATGCAACTCCAGATGCTGTGGATCGACTTCCGTTGCCAGCTGACCGACAGGGTCCCATGCCTCAATCGGAAGCCCAAGAATCTCTCCGATCCATTCCTTGAAACCGGCCAGCCGGGCAGAACCACCGCTTAACAGGAGTCGCTGGATCTGATGTCCGAACTGATTCTCATAAAAATCAAAGGAAACCCGACACTGCGTAAGCCATTCTTCCCAAACCGGTTGCAGGATCATCCGAACTTGAGCCGATTGCGTCTGCGGCTGACACTTTATCTTCTCCGCTTCCAACGGGTCAAGCCCAAGCTTTTCCACAATGGCCTGGGTGAATGCGTTGCCGCCAATCGCGCTCTCACGGGTAAACTGCAGCTGGGAACCCTGCAGAAAAACCAGGATCGTGCCTCGCGCCCCCACATGGATCAACCCCACCACCTCCGGACGCTCGGCAGGTCCGGCTTCCTTTGAAATTTTAGATCCCTGGGCAACCACCGTTTTGGTTTTAGGATGGGCGATTTCCCACGCATTGGCAAGCGCCAGTGCCTCCAAATCCACTGCGTGCGGCGTTACGCTGGCGGATCGAAGCAGCTCCAAATGCGCATCGACCAGATCCTGCCGGGCAGCCGCCAGCAAAACCTCCATCCGTCCTCCGGGCCGGTCTCCGACAATCGCGAAATCCAGATAGACCTCTTCCAACTTAAACGGGATATATTTCTCCGACTCAAAAGACAATGCGGCTTTTAATTCCTGGGGGGACATTTTGGGCAACAGAACCACCCTCAAAACTGCATTGGATCCACCGACCGCGGTCACAATCCGGGCTTCGTGCTCGCTCTGAAGAGACCGAACGACTGTCTGAATGGCTTCAACTCGTTTCGCAGGATCCGATTCGGACGAAACGGCAGCTGTTGCGATTTGGAGGAGTTTGACCCCCTCAGGAGTGTGGCTGACCAACACCCCTTTGACTAACGCGGATCCGACATCCAGACCGATCGCAAAGGCGGACCGCTTAAACAGCTTAGCGACACTTTGCCATCGGCTTGCCAAATCCGCTAGTTGTAAACTCGGGATGCGAGACACCTTTGGTGATTATACCGCCCCGTACCCGTTCTGTCCAAATTTGTTGCAATGATAATTTTCAGTGTCAGTAAACGCTGATCCCTTGCTGCTCCATATCCTTGGGATCTTCCGAAACCGGCAAGGCAGCAGCACTTCTCGTCTGCGCTTGTTGCGCTGGCGGCCAAACTGTAGACTTGGTCATCGGAAACCGGGTAACAACCGCCGATGTTTGATAAACCGGTGGATCCGGCGACGGAGCCGGCGCGCCTGGCGCCAGAACAATACCCCGATCTTCCGGCCGCGGCAGGCCGCCTACCGTGGCTTTTGTTTGCACTACTGCAGAGTTTTTACTCAACTGGAGTGCGGACGACGAAGCTGGCCTCACGATCGCCCACTCCAATGCCAGCACACCCACCGCAACGAGAAAACACAGTTCAACCCATTCCACGATATGCTTCAACATCTCATTCACTGGAAACCTCCGCTATCAAATCACCGGGTCATCCCAACCCAGCAGAGAATACTCACCCGTAGTTGGAAAAAACGGCGGAACCATGCTTACCATTCGCCGGTCGTAGTGATAATCCTTCGCATACCCGGAAAGCCTCAAGCCGGTCGACGAACTGAATGTTCCCACCGGCCCCCGTTTTTGCTGGATGATCCCTCCGAGAACCGTCAGCGTGCCCTTGGGTGGCCCCACCGCCCAGTTCTGCACTATAAAAGAAGTGTTGAGCGCCATCACCGCCGCATCAATCTCCACATCGCTTGGGGCTGACTGGGAGATGACAACGTTATTTCCAGCAACAATCCCTAAAATATCCTGAGAAGACGGCGTCACCCGGGGATCGTTGGCATAGGTGACCGAATTCAAAATCTGGACGTCACCACTGGTTCCAATCGTTAATTGGCCACGCAATGATCCTTGCAGTTTGACGTCGCCGCCGTTAACATAAAGGACTCCATTCGCCGGAAGGGGAACCATCTGGTTGCTCCAACCGGCGCCAGCGTTGGTCACCTGCATCATCCCACTGGACAACAGTGTCACATCAGTGTTGCCATTCAAGACCAATCCACCGTTGTTGGCTGCATTCACTACAGAGTTGGGATACACCGCCGGAAACGCCCTCAATGGGACCCCCAACTGCAGCCCTCCATTAAAAACAGGGTCTGTCGCTGGCGGTCCGCCTCCCCAGAGATTGAGGCTGTTGGACACGCTGCTGACCGGCCCATCGAACCTCGGCCGCCCTCTCATGCTGAATTGACCATTGGTATGAGTCGGCCCCTCTATGTGGTCCCCATTGATGAACCAGACCGTTGAGCCACTCGGGGATTTCTCGTTGTCGGTGAAGTAGGCGTAGCGAGAAAAGTGCTCCGCCTGAACCAACAGGTTGATCTGGCGAGTCGCCATGGGCGTAGCCAAAGGCCCAACGGCTCCAAATCCCTGCACAGTGTACCGCTTAATAAAGGAAGCGGGATTGTTGTCGTCCGGATCTACCACCACCATGTAAGATCCATCGGCTCCCAGGTTCTGCCATCCGCCAAACAAGACGAACGGAGCGGTGCCTCCCGGAGGGAACGGCTGACCGCGCAGCCATTTCAGGGCTCGGTCAGTCGCCGATTCTGACAAATAAAAGGCCTGCATACCGGCCTGGGATCGCTGAGAGGCCCATACCTCAGCGACGGCCTGGCTCAACATCGCCCCACCCAAGGAAACCGCCAACACCACAACCAGGCACATCGTCACCAGCACAAAACCTCGCTCATCGGATAAACGCATTTGGAAAAGCCACCTCCTTTCCCTCCTACGATTAAACTTATCCGATCCCCGATCCGTTTGCTGGAAGAACATCTGGCTACGATTACTATTAATTTATAGACAGACCAGTCTCTTAAAAGAGACTGGCAAATTAGCTTAGTAGGAAATTGCTACTTTTTTAGGAGAGATCCTGCCAAGAAAGGACCGTGACCTGCGCGGGCCCAAGCCCGCCGTTGGTCTGCAGTGCAAAATCATAATGAACATTGCCGTTGCCGGTGGTTGTCACGGTGTCACCGATCGCCGATCCGTAGAACGCGCCGTTGCCATGGATGCTGACCAACGACTGCGGCGCATAGACCCCGCCATAAAAGTTGCCGTTGCCTCCGATATCGACAGAGCCGGAGCCCGCTACATAGATGATCAGGTTCGGCGGCAGGTTCGTCGCGGTGCCTATGCCATTACCAGCGATGTTCAGCATGCCAGTCACGTAAATCATCGTTGGACCGGTAAAGTTCAACCGGCCGTTACCGGTCACATCGATGTTCGTATACACATACATGCCACCGGGCAGCGTGGTCGTCGTGTTTCCGGAAACCGAGAGATTCCCAAGGTTGCCGTCGGGCGCAGTTACCGGCAGCATCGGTTCGGGCTTGGACAACGGGAGTTTGCTACCGGTAATGACATCGTTGTCAGTCATAGTTATTACGACGTTCGGATCGCTGCCGGTCCCTGAATAGGCATTACCGCTGATCTGCACATTGCCGTGGAGCGAGACGTTGCCTGCAGTGATACCGTTGGTTCCTACATCGCCCTTGGATCCAGCGGTCGCCGGATTATACGGACCTTGTGAGGAATCATAGCTGTCGGTTATCCCCTGGCCGTTTAACGTCACTGAATTGCTTCCGAACATTGCATAGCGGAACAGCGGATTGGGGCTGACGAGCACGATTGACTCGACCGACCGCGCCACGGTGATCCCCTGGTTCGTAGTGCCCAAAACGGTAATCCGCCGGCGGTTCGACCCAAGATTCGCCAGTGTCACCGTATAACTGCCTAACGTTATCGTTCCAGTGCCGCCGGACCAGCTGGAATTCTGCCTGAGCTGCGTGATCGCCCAGTCCACGCCGGATTCCGCCAGATACAGCGCCTGCATCGACGCCTGCGAGCGCTGAGTGGCCTGCACCTCGGCCACCGCGTGGGCGACCAGGGCCCCGGTCAGCGTGAAAAACAACACCAACAGCATGTAAAAGGTCACCAGCAGAAAACCTTTTTCCGACTGTCGCTGTTTGATCTTCATCACTCCACCTCCGCTTACGAAAGATCCTGCCACGAAAGAACCGTGACCGTCGCTGGGCCTGCGCTTCCGCTATTCTGCAACGCAAGGTCGTAATGAAACGAGATGTTGCCTGTGGTATTAACGCTATTACCTATCGCCGAGCCGTAGAACGAGATGCTGTCTGTAATGGATATTGAAGATCTTGGCGCATATATCCCGCCGTAAAAGTCACTGCCGCCAATGCTCACGGCACCGGAGCCCGCCCCGAAAAACAGCAGGTTCGGTGGCAAGTTCATCGATGCGCTGACTTTGCCATTGTCCACAACCGTCAGCGTACCGTTCACGTAGACCTTGGCCGGCCCAGTAAACTGTAGCCTTCCCGAAACGCTGATGTTATCGTAAATATAAGTTCCGCCCGGCAGCGTGACTGTGTTGTCAGAGGCGATCGACAAATTGCCCAAATTGGTCCCGGACGGAACGGTCACCGGCGTCATTGGCTCGGGCTGGGACAAGGGCAGTTTAGCACCGATGATCACATCGCTGTCGGTCATGGTAATAACGACGTTCGGGTTGCTGCCGGTTCCCGAATAGGCGTTGCCTTTGACTGTCATATTACCGTGGAGTGAGATGTTGCCCGCGGTCACGCCGTTGGTCCCGATATCCCCCTGTGACCCGGCAGTGGCCGGATTGTAGGCGCCCTGAGAGGAGTTGTAGCTGTCGGTCATCCCCTGGCCGTGCAGCGGCGCCGATGTGGCTCCGAACATCGCGTAGCGGAACAACGGATTCGCGGCAACCAAAACAATCGACTCCACCGACCGGGACGCAGTGATTCCCTGATTGGTGGTGCCCAAAACGGTGATCCGCCGGCGGTTTGCGGGAAGGTTTGCCAACGTCACCGTGTAGTTACCCGACGATGCCGCGCCAGTGCCGCCAGCCCAGGTGGAATTCTGCCTGAGCTGCGTGATCGCCCAATCCACGCCGGATTCGGCTAGATACAGCGCCTGCAACGACGCCTGCGAGCGCTGAGTGGCTTGCACCTCGGCGACCGCATGGGCGACCAAAGCCCCGGTTAAGGTGATCACCATCACCAACAGCATATAAAAGGTCACGAGCACAAATCCGCCTTCGGTCCACCTCCGTTGACAGATAGACCGGGGAGAAAAGAAAAAGCCGTTCTTTTTGTTCAGAAATATCCTTAAGAAGAACGGCTGCATCTTTCTTCCCTCCTCTCCGGCAACTGGCTACCCTCCAACTGCTGAGGGCCCTTTAGCTTTGCGTCCCATCCTTACGGATGGTTTGCCCTGATACCTAAGGAAACCTTCTCTTATTCAAGTATACTCGGTCCCCCTCAACGAAGGGACTGCCGTTGTCAATTGCGCAAACGCACCCTTGTGTTCAACGTGCCGGTATTGGGAAAATTGCTGGTCGTATTGCCCCTCTGCACGGTCACGTTGATCTCCAAAATAGACGGGGTCGCCGCCTGCCGGCGAAACTGCAGCACGGTCGCCCCATTGGCCAGAATCTGCACTGCGGCGTTCTGAGTCCGCTGGATCTGGTTCCCGCCGTTGCCACCGAGCGAATACGTGATCTGCGGGGACCACTCCAGAGCACCGGTCACGTTGTCCAGCACCGTTCCGTTCCCGTCCACGTCAAAAGGAACCCGGAACGTCAGCGTGTTGTACCAGTTGCCATCGGCCGGAATGCTCAGCTGTGCTGCTTGGGTCGACGCCACCTCCCGGCTCATCGAATCGATCCCCCTTCGAAGTTCGGCCGAAACGGTCATACGGGCCTGTTCCACCTGCCAGGTCTGCTGGCCAGCTGCCAACGTGGCGATCAGAATACTGGAAATCACACCCAGGATCGCCATCACAACCATCAGCTCTACCAGCGAAAACCCTTTTCTCACCGT
>OBEQ011317550.1_pt1 | contig 10185 bp, 7 predicted proteins | sample 1670901 | NCBI WGS metagenome assembly OBEQ01 (sample SAMEA104232315, study PRJEB22302) | groundwater metagenome | biome: forest; feature: aquifer; material: groundwater | place: USA | collected 2011-08-07 | depth 5.4 m | reverse complement strand
TGGCTCTCCCAAATCAAGCCAATACACGTCTCCCTGGCGAATCACCACTCACCTTCAACCAGTTTTCTTTGGTGGCGCCGCATTCCTTCTGCCTGACGGAGCTCTTCCGCGGAAGGCTTGATTCTTTCAACGGCCCGATTGATTTGTGCTGTCAAATCGTTCTGCCTCTGTTTTCTTAACCACATCCCAGCGGCCATCTCAAAAAGACGGCTGCGGGAAACATGTACTTTTTTTGCCAACGAATCGATCGCCTGAAAAATATTTCGATCGATGGAAATGGCTGTTTTGATTTGGCTCATCAATCTATCTCCTTGGTTCACTAAAAGTATAATATAAAGTTATACTAATTTCAATACTTTTTAGGTCGTGATTGCGTGATCGCTTCGACGCATTTGGCGGTCACGAGGCAGAGTTTTTCTAATTCAGTTTTTTTAATGGACAGTGGTGGCATCCATACGATCACGTTCCCGAGCGGCCGAATCAAGATACCATGATTTCGGGCCATTAGACTCACGCGAATCCCTCTCTTTTCTTTTAAGGGATAAGGCTCTTTGGTTTTCAGGTTTTTGACCAGTTCGATCCCCACCATGAATCCTGCCTGCCGCACATCTCCAACATGAGGCAGGCATTTGATCTTTTCTAGTTCCCTTCTTAGAATTTCGATTTTGGTCTGAAGTCGCGCCAAAACCTGCTTTTTTTCAAAAAGACCGAGGCTGGCAATTGCCGCGGCGCATGCGAGTGGATTGGCTGAATAGGTATGTCCATGGAAAAAAGCCTTAAATTCGCGATAATCCCCCAAGAAAGCATTATAAATTTCTTCGGTCGTCAAAGTCGCAGAAAGCGGCAAATAACCTCCGGTGATTCCTTTGGCCAAACAGAGGAAGTCCGGTTCTACGCGGTCATGCTCGCAGGCGAACATTTTTCCGGTGCGGCCAAAACCAGTCGCGACTTCATCCGCGATCAAGAGAACTTTATATTTCTTCGTGAGCCGTCTCAATTCCTCTAAATAGCCGGGTGGCTGCAACAACATGCCGGCCGCTCCTTGAATGACCGGTTCAACAATGAGCGCGCAAATATTTTCATGATGACGTTTTAAAATTTTTTCTACTCTACCTGCACAAAAATGGGCATATTCATTTTGAGAACCTCCGAAACAGTCGCGATAAAAATAGGGTGCGTCGGCTTCGTAAGTCTTAAAAAGCAGCGGCCCAAAAATTTCATGAAAAAGATTGATCCCGCCCACGCTGACAGACCCAAGCGTGTCGCCATGGTAAGCGTTCTTTAGTTTTAAAAATGTTTTTTTTGTTTTATGCCCTTTGAGCTGCCAATACTGGTACGCCATTTTGAGCGCCACTTCCACTGCTGCCGAACCCGAGTCGGAATAAAAAACACGTTTTAAATTTTTGGGTGCCAGCTCCAAAAGACGCTTAGCCAAATGAATGGCCGGCACATGAGAAACCCCAAGAAACGTGGAATGCGCAATTTTATTGAGCTGATTTTTAACCGCTCGGTCAATCTCGGGGACGCGATGTCCATGCACGTTTGTCCAAAGCGACGAGACGCCGTCCAAATAACGACGCCCATCCGTATCGATCAGTGTATTTTGCTCTCCCCGGTCGACGATCAAAACCGGATCTTTCTGCCATTCCTTCATTTGTGTGAAAGGATGCCAGATCATTTGACGATCCCATTGCACGAGTTGACGTGTAGAGACGCTTTTCATCGAGAGCCTTGCCGTGTTTTTTTGATCGCTTGGACAAAGGATTCGAGCTGCCCTCGGCTGTGGGTAGACGAAACCGATAACCGCAAGCGGTCGGTTCCTTTCGGAACCGTGGGCGGACGAATCGCAGAAACGACAAAACCTTCTCTTTTTAATTTATCCCGCAAATGAAGCGTTTTTGCTGAATCACCGATTTGGATAGGAATAATCGGACCTTCGGAATCCATTAAGTCAAAACCGGCTTCGTTCAACGTTCCACGCAGAAATTTCACATTTTCCCAAAGCTTTTCTCTTAAAGCGCTGCTCTTTTTAATCAATCGCAAAGCCGCCAGCGCCGCGGCTGAAGCTGCCGGAGAAGGCGCTGTCGTAAAAATAAAAGGCCGGCAAAAATTATTTAACGTCTTTTTTAATAAATTCTTTCCCACAACAAAACCCCCGGCACTCCCCAACGCTTTGCTAAGCGTCCCCATCACCACCGGAATTTTCCCTTCCAAACAAAAATGCTCAGTCAATCCGCGTCCCGATTTCCCAAAAATACCTGTCGAATGCGCTTCGTCAATCACAAGAATCGCGCGATGACGTTTGCAGATTTGAAATAGTTGATCCAGCGGCGCCACATCCCCATCCATGCTAAAGTAAGCGTCGGTCACCACAAATTTTTTCTGAAATAAACTAGCTTTAATCAAAAGCCTTTCCAATTCCTTAAGATTCCGGTGCGGGTAAACGCGCCACGTCGCCTTGGAAAGTCTTGCGCCGTCAAACAAACTCGCATGATTCAAACGGTCCAATAAAATCAGATCTTTTTCACCGGTAAGCGAACTTAAAATTCCCAAATTAGCAAGATAACCGGACGAAAAAACCGTGGCCCTTTCTTCTTTTTTAAATTGCGCGATTTCTTTTTCAAGATCCGTATGAATTTTTAAGTTTCCGGACAAAAGTCGTGAAGCGCCGCTTCCCGTGCCCCAGCGGCTCAATGCGGCGATTGTGCTTTGGATTACTTCAGGGTGTTGGGACAAACCCAGATAATCGTTGGACGAAAAATCGATAAGTTTCGTAGGACGCGGGAAAGGATAAAGAGAGCGAAAAAGATTCTGGGACTTTATTTCTTTTAAATCCAATTGCAGTTCGGACCAAAAAGAGGTGCTTTTTTCGAGCGTCATGTGTTAACGAGAAGAAACTGTTTCAAGCACCTCAAAACCAAGATCCTTCAGCATCTCAATGTCCCGAGACGGATTTCTTCCCATCGTGGTGAGATAATTTCCAAGAATAAGCCCGTTGGCGCCCGCCTGCATGGCCATGGCCTGCAAATCTCGCAGGTTGACTTCGCGGCCGCCGGCGATTTTGATCGTGCTTGCCGGTAAAATGAGGCGATAAAGCGCGATGTATTTAATAATTTCGAGCGGCTCAAGCGGCTCAACATTGCCAAGCGGGGTGCCAGGACGCGGATTCAAAATGTTGATCGGTACGCACTCGGCGTTTAATTTTTTCAAATCAAACGCCAAATCTACACGGTCTTTTGGGCTTTCACCCATGCCGAGAATGCCACCTGAACAGGGATGAATCCCATAATGGCGCACCAACTCTACATGATTTATCCGCTGTTGGTATGTATGCGTTGAACAAATTTTTTCAAAATAGCCGCGCGAAGCTTCGAGATTATGGTTATTGCGGTAAAGTCCGACTTCTTTCAACTGCGCCATTTGTTCGCCGCTTAAAAAACCAAGAGAGCAATCAACAAAAAGCCCGGTTTCGGCCTTGATGCGGCGTACCGCCTCGAGAACAACAGCAAATTCTTTTTCATTCGTCGCACCCCAACCGCTCGACACCATACAAAATTCGCTGGCGCCCATCGCTTCGGCCGTTTTGGCCTGTTCCACGATTTCTTCCACGCCGATTTGAGGATAGATAGGCGAATCTGTTTTATAATGCCCGGACTGAGCGCAAAATTTGCAATCTTCGCTGCAGTTGCCGCTTTTGATATTCGAAAGCGCGCAGGATTCGATTACATTTCCCACGAACTTTTCCCGCACTTCATTGGCGGCGGCCGCCAGGTAAGGGATCAGAAGCTTCGGAGTTTCCGTCAAGGCCAGCGTTTCTTCATAACCGATGGGTTCGCCTTGCAAGACATTGGAACGGACTTTCAAAATCAAATCAAGCATTGCTCTCCTTGTTCTGTCATCCCCGAATTCTTTTATCGGGGATCCAGACATGAATTTAATTTAGTGTCTGGATTCCCGCTTAAAGATTGCGGGAATGACAAACGAAATTAAACTGCATCTTAAAGACCAGAAATTCTATTGTCAACCAAAAACGACTTTATTGGTTGACGGTAGCAAATTTAAGGATTGGGATTGTCCTGCGCGGGTGAAGAAACGGCCGACTGGCCCTTTCTTTTCTGACGGTATTGCCGCATATAAGAGCGCATGTATTGGCGGTATTCCTGATTGTGCGCGAGGCGATACGAACGCACTTTGTCGGGATTTTTGTCACGCCAGAGCTTTGAACGTTTCCTCTGAAGTTCGAGCCACTGGATGCCTTTGGATTCGTCGTATTTGAAATAATTAGGATTTTTTTTCCGCCAGACCTGCATGCTGTCCAGTTGGCGTTTTTTTTGGCATTCTAGGCTCGAACAAACCTTTTGCCTCGGGGAATATTTATTGGGTATGAACGAAACGTTGCAAAAAATGCAAAGACGTGCTTCCATCGTTAAACGCTGATGAAATAGTTTTGCGCCACCAAGGCTGCAGCGCCCAAGGGAACTCCATTTTCTCCCAATGCCGACGGAAGAATTCGTAACTTATCCGTTGCCTCAGAAATTGCGACATGCTTCACTTTATCTCTGACCGCATCCAGAAAAGTCGTGCCAGCCGCTTCCACACCGCCGCCGACCACGATGATTTCAGGATTGAACAAATTGACCAAGAAAGCCGCTTTATGGCCCAAACGGCTGCCTGCTTCTTTTAATATTTGATTGGCGAACGCATCTCCCATCTCGGCAGCCTTTGCTACAGTGAGTATATTAATTTTCTTAACATCCTGATTGACCAATTGATAAATTTTAGAAGAAGGGTTTTCTTTTTGGCCTTGCTGGGCTGTTTGGGTAATTCCCAAATCAATGTTCCATAAACCGGATTTATAGGCCTGTTGCAACAAAGCAAGTGCATTATCCTCTTCTTCAAACAACCATTCCCCCGCACTTCCGGTCGCGCCTCGATAAATCTGCCCGTTGATCAAAAAACCGCATCCGTTGGCCGAATACAGATAAATCGCATGTTGAACGCCAAGTCCTTTGCCGTACCAATCCTCTCCAAAAACAGCCGCATTGGCATCGTTATCGACAAGAGTCGGAATGCCAAATTTTTCCTCAAAAATACCATGAATCGACACGGTAATCGAAAGATCTCCCTCTAAAAGGCCTACGGGCCAACGCACCGAGCTAGTTTCACGATTAAAAATACCGGGGATTCCAATGCCGATGCCATGTACTTTTCCGGTATCCACTCTGGACTTATCGATCAGTTCTTCTACAAGATCAACCATATTATTGACCAGCGCTTCTCCGGGCATGAGCGGACGATCTTTTTTGACGCTGTAGACAATTTCGCCTTTTAAATTGCATAAAACCGCAATCATATCGACAATGTTTAATCCGACACCGATCAAAAAAACCGCCCCCGGATTTAAATCCACCAATGTCGGCTTCCGGCCGCCCGACGAAACGTCAATTCCGACTTCTTCGATGACGCCCTTTTTGATGTATTGATCCACATAGCTGGTCACGGTCACAATATTGAGTCCAATCAAAAGTGAAATTTGGGCCCGCGCAATCGGGCCTTTTGTCCGGATGGTGTCCAGACTTTGTGGAATTTTCTTTTCGTGGTCGGTCGATTCTACTTGGTCCAAGAGCCGCCGTTTGGATATTGTCATTGCCATCACACCTCCGCAAACATTTCTTGAGTCACCAGACACACCGCGCCATAAGCCACCGCATCCTCGCCTAAACGTGACAAAATGATTTTGACAATCCCAGAGGTCTCTTCCATCGCCAGCTGCTTCACGACACGACGCACGGTGTTGAGAACAATTTCTCCGCCGCGCTCCATTCCACCGCCCAATACCACCACTTCGGGATTAAAAAAATTGGTGAGATACGCAACTTTCAAGCCCAACCGCGTGCTGGCTTCTTCAACCAGATGGATGGCGAGCGCATCACCGCGTTTGGCCGCGTCAAATACGATGCTTGCATCGATCTTTTCAGGTTCCTTGCCAGCCATTTCCAATATCTTCGATTTCGGATCTTTCTTCACCGCCTCCTGCGCGCGGCGGGTCAAACCCATATCCAAGCCCTCGGAGCGAAAAAAATCTGTTTTTTGCACCCACGGCTCCAGCGAAAGACCGTCGATGTTTTCGAGATTCAGCTGAATTTCACCAGCCGACCAACTGGAGCCCCAAAAAAGATCATTGTTCGCAATAATGCCGCCGCCGACATCGGAATAAAAATAAAGCACGTTTTCATCGTCAATGCGAAGGCTGAGTTTCTTTTCGGCAAGCGCCGCGAGCGACGCATCGTTTCCCACAGAAACGGGAATACGAAATTCTTTTTCCAAAATTCCCTTGGCCGTCGTAAAACTGCCGATGGTCTTACCGCGTCTCGGATCGGTGTCGCGGATCGTGCCAGCGCTGCGATCGATCACACCGGACACGCCAAGCCCGATGCCTTTGATTTTTTCAACGGGAATTTTAGATTCCTGCAAAATGCGGCGCACGAGCTTCACGGCTTCGGCGATCACTACTTCCATGTGTCCTGGAGCACGTTCAATCTTGACTTTATGGATAATGGAAGGGCTTAAATTGGAAATAATCCCGATCAGGTGTGTGGGACCAATCTCAATGCCAATGATATTGCCCCAATCGGAATTTAGCTCCACCAGTTCCGGCCGGCGGCCGCCACTGGAAATATCGAGACCTTTTTCGACGACTAATCGTTGATCGATATAATGTTCGACATAATTGGAGACTGTGACGATATTAAATTGTGTGATGCGGGAAATGTCAGTTTTGGCTATGGGGCCATTTCGACGGATGACGTCAAGCAAAATGATATTTTTTCGCTCGCGGTCAGTCAGGTGATCGGATTTATAGAGTGCCCGGTAGGCCATTCATTTCTTTCATACGATTAATGCTTCTTAAAAATACTTAAGAATCGCAATTGATATTACTTGGGAATTATAACTCAATATTTTTAAAAAGTGAAAGCAAAAAAACCCCGCCCTTCGAAGAGTTAAAATACGAATGGGCGAGGTTCTCTTTTTTATATCTCGGCTTTAGAATTTAAACAACATTTCCGCATAAGTCGGCACAGGCCATAACTCTCGAGAAGTCAGGCTTTCAAGCGCGTCAATATCCTGACGCAAATCATTCATCTCAGGCACCACTTTATCGCGATAGGCAATTGCGCGTTGTTTGGCTTCGTGAGTTCCTTGCGCTTTTTTGGTAATGGTCTCAAGATCCGCCACTTTATTGCTCGCCGAGTCCAGCAGCACCGAAATCCTTGTCAGCAACTCTTTCTGCACGCTGACAGGCGCCGAAATAGTCTTGAGGTTTGCGATCGCCTGAGCCAGCTGTGCGGTAAACTGGATCACCGCGGGAATATACTGTTTCCTCACCATATCGATCGAAGCAAGCGCTTCGATGTTGATATTTTTCGCGTACTGCTCAAGATAAACCTCATAACGCGAATGAAGCTCCTCTTTCGAAAGGACTTTATATTTCGAAAAAAGTTTCTCCGCTTCCGGCGTCGCCATGGCAGCCAGCGCATCCACGGTGTTGTGGATATTTGGCAAGCCGCGTTTTTTGGCTTCTTTGACCCACTCATCCGTATAATTATTGCCGTTGAAAATCACGCGGCCGTGCTTAATGACGGCTTCGCGAACAATGGCTGCGCTTTCTTTATTGATGTCTTTGGTCTTTTCAAGACGGCTCGCGATTTCATCTAAGGCTTCGGCCACGATGGTGTTGAGTACCGTGTTTGGCCCGGAAATCGAAGCGGAAGACGCCACCATGCGGAACTCGAACTTGTTGCCTGTAAATGCAAACGGCGAAGTACGATTCCGGTCCGTGTTGTCTTTCGGCAGCTTCGGCAGCGAATCCACGCCAATGTGCAAAAAGTGCTGGCCCTTCGAAGAGGCTTGTTTGCTCTTGCCGAGCGCAGTCAAAATATCCGTCAGCTCCTCTCCCATAAAAATGGAGATAATGGCCGGAGGCGCTTCATTGGCACCGAGCCTGAGATCATTTCCGGTGTTGGCGGCACCCGCGCGTAATTTATCAGCATGACGATCGACGGCAATAATCAACGCCGACAAAAAAACTAAAAACTGCTCGTTGTCATGCGGCGTTTTACCGGGTTCAAGCAAATTCATGCCATCGTCCGTTGCCAAAGACCAGTTGTTGTGTTTGCCTGAACCGTTCACGCCTTGAAATGGTTTTTCGTGAAGCAAGCAAACCAAATCATGGCGAAGCGCCACTTTTTGCAGGGTTTCCATGACGAGTTGGTTGTGATCCGCCGCAATGTTAATGGTTGAAAATACCGGCGCCATTTCGTACTGGGCCGGGGCAACTTCATTGTGTTTGGTTTTGGCCAACACGCCCATTTTCCATAGCTCAATGTCGAGATCTTTCATGAACGAGGAGATCCGGTCCTTAATCGCCCCAAAATACTGGTCTTCGAGCTCTTGCCCTTTGGGCGCCGGCGCGCCAAACAAAGTACGACCGGTCGTTATCAAATCGATTCTTTGGTCATAGTATTTTTTATCGATCAGAAAATATTCTTGTTCGGGGCCCATGGTTGGCGTCACGCGATGAGTGGTCTTATTGCCCAACGCTTTTAAAACGCGCAAAGCTTGCCTGGACACCGCTTCCATGGAACGCAACAGCGGAGTTTTTTTGTCCAGCGCTTCACCGGTATAAGAACAAAACGCCGTAGGAATGCACAGAGCCACATTGCCCGCCGCATCTTCTTTCAAAAATGCCGGGGAGGTGCAATCCCAAGCCGTGTAACCGCGCGCTTCAAACGTCGTGCGAAGACCGCCGCTTGGAAATGAAGAGGCGTCCGGCTCGCCTTGAATCAATTGCTTGCCTGAAAATTCCATCACAATGCCGCCATCGGCCGTCGGAGAAATGAACGAATCGTGTTTCTCGGCAGTTTTATTGGTCAAGGGTTGAAAAAGATGCGTGAAATGCGTGGCGCCTTTTTCAATGGCCCAATCCTTCATGGCATTGGCCACAACGTCCGCGACTTCCAAAGTCAGCGCTGTCCCTCGCTCGATAGTCTCTTTGAGAGCCCGGTAAGTGTCCCTGGGCAATCTTTCTTTCATCGTCCGGTCATTAAAAACGTTGGAACCAAAAATTTTTGCCACGCTTGAATCTTTGGTCGCTCTTTCTTTCATAGTCCTGTCTCCGTTCGAACCAATAATCCTTGCTATTTCTTGTGTCGCTGCCATGGGTTTCCTTCTCCTTGAATTTGAGGATTTCTAAGCTACTCCTTCATTTTCCGGCTGTCAATCAAATGTTGTTAAAGAATACCGGGGGTACGTGACGCCTCATTTTCAGATTTGTTACAAAAATATTACAAAAAAAATAAGGCGCCGGGTTTTGTTTGTATTAATTAAATTTTAAAATGATTCCAACCGGGCAATGATCGGAACCCATCACGTTGGGCATAATAAATGCGTCGTCTAAGAAAGGCTTTAAATCTTCCGAGATAAAATGATAATCGATTCTCCAGCCGACATTTCTTTCGCGCGCGCCGGTGCGCTGGTCCCACCAAGAGTACTGGTTTGGCTCTGGATGAAAAACGCGAAAAGTATCGACAAAGCCTTTGGAAACGAACTTATCCATCCATTCACGTTCCACCGGCAAAAAACCCGAAATCTTTTCGTTCTGCTTCGGATGAGCCAAATCAATAGAGTGATGCGCCGTGTTCACGTCGCCGCACACGATTAATTTCTTGCCTTTTTTTCTTAATTTCAAAAAATACTTGAGCGCTTCTTCATAAAAATCCATTTTATACTTAAGCCGCACTTCCCCGCTTTTACCGTTGGGGAAATAAATATTGAGCAGCGTGAACTCCGGATATTCGGTCTCGAGAACTCGCCCTTCCACGTCAAAATGCGCCACGCCAAAACCCATTTTGACGGACAGGGGCTTTTCTTTAGAATAGGTGACCACACCGCTATAACCCGGGCGCACCGCCGCATTTAATTGAAAATCATAGTTAGGAAAATGCCGCACATCCGGCGGAAGCTGCGCTGTCATGACTTTCGTTTCCTGAAGACAAAGGATATCCGGTGATTCTTCTTTAAACCAAGAAAGAAAATTTTTTTTGCTGACGCTTCGAAGGCCGTTGACGTTCCAGGAGAGGATGCGGTATGTTTTCAATGTAATAAATTTCAGTGTCGTGACCAATG
>OBEQ012573052.1_pt1 | contig 10186 bp, 8 predicted proteins | sample 1670901 | NCBI WGS metagenome assembly OBEQ01 (sample SAMEA104232315, study PRJEB22302) | groundwater metagenome | biome: forest; feature: aquifer; material: groundwater | place: USA | collected 2011-08-07 | depth 5.4 m | reverse complement strand
TTCTTCCTCAATATGGGGCAAATGGGCCGAATAATAATTATGGTTGCGCTAGCACATGTGCAAACGGAGCGACAGATTATCCAACCTGCACACCGCCAACTACGCCCGCTCCCGACCTCACCGCTTCGGCTCCGACCCAAAACACAGCCGTAATTGGCACAGCTAAAACTTTCACTTCAAATATTACTAATGATGGCACTGCTTCGACTGGAGCTTCTTTCTACAACTCACTGCAAGTGGCGACAAGTGGAGGCGGTGGAGGTTCAGTATTTTTTCCACTAACTGCCTCCACTCCATCTCCAATGTCCGCCCTTGGCGCTGGTGCATCAGCCACTGCGACTGCTTCCTATACATTCACCGGTGCGGCTGGAATACGTTCTGTTCGATTCTGCGCAGACAATAATACTTTTATGGTTGGGACCATTGCTGAATCAAAGGAAGGCAACAATTGTAGTGCTTGGACGGATGTGACAGTCAGTCCGGGTACCAATTCTCCCGTTCCAGTTGTCACTATTACAGCCAATCCCACTTCCGGCACAGTGGACATTGTTCGACCAACCATCACTTGGCGCGCAACTAATTCTCCAACTTCGTGTAATGCAACAGGGGATTGGAAAAATACCCCACCAACAGCTATCAGTAGTGATCAAAATCAACTTCAAGATGTTCTTAACACGGTAAGGACATATACCTATACCCTCACTTGCAAAAATGATGGTGGAACAAGCTTTCCAGCCAGCGCAACGGTTAGAGTGGAAGCGGCTGTTTCTTCCGACCTTCCTAACCTCACCGCTTCCACTCCCACACCATCCAATGCCGTCATTAATATTCCTCAAGATTTCTCTTCTCTCATTTCCAATGGCGGTAATCAAAATGCAGAAGGTACTATTACGCATCTTTTCCAGTTCGATGAAGATTCGAATCATACATCTGGAGTTACTACCAGTACCACCACTACAGGCAGAATCGCTGCAGGTATTCAAGGTAGCGGAGTCGTTGTAGTAGTTTCACACACATTCACCACTTCTGGCACTAAATATGTGAATGTTTGCGCGGACAATAATGCCTTATTCGTGGGTACTATCGATGAGTCAAACGAGAATGATAATTGCAGCGGATGGACACCTGTGACGGTTACCAATTCTCCCGTTCCAGTCGTCACTATTACAGCAAATCCAACCTTCGGCGAAGTTAATAAGGTCAATCCAAAAATTACTTGGAGCGCAACTAACTCTCCCACTTCCTGTAACGCTACCGGCGATTGGACAACCAATGGAGCAAAACCAGTCAGTGGAACGAATGTATCTCAAGGAGTTCTTACCGCAATAAAAACATATACATATACTCTCACTTGTAAAAATGATGGTGGAACAAGCTCTCCAGCCAGCGCGACGGTTGAGGTGGTAGTCGCCAATCTCCCCAACCTCATCGCTTACGCCACCGGCGGCACTCCGTCTACGGCCACCACTGGTGTTCCCATAGATTTCTTTTACAGCATTTTTAACACTGGAAATTCGTCTACCGTTGTTTCTTTCTCCAACTTCTTACAAACAGCGACGGAAGCAAATGGTGGGGGAACGGTCAAAGATTTCGATCCCACTTCAATGCTTCCAATCATCGCGGGAGGCGCTCGCAACGCTTTTTCTCCTGCTACTTTCACCTCCCCGGGAATAAACTCAGTTCGAGTTTGCGCAGATAAAACTTCGAGAGCAGGCGGCGGAGTAATTGCTGAATCCGATGAAACTGACAACTGTAGTTCTCCTTGGACGCCTGTGACAGTTACTGGCGCACCTATTAGTGTTTGTGTACCAAACCAAGGTAATCCTTGTATTTCTTCCAAAAATTCTTGCGGTCAAGTAAGTAACGGAACTATTCAATGTAATGGTAGTTGCTCTGCCTCTACACCACCGGAGAGTTCTTGTCCTCCACCTAGTGGCGGAAATTCTCCAGGTGGCAACCCTTTGGTCATAAATAATAATGGTGGCAGTCCAATAAATGTAAGTTCCGGTGTACCCGTGACACTTACCTGGTCTTCAGATGCGACCTCCTGCACGGGTACAAATTTCAACACAGGCGCAGGTAGTCCCGCATCTGGCAGTGTCACAGTGAATCCAACTTCAAATACCACCTACACAATTACATGCAATGGGGGAACAGCCCCACATTCGGGTCAATGGACGGTGACTATTAGAAAAAAACCAATCTTTATAGAAGGCTAGAAATATTCTCCAGAGTTTCTTCCCCTCCTTGATTAAGGAGGAGGTAGGGGGTGGTAATTCTTTGAAAATCACCACCTCGCTCCGACCAAAGTCGGAGCACTCCTCCTCCACAAGGAGGAGAGGAATACTAAAGCGAGCATTTTTTGCTATACTTATAGTGTATGCAAATCAACGAAGAGCAGTTTAAGGAATTTCTCATTGAGTCGGGGCTTATCTCGCGGAGCGACTTTGAGGCTGAGGCAAAAAAGGCGGAAGAGACCCACCAAAAACTCGGCAATGTTTTGCTGGCGGACGGAAAAATATCCGAAACTGATTTAAAGCGGACCGAAGCTTTTGTTTTGGGCATTCCTTTTATTAGTTTAGCTAACCGAAAAATTGATTTCTCGGTGCTTTCTCTTATTCCCGAGCCGATTGCCAGGAATTATAATATCGTTGCCTATACCAAAAGCGAACATGGGCTTGAGGTAGCGATGTTGGATGTGGATGACCTGCCCGTGATTGATTTCATTAAGAAAACTTCCGGGCTTAAAATTTTGCCCCGATTGACTGACACTTCTTCAATTAAGTCTGTATTGGTGCAGTATCGAAAAAGTTTACAATCTGAGTTTAAAAATATTATTCAAAAAGAATCTACTTCGCTGGAAACGACAACAGAAGGTAATGAAACCCGCCCGAACGACAGTTCAGTCGGGCGGGAGTCTGAAATGGAACTGAAGAAAATGGCGGAAGATTTGCCGGTTGTCAAAATTGTTGACTCCTTAATTTTTCACGCGATTCTGCAAAATGCCTCCGATATTCATATTGAACCCGGGGAAAAGGAGTTGACTGTTCGCTACAGAATAGACGGAATATTACATGATGCCATGGTGCTGGGGAAAAGTGCTGGTTCAGGCATTACTGCCCGCATTAAAGTATTGGCGAATCTAAAGCTGGATGAAAAAAGACTGCCTCAAGATGGAAGATTCAAAAAAGAACAAGACGGAGAAAAAATATCATTCCGTGTTTCTACCTTGCCTACTTTTTTTGGCGAAAAAACTGTTATGAGAATTCTAAAAGAAAATACGCATGGGTTTACATTGGAGAGTCTCGGTTTTCACGGCGAAGCGCTGGAGAGGGTACATTCTTCGCTTACCCAAAAAACGGGAATGGTGCTGGCCACCGGACCCACCGGCAGTGGCAAGACCACCACTCTTTACACTATGCTTGATATTTTAAATAAGCCAGAAGTTAATATTTCCACCGTCGAGGACCCGATTGAATATCAAATGCCGAGAGTCAACCAAACGCAGGTCAAGCCGGAGATCGGTTTAACTTTTGCCAACGGCTTGCGCTCCCTCCTGCGCCAAGACCCGGATATAATAATGGTCGGGGAGATCCGCGATAGCGAGACGGCTGGACTCGCCGTAAATGCCTCGCTGACCGGCCACTTGGTTCTCTCGACTATACACACCAACAGCGCAGCCGGCGCAATACCGAGGTTGGTGGATATGGGCGTCGAGCCTTTTTTGATAACCGCCACAGTCAAAACAATTATCGCGCAAAGGTTGGTGCGCCGACTTACCCCCAACAAAGAAAAATATTTCTTGTCGCCTGCCGAGATAAAAAATATGGGGAAAGTTATTGATTTGGACAGAATGCTGACGCTACTCAAAAAAGAAAATATCATAGGGGCAAATAACACTTGGGATAAAATCCCTTTTTACAAAGCGGTCAAGAGCAGCGATTCAGAAGATGGATATTTGAGCCGTACCGGCATGCATGAAGTTTTAAAAGTTACGCCGACCATCAAAGAAATGATTATTGGCGGAAGTTCTCAGGATGACATAGAAATACAAGCGAAAAAAGAAGGAATGATGACGATGCTGGAGGACGGAGTTTTTCAAGCGGTGCTTGGCATCACTACCTTGGAAGAAGTGTTTAGGGTGGTTAGTGAATAATATGCTTTTTTTATACAAAGCAAAATCAAAAACTGGAGAGATTATTGAAGGAATGTCGGATTTTTCCGACCGTCTTTCGTTTGCTCATGATTTAAGGTCCCGAGGATATATTCCAATATCCATTTCAGAGAAAAAAAAGAATTTTTTGAATGTGATGCTTATCTTTAATCGTATTTTTGGCAGGGTAAGCGTGAATGAACAAATTATTTTAACCAAAAATTTAAGCGGGATGCTTCGCGCCGGGCTTTCTCTCTCTAGGGCTTTGTCTGTTTTAGAAAAGCAGACCAAGAATTCCACGCTCAATAAAATTTTATTATCGATATCCGCCGATATAAATTCTGGCGAAAGTTTATCCTCCGGACTTTCAAAATTCCCGGAAATTTTTTCCACTCTTTTCATCTCTATGACAAAAGCCGGCGAAGAGTCTGGCAACCTTGCCGGCGCCCTTTCAGATATCGGAATTAATTTAGATAAATCTCATTATTTAACAAAAAAAATACGGGGAGCGCTCATTTATCCTGGCGTAATCCTCTCTGCCATGGTTGTGATTGGAGTCCTGATGTTTGCTTTTGTCGTTCCCACGCTTGCAAGCACTTTCAAAGAGCTCGGCGTTGTCTTGCCTACTTCCACGCGCATTCTTATTTTTCTTGGCAACTTTTTTTCACATAATTTAGTACTGACCTTTGTCATTATAATTGGGATAGCTCTAGGTGGATACTTTCTTTTTCAGGCTAAATTTATGGCCAAGTACTTTGATTTTATTATTGTTCGAATGCCAGTTATTGGCAATTTGGCAAAAGAATTAAATACCGCGCGCACCGCGCGCACGATGTCTTCGCTTCTCTCGAGCGGGGTTTCTATAATTCGCTCGGTAGAAATTACTGGGGATGTGGTGCAAAATATTTACTACAAAAAAGTTTTAAATGAAGTTAAGGTTGCCATAGAAAAAGGAGCTCCATTTTCCAAAATTTTTGAGGAAAATAGCAAGCTTTATCCGGTCATGATGTCGGAGATGGCGCAAGTCGGAGAAGAAACCGGAAAATTATCGGAAATGTTGCTCGAAATCGCTTTGTTTTATGAAGCGGAAATTGAAAACAAAACTAAGAATCTTTCTGTCATTATTGAACCTGTGCTGATGATTGTCATCGGTTCTGGGGTTGGTTTTTTCGCCATTTCCATGATTTCACCGCTTTATTCAATTTTAGGGAGTATAAAATAATGACCCATTCGATAAAAACTCAGGGTCATGGTGAGTGTAATCGAACCATGAAAAATTTTTACAAAAAGGGAATAACGATTATAGAGGTATTAGTAGTAATAGCGGTAGTGGGCATTATAGTTTCCGTTGTCATTCCTCAATTTGCAAAAACTAGAGAGAATCAAGTCCTGAAAAGCGGAGTGCAAGATATCTTATCTTCCATAGATAAAGCTCGCACGCAAACCCTTTCCTCTTTAAATTCCTCGGAGTACGGTGTGCACTTTCAATCCGATAAAGTTATAATCTTTAAAGGCAAAGTTTTCCCTGCCGGCGCATCAGATAACGAAACGATTAGTATAACGACACCCGCTTCTATTACCAATGTGACGTTGGGCGGGGTGAGCGGAATCTCGGGTGACATGTATTTTAATCGTCTTTCCGGAAGTCCAAGTACTACTGGCACTATAACTATTTCTACCGCCAATTATTCTAAAATTATTACAATTTCGGCCACGGGGATTGCGAGTATGAATTAAAATTATGCGAAACAAAGCATTTATGATGGTGGAAGTATTAGTGGCGGCTGCGATTATCACTGCTTCTATCTTAGCCGCCATGGCAGTTACTCAAAAAGCTGTTTTTGTTTCTCGGCAATCTTTTCACGCGACACAAGCCGCATTTTTGCTGGAAGAAGGAGCTGAAGCAGTACGCATAGCGCGAGATAATGCTTGGAGTAATATTTCCAGTCTCACTGTCGGGACAAATTATTATCCCACTTTTTCCGGAGGGACTTGGACATTATCAACTAGCTCTAGCACTGTCGGTATTTTTACGAGAAGCGTGACTATTGCGAGTGTAAATCGCGATAATACCACCAAAGATATTATCAGTTCGGGCGGCACGCTAGATAGCGGGACGAAGTTGGTGACTGTGACTGTGTCATGGGCAGAAGGGGGCACGACGATAACCAAAACTTTGCAGTTTTATATTATGGATATCTTTTCATGATTAATTTTTTAAAAAACAGAATACCAGATAGAGCCTTAGACTCTCAGATAGAGTCTAAGGCTCTATCTGGTGGCTATACTCTCGTGGAACTTCTTTTTTATATTGCATTTTTCACCACTTTTTCTTTGTTGGTTATTAATGCGATGATCACAATGACTAGGTCGTTTAGGGAGACGACTATATACGGAGAATTAGCGCAGAACGGGGTCATTATGGAAAGAATATCTAGAGAAATCAGGCAGGCTTATGATATAAGTTCAATCAGTGCTAATGATCTAAAGATTAATACCAAAGATGATGCTGGAGCAAATAAAACAGTTGAATTTTTACTCTCTGGTTCCAATGTGCAACTTATAGAGAATAGTGTTTTTACCGGCAATTTAAATTCGCCGAACATCGTGGTGACTGGTCTTACTTTCACGCAGATAACCACCGTCAAAGGCAAGGCGGTGAAAGTGGCTCTCTTGGTTCGTTCCACGAACGACAGCTTGGCTCGCGTTGTTGATTTTTACGACACCATTGTTTTAAGAGGTATTTATAAATGATGAAAAAATATTTTAAAAAAGTCAAAAGAAATAGGGGGGTGGCGATGCTGATATCCGTTGTTTTTTTTCTTTTTATTTCTTTGGCAATCATTGCCGGACTTGTTGCCCCAGCCGTTCGAGAGTTCAAAAATGCCAATGTAAATTTAAATTCTAAACAATCATATTTTTTGGCAGAGTCAGGCAGCGAAGATGCAGCTTACCGCACAATCAAGAATATGACCATAGGGGGAAACACAACAATAAATTTAAATTCCAATTCAGCTACCGTCACTATTACTTCCATTTCTAGCAGTCTTAAGCAGATAGTTTCCCTTGGGAGCGTATCCAGTTATGAGCGAAAAACGACTCTTACTCTTTCCACTGGTGCTGGTGTTTCATTTAATTACGGGGTACAAGTTGGCGATGGGGGACTGCAGATGGATAGTAATTCCACAGTGAATGGTAATATTTATTCAAACGGCAATATTACTGGGGCAAGCGGCGCGGTTGTCACTAATTCAGCTGTGGTGGCTGGCGCGACTGGCGCTATAAGCAATGTAAGTGTGGGTCAAAATGGAGTTGGCAATGCGCAGGCGCATACCGTAAACAATTCCACGATAGCCGGCACCCTTTATTGTCAAGTGGGGTCTGGTAATAATAAATCTTGCAATACTTCTCAACCCAATCCATCGCCACAAAATATGCCCCTCAGCTCTACGCAGATTACTACTTGGGAAAATGATGCCACTGCCGGAGGAACAGTGGGCGACCAAAGTATTTCTGGCAGTGTGTCCTTGGGACCCAAGAAAATAAATGGCAATTTAACCATAAATGGCAATGCTACGCTCACCATTACCGGTACCGTGTGGGTAACGGGGACTATCAGTGTTAACAATGGCGCTACGGTTAAACTATCTTCGGGATATGGCGGTTCAAGCGGAATTCTGATGGCTGGTGTCGCGGGTGATAGCACTAAAGGTCAGATAGACCTCTCTAATAATGTGACCCTCTTGGGATCAGGCACTACAGGCAGCTACCTTCTTGTTTTATCGGAGAGGAATAACACTACGAACACCGCCATTGGTCTTTCGAACAACGTTACCGGCGCTATCTTTTATGCCGGCACTGGCGTGATTGACCTTTCCAATAATGCCGCTGCCAAGGAAGTTACTGCCTATAAACTGCATTTAAACAGCAACGCCACTGTGACCTATGAATCAGGACTTGCTAGCAGCAGTTTTTCCAGTGGACCTTCCGGCTCATGGAAAGTGCAGACTTGGAAAGAAAGCCAATAAATTTTTAGCGTTTAATATGCTATAATTGTCTGGTGGCTAAGAAAATAATTATTGGCAATTGGAAAATGAATCCGCGAACAGAAAAAGAGGCGATAAAGCTTGCCAAAGCTAGCGATTTTAGAGATGTTGTTTTATGTGTGCCGTTTATTTTTCTTTCGGCTGTCAAGAAAGTTTTGAAGCGCGCCAAGCTTGGCGCGGAGGACGTTGCTTGGGGTGATGTGGGAGCGATGACCGGCGAAATTTCAGCGGGAATGCTATACAATCTTGGGGTGAAATATGTAATTTTAGGTCACTCCGAAAGGCGAGCCTTAAACGAAAGCAATCTTGATGTAAATAAAAAAATAAAAGCAGCTCTTGCTTCTGGGCTCGTGCCAATACTCTGCGTGGGGGAGTCTGTTCGTGATGAAAGCCACAGTTATTTTAATTTAGTGAAAACACAGCTCGAAGAATGCCTCGATGGGGTGAAAAAAACTTCCATCGCAAAAATTATTGTTGCCTATGAGCCGGTCTGGGCAATTTCCACTACCGCCAACCGCAAAGACGCTACACCGGCAGACTCTCTGGAGATGTCTATTTTTATTCGCAAGATTCTTTCTGATAAATTTGGGTCTGACGCAGGAAAGACAAGAATTATTTATGGCGGTTCGGCGAATGAAAAAGACGCGCGCGAGTTTTTAGAAAATGGAGGCGTAGACGGACTCTTGCCCGGCCGTGCGAGCTTAGATCCGAAAAAATTTGCAGAAATTATAAAAATTGCGGAAAAAATTTCTTAAAATAAGATGAAGCTGAAAAATTTAGAGAGCGTAGATCTTAAAAATAAAACTATCCTTTACCGCGCTCCTTGCGATATTGATGTCGAAGAAGTAAACGGCAGGCTGGAAGTCAGCGACGATTTGCGAATAAAAGCAATGGTTCCCACACTCGAATATCTTTTGAAGCAGAATTGCAAAATAGTTATTCTCACCTATGTGGGGCGTCCGGACGGAGTTGTCGTAGAAAATCTTCGCACGAATCCTCATGCGAGAAAGCTCGCTGAGCTTCTGAGGCATAAAGTGGACAAGGTAGATGACTGCGTTGGGAGAGAAGTTGATGCTCGAGTTTCCAAGATGCAGGCGGGAGATATTTTAATGTTGGAGAACGCCAGATTTCATCAAGAAGAAATGATAGATGATGATGGGTTTGCCAAAAAGCTCTGCCAAGGGAAAGATTTAGTTGTTTTCGACGGTTTTCCGCAGGCGCACCGAATTCATGCTTCAACGACTGGCATCGAAAGGCACTTGCCGGCCGTTGCCGGCCTGTACCTACAACATGAGGTTGAAACGCTTTCTACTTTACTGGAAAATCCCAAGCGTCCTTTCACGGTCATTATCGGCGGAGCGAAAATTTCCGACAAAGTCGATTCGGTAAACAATCTGCTCAAAATCGCGGATAAAGTTTTAGTCGGCGGCGCGGTTGCCAATGTCTTTTTGAAAGCGCAAGGCCGAGAACTCGGCTCTTCTTTTGTTGAAGATGTTTTTGTCGATGAAAAAAGGCGTAAAAAACAGGACTGGGTCGTCTATGCCAAAGAAATATTGGAAAAATATAAAGATAAAATCGTTCCTCCGGTAGATTTGGTGATTTCAGATGGTGTTTCTACCAAAATTGTAAGCACTAAAGAAGATATTCCCGCAAACTGGAGCGCGTTCGATATCGGACCTAAAACACAGGAAAATTTTTCCGAGATAATAAAAAATTCCAAAACAGTTTTCTTGGGCGGTCCGATGGGCAAGTTTGAAGATAAAAGATTTGCGCAAGGTTCAGAAGCGATACTGACTGCGATGAAAAATAATAAGGGGGAGACAATTATCGCGGGAGGCGATACTATCGATGTTGCCAGAAAATATGGAAATTTAGATGATTACTCAAGTATCAGCCTAGCCGGCGGCGCGACTTTAGAATTTCTAGCCGGCAAAGAGCTTCCTGCCCTTTTGCCACTTATTGAATCGAAGCAATAATTTTATTAACC
>OBEQ011750184.1_pt1 | contig 10186 bp, 11 predicted proteins | sample 1670901 | NCBI WGS metagenome assembly OBEQ01 (sample SAMEA104232315, study PRJEB22302) | groundwater metagenome | biome: forest; feature: aquifer; material: groundwater | place: USA | collected 2011-08-07 | depth 5.4 m | reverse complement strand
GCAATTCTACGGATCATTTCAGTTCTCATTAATCAGACAGTATAACATAGTTTTTTCACTTGCAATGTAATCAACTACATATTAAAATAGACTACTTAATCATGAATTTATAACCATACAAGAACCATAAAAAATATGAATGGACGAGTAGAAAATAGGGCTCAATTATTAGATCTCCCAATTTTTCAATTCATTCAGGATTCTGATTTACCGGGTAGTCCTGATGAAATAGTTAATCTTCTCTATAATGCACAACGCGCCTACCATCCACCAACTGCTCGTCATTGCTCGCGTGTTGCAGACTATGCCACGAACATAGCCATCACATTAGGTCTTTCTAAAGAAAAAGTTTCAGAAATTGAAACTGGAGGAAAAGTTCATGATATTGGAAAGATAGGGATTCCTTTGGTAATATTAGATAAACCAGCCAGTCTATCAGATAGTGAATATGAAAAGATGAAACTCCATACTGTTTTTGGTGCTGATATTATTGAGTTTTTCCCTGAGTTAAAACATCTCCAACCATTGATTAAATATCATCATGAAAGAATGGACGGATTTGGCTACCCAGATGGTCTCCAAGGTGAAGAAATCCCGATTGGAGCAAGAATTCTGGCTGTTGCCGATACATATGATACGATGACTGCAAATAGGATTTATCGAAGAACAACACGAATGAGAGAAGCACTAAAAGAGTTACAAAGATGTTCTCCGGCTCAGTATGATGGGGAAGTCGTAGAAGCTTTCGCAACAATTTTTGATCAAATACCTCCATATAATAGTTATGCAGAGACAACTGCAGCTTCATATTTACAAGAAGCAATGCATACATTAATTAATGTCATTCCCCAGATTGTGGCTGCTATTCTTTACAGTAATGCGGTTAAACCATCTCATGAATGGCCACGAGATATTGATCTTGTAATAATCACTGACGACGCTATTCCTGAAAAACAGTTGATAGCGGGATTTTCTTTTGATAAAGATTGGGTTTTTGATGAACATTCAATACCGCCTGTTGTTCCAGATAGCTATCGATTAGTCTTTCAGAAACCACTGAGACCTGAAGTTGATGTATGGCTATGGCCACTAAATGAAATTCAAGCTGCTTTAAGAACTAATGAGAATGGGTATAATAGACCAATTCATTTGCATGGCGATCGGGTAACTACCGCAAATGAAATTGCTCGATTAATATCTCAAGGAGTAGTAATCTACTTATCAGATAATAGTGGCCTGCAGAATACTTCTTTAGCTAGCATGCCAATGGATAATATTATGGGAATTTAAACTACGGTATCATTTTTTATATTCATTTGAAATTGAGGAAACGATTTTATAGAATAGACTACTGATATGCCTTGTCATTATCCAATTAAGCCGTGCACTAGACCTGTTGGAAAACGTGTATGCCGCCTATATCATATGGCTAAAGATCAATCGGCAGAAGGAGGAACAGATGCTGGCCCCAATTGGACAGAAGAAGGATGGAATATTGCAGTTGAACAAACTCTTAATTGGGTAGAAGTATTTTCTTGTGCTTTTACAGGACTAAGAGGGGCATTGAGTAAATTAACAGAAGGAAAAAGACTAAGAGGAGAACTTAAATAATAGATTTGATTATCCTGACAGTCTTCGATATAATTTTATCATGGGGCAAATACAAGCAGAAGCGAAATGCGGATATAATGGAGGGGCTCAATGTGATCCACAAATGGGTATAGAAAGAGGATGTCTGCTGTTTAGATCGCTAACTCATCAAAAGAAACATGGCGGAAGGTGCAGGAATAAAGGTGGAGTAACAAATGGACCAATGTTTTTCGAAACCGAATGGACTGGATTTGCTCAACGCACTATTGAAGGCGCAGCCCGTTTGTTATGCGCATTTGCCTATATCATGCGTGAATCAGTCGATGGAATTACGGAAACTAAACGTATTAATAACGAATTGTTACCTGATGAGAATAAAATAACAGAATATATGGTTGGATAAAAATTTATATAATTACCTATGGCAATAGAATATCGTTGTAACAACTGTCTTCCAGCCATGAAGACTCTTGTTAAAACGCCAGAACTTGATGAAGATACTTTTGAAAAAATTCTATCTCCAGCAACACTTGCACTCAATAAACACTTGGCTGCTACAGGACATACAAGTTATGACGTAAGAGCAGCCAGATCAATAATACAGATTACTGTAGTACATCAATCTGTAAGATTATGGGCAATGGGATTATTAGGATCTAATACTATATCTAAGAACTGATTGCTGAAAAGAATAGTTCATTTTGCAAACTAACAGATCCTATAGTATAATACTACTATATTATGGAAGTCTTCGATATTTCTAGAATCCAACCTCAAATCGAAAGAGATCCTCGGGGGAATGCTGTACTTTGTCCTCAGCTTGATGAAAATGGATTTTGTAATGCATTGCAAAAAATGGTCACAGGACTTATGGGTAATCCAAAAAAACAATGTAATCCTCAAAAATATGCTCAAGCTGATATGAGAACTCATACATGCGAGGTAAAAAAATAATGATATACTTTGTTTGAGATAAATTCATACTTGACAGTAAAAAATATTTCCTTTATACTTCTAATAAATTCATAGAATATTAGAAGTTGAGTTCTAATAAAATGGAAATAAATCTTCTGGCACGCTTCTTTTCCAACTCATTAATCATCTGAAGCAAAGCAAAATCGACCCTTATCATATACTCTATTTTACCTTTGATGAAGTTCAACCTTCTATTGAGTCTCTCTTTGAAACCTATCATCGGCAAACAGACACTGATTATAAAAAGGAAAAAATATTTGTTTTTCTTGATGAGATTCAAAAACTGAATAACTTTCAAAATCAGATCAAAGTCTATTATGACCTCTACCCGCATATTAAGTTTTTTATTTCCGGCTCAACCAGTCTCTTTATCCGCAAGAAAAATCAGGAAAGTCTTGCCGGAAGAGTTTTTTCACTATTCCTCAAGCCTTTAACATTTCCCGAATATCTGTTGTTTAGAGAAAAGAGTGAACTTCTTGAAAAACCGATCCTTTACCATGCCGAGCTTGAAAAAGAGTTCATGCTATTTTTACAGTCGCAGTTTATTGAAAGCATCTCTCTTAAAATTCAAGAAAAGAAAGAATATTTTTCCTCTATTATCAGAAAAATTATTTATGAGGATCTTCCAAGCATCTTTCAGTTTGATAATCCGCATCTTCTATTTCGGCTATGCCAATATATAGCTCAAAAACCAGGATGTCTTATTAACAATATTCATCTTTCTCAAGAATTCGGCATCAGCAATAAGACTATTGCTTTGTATCTATCTTATCTTGAAGAGGCTTTTTTAATTAAAAAACTCTATAACTTCTCAACCAACATTATCAGTTCGGAAAAAAGGTTAAAAAAGTACTATCTTGCTTCTCCATCATTTTCTTCGGCTTTAGTTGATTTTTCCGAACAAGGAGCTTTGTTTGAAAATTATATTTCGTCTGTTTCGGATTATAGATTTTTTTATAGAGACGTATATGGGAATGAGGTTGATTTTGTTTCTATCGGAAAAAATGGAAAAATCATTCCCGTTGAGGCCAAATCTGTAAAAGAGGTAAAAAAAGAGGACATAAAGAATATCGTATTATTCTTAAAAAAATTTCATCAGCAAAAAGGTGAGATCGTATATATAGGAAACAAAACTCAAATAATCAAAAAAGAAGCATTTACCATTACTGTTAAACCTGTTTGGGGATAAAAAATTCACTCAATTTTTATGACTGATCGAGCTACAACAATAATAGAAAAAAGTGGAGGATATTCGCCTCTATTATCTGACCGCGCAGAATTCGATAAGATATATGCAGGCAGTCTTCCCTTAAGAGATATTATTCGTACTCCAAGACAATATGTAATGGATTATTACGGCTTGCCAGTGACATTTCCTCCATTGCCAAAAGAGGCAAGATTGGCAAGAGAAATGATCTGGGGCTTTATCGGGATCTATGACGAAAATCAACATATCGTATCGCTTGTTGATTTTGGTAATGAAATAACAAAAGCCATTAGAGAAAAAAGGGCTTCAGTAGAGGCTGTCAGAATGGTTGATATGAGAACTATTCATGGAAGTCCTCAAGAACAAACTAAACTTGCAAGTATTTTTTATAGAAAAGGGGTTGAAATTGATCAATCAGAATTCGGTGATATTGTTACATTTTTAAATCAATATGACAAATTCGCCACAACCTTTGCTCAAAGATATTTTGGTGTAGCTAACTATAAAGCGCTCGACTTTAAACCAACTTATGCGTCATGGAAATACGCACAATATCTCAACACCAATAAAAGAGCTCAGACTGTCAAATCAAAATATTATCGTCTATTGGAGGCAAAAAAAACTTTTGAAGGTCCGGTATTATTTGTTGCATCGAGCGGAAATCTCTCTTTTGATGAAATGGATACACTTGTTCAGGACTGTGATGATTTTATGTTTGATAATAATGAAGCAGCCCTAGGAAAACGCAGAATGATGAGAAGTTTATACCGAAAAATATTCGACAAATATTTTAAGATTACTGAAAATAAATGGGCTGCTTTTTCCTTTTCAGACCTGGATGCTGACGCTATTCTTCAACGATACCAAGAGTTAGGTAATGAAGAAATCAATTTACTTATGAGAACATTTCAATTTGCACACAATGAGTTACATCTCATAAGAAATGATCTCCAGAAATTTCTCGCGCGTTATGCATTTTTCGATACTATTTTTGATGACTTTTTAAAAGCCTTCACCCCGAATTTTACTTCCGAGAATTTGAACATTCCCCCTGATGTGTTTGATGAAATCGTATCTGCAGCAAGCATTAATGGAAAAACCGCTTTCAGAAAGTTAGTCCATTTTCTCTTAAGAGCTTCTGGTGGGTTAGATCATACACCACAAGGATATGATGAAGAAAGAAAGCAATTTTATGATCGGTTTCTTGATGCGCTTAGCACAGGTGAGATTACACCTGAATCTTCAACAGGTGATACACCAATTGAACAGGCGCGATTTAAAAATGGAATTGATTTATTATGTGAACGTAAAGACATGAGTAAAGATGGTTTAACCGTATTAGAGATCGGAGTTGGAACAGGTAGAATAATCAGTGAGCTCAGTAAACAATTTCCCGCTATGCGTGCATTTGGCATAGATTTAAAAGATGAGAAATTTTTGAGAGCACGAGGATTGCCAAATACAGTTCGATATAAATTAATCAACATTGCTGCATTAACTCCGGAATCATTACAAGAAGCTTTCGGGCTTGAAAAAGTAGACGTCATCATTGCGCCTTGGTCACTATTTGGCGATTTATCCGAAGAAGAACTACAACAAGCTTTAAAAAATATAAAAACAATATGTCGAAGTCTCATATTTGATGTCCCCCTTGTTGTTTCACAAAAAGGAAGCTATATCATGCAGATGCATCAAGGAGCAAATCCTCACACGCTACGTGTTCCGTTCAAAACTGAAGTTGCTGAGGTTGTGAAAAGTTTTGAATTAAGACCGCCTGAACGGTATATTTCTGCATGTGATGATATTAATATTAGATTATTAACTATTCCAACCGATGAAAAAGAACAAGATGAATTTTTAGCTCAATTGCGAACAGAAAAACTTGAAAGGACGTCAGATATTCATCAAGCTCAATGGATAACAATCAATAATAAACCAAGAATCACGTTCGTCGGCGATTGTGAAGAAGCTCATGAGCAAGCTTAAAGATACTTTTTAATGATTCAGCTATTTCTTTATTTTCAATAAGAATGCCGGTAAACTCACCTTTCTTGAAAGATAGTAAAGCAATTTTATCTTCATACACATCAATCTCAGCAGGTAAGGGATATTTTTCTTTATCAAGTAAAACACTTTCCCTCAGTTGTTTTATATCTTCTTTCTGTAACTCAATCGCTTTTGGGGATTTTCCCAGAAATGACTTTGCCAGAACTTTATTTCGGATACGTTTTGGAATAAGCTGTTCAGAAATATATAAGGGGAAGGTTTTATCACTTTCTTCTAAATCAACACAGCCGTAAACAGGCTCATTTTTTTTGCTATAAACATCTTCAAATATTTTTTTTATACCATCTTCTCCTTCGAAATAGCTAATGACGGGTCTATGTATTGCTAATTTATACCTTGAAGAAAGGCTCGGAAGAGTTTGCTCAAAAAATATTTGCGCTTGTTGAGTCTGTGCAACTTTTTTTTGAAGCAAATCAAATACTTTTTGAGGCGGTTCCGGATGAAAAAATGTTTTCTTTCCTTTACTGATTGTTATGATTAATCCTTTTTTTTCTAATTGATGCAATAAAGCATAGGTATTTCCCTTTTTAAAACTACTTATTTCTACTAGTTCTGCTCCAGACAGTACTCCCCTATTGACTAAAATCCAGTAGATTCTTGACTCTTTATCAGACAACCCGCAAAGGTTTAAAATCGAGGTTAATATTTTTTCTTCCTCTGTTGTGGACTTCAGTCTTGCCATACAACAAGTATATCATAGTCATTTTATTTTGACAAGTATTAAATAGAGGCTAAAGTCTTATAATACTGTCATTTTATTTTGACAATTTATATACTTCAGCCTTATTTAACAATATAAACTAATCATTAAATACTTGACAAGTGATAAAACCTATAGTATAATGATGCCAATTAGTCAAAGAAAGTTGACTAATAAATATATGAAAGAAATAAGTACTCATAAAGCTAAGCAATTACCAACTTTTCTTGGAACAAGAGGAATGAGTGAATATGATAACGGATTCAAAGCAATAGGAATGCTTATGGATAATTACCTTAACTTTGAAGAAAATCTACCGAGATCTATTGGTTTGATGCAGTTTTTGATTCAAGCTGATTTTCAAGGTTCATGGAGAAGGACTCATCAAAGAGATGAGCTTGGTAGTTTATTTGTAAAATTTGCCAGAGAATGCGATCATTTTGTTCAGAGAAATGATAATCAGGGAGCTTCTTATGAAAAGGTTGTTCAGGCAGGAAAAGATTTAACACAACCAGTTTCTGAATCTAGTACAGAACTTCAAAGAAGTATATACAATAATATTTTTTCCGCTCAAGGTATTGACTTCATGTTTCGAGATGGTTTAGAAAGTCCCTCTAGTTTTTTTAGCAGTTTTCTTTCTGGAAATCAAAGCGCTTCGGAATATCTCCAAGGGTTTCACAAAATACCAGGTAAAGATGGAAAAAAAAAGTATTTACTGGAAATGCCGGAAGGAGCAGTCATCAGCAGTTTAATCGGCACACAAGACGTTTTTGATAGAATGGCTATTTTTTTTGTGGAATATGCTTTTTTTTGGAAGCCTTTTTTTACTGAATTTAACGTAAAACCCTTTAATGATATTCAAAAAAGTGAACTTAGCATTGTTATGGAAGCAGCCAGAAAAACTGTTAAAACTTTACATATTGCCCTGAAAAATTTCAGTCAGCAAAAAGGAATTAATAGAGATATTCTCAGAAAAGTCATCATTAACAATTGTTCTCGTAATTTAGGATATTGCTTTTCCCAGGCTGTTTTGGGCGAACCACCATCAGAAGAGAAAATGTGGTTTCTTAAGACTGCACTATTTAATATTTATTTGTCAGGATATGATAATTTATATAATCAGATGGCAGATGAGATTTTAGATGAGGCTTGCGAAAACAGAGATTTTACCGGGGGGCTGGAAAATCTTGCTTTTACACTATTAAAAGGCCAATCTGCAACCCTAATTATGGGCTATCCTTTGATAAAAGATTTTTTGATAAGGGAAAAGCAACTCCCATATCTATTGCAGCTTTTGGATAAGGTCAAAAATAGGGAAGGGAATAAAGAGCAACCACTTTTTGCCGGAAAAAGACAACTTGATGATTTTCAACCTCTGCAAGAAGTGATAATCGTTGATTTTAACAAAAAAAAAGATTTTGACAAATTTGTCGAAGTAAGCGCTGATTTGGAAGATAACCGTAAGCCGACACAGCCAGGCGCAGGTTCACAGAAAGATAAACCAGATCCTCCCATTCTGATCATTATCAACCCTCATTATCCTTTAAAAAATGAAAAGGCGCTTGAGTATGAGAGAAGAATGATGAATATTGCCAAATTGGCAAAATTCTATCCGGTTTTGCTTGTGGTTGATGAAGAAAAATTAGACATAAATAGAGTAAGACATTTACCTAAAGATGCAGATAAAGGTTCTATAAAAAGACGGTGGCAAGAAATGTTTTATGATGTCACAGCCTCACCGATTCCTTTTATTGTATCTTTAGAAACTTAAAAAAAGAGTCTATAGACTCATAAATATAAATTAATAAAACCATATGACTGAATTCTATCCAAGTAGAAGAAAATTATTACTAGGGGCTGCAGCTGGAGGAGCCATCCTCCTATCAGGAGGAGCTGGTGCTTTGGTTGATAGACTAGCACAAGGAGCTTTGGATAATGATGCAACTATTGCTTCATTACTTTCTCACGAAATCCCTATCCGGCCAGAGATATTAATGGCTGTAAATAGAGGCATTCTTCAGGGAGTACCTTTTGAATTTAAACTGCCTGAAAAAGACGATTTAATTGGATTGCTTCTGGATAAGTGGATACAAGATGACTTTGTCAAGAAATACATAAGTATTAGCTCTGATCCAGCACACCCAGAGATTAGAAATGCTACTTTTGATTTCGGTAGTCCTTCCGAAGAAGATACGAAAGATCCTTTTTGTACATTAAGTACTGTAGCCAGCGTTAATCTATTAATAGGTATTGCTATACGAAAATATCAACCATTTATTCTCAAAGGATACCGGGGTCTAACCCCTCTCCCAAGAAGAATCACCGGTGATGCTGCTGATGAATTGGCAAATACTATGACGTATTCATTGAATAAAACTAGATTCGAAGGGGTAACTACTCTTGTAGAACAACAGGGAGTGATGGTCCCTGAATATTTTATGTTAGATGATAAAGGTGAATCGATAACAGGTATAAAAAATGATTATCCAAAAACTTCAATCTTATTATTAAGGGATCATCCAAAGAATCTTCTGGAAAGCACAGTGTTTAATGCTTTTGTTCCGGTAGGAACTTTAACAGAACATACTGTTAAACCACAACGTTCTACAGAAATTAATTTCAAGCCAAAAATTATCAGGCCGTAAATCATTACTATTACTATGACTCAACAAAATACAGAAACAATTCGACCCAGAGGATACCGGTTTCCAGTAAATTTGAGTTTGGGTATACATGGAACAATCAGATGGGTTGCTGATCATGCAAAAAACCCTTTTGATAGAAATCCTAAAAAACTTAATGAAAGACAGCTGCAATATTGCGAAAGGTATACCCTCGCAATATTAAACTTAGCTACCTATACAGGAGGAAAGTTCGATGAATTTATGTTGATTGACTATATTGATAATTTAGCTATTGCCCATTGCGATGACAAATCTATTCAAACACTGGTAACTGAAAGTGCAAAAGAATCATTTTCTAGATTGTTGGGCCATGGTAAAGAAAGTTGGTTCACAAAAAAAGCTTCAGCAATAAACGAATTACAAACATCATTTGAGAAATCACAGAATGATACAGAATTAGAAAAAGCACTTAATCGTATAATGTTTGGCCTTCATCTTTCAGGAGAAAAAGACTTAAAAGCCTTATCATTAAAGACAGGTCATACATTTCTAGGATTAGATAGTGGAAAAATCGACCCTTCTCGATTAGATCTGGCAGAAATTTATCAATATCTTGGCCTAGAAGGATTAAAGACTGCTTTCTGTTACCTTCAATTTATGCCAGAGCCTCCTCAAACCCAAGGTTTAGCTAAGATGTTTGATTTTATGGGTCATTTGCAAACTCCTAAGATCCAACCTCAAGAAGGAGTAGAATATACATTTTTTAAAAAATTTCTTTAAGAAATAAATATGCCAGTAATTTATAGTTCAGGAATTACTTTGTTACATGATTAAAATTTTTTTCACTCCTTTTATTCCCATCAAAATGAGAGACGCGAGGAAAATAAATTCAAAATACTGAAAGACTGATACTTGCTGAATTTTAAAGACAGATGCGGTAAATGGATGTGAAACAATAGCAAATTGCAATAAAAAGGGAACTATAAATGAGACAAAAAATAAAGGTGATAGAAGAAAGTTGAT
>OBEQ011285803.1_pt1 | contig 10186 bp, 8 predicted proteins | sample 1670901 | NCBI WGS metagenome assembly OBEQ01 (sample SAMEA104232315, study PRJEB22302) | groundwater metagenome | biome: forest; feature: aquifer; material: groundwater | place: USA | collected 2011-08-07 | depth 5.4 m | reverse complement strand
TAACGTCTTTTGAGCTGTTATCAAAGGATTAAAATCTCGCGCTCGTTCAAAACCTTTTTCTCGCAATTTCTGACGTAATATCTGATCGTCTAAAATATTGGCAATAGCTTGAGCAATCTTTTCTGGCTGATAAGGATCCACAGTCAACGCCGCGTCAGATGCGATTTCAGGACACGATGAAACATGAGATGTCACAACAGGCGCGCCAGAGCAAAACGCCTCGACAATCGGGAAACCAAATCCCTCATAAAAGGAAGGATAAACAAACACTCGCGCTTTATTGTAAAGGTATCGCAATCCTTGATCAGGCACATAACCTAAAATGCGAACATCATTTTTGATCTCCCATTTTGCAAGCAACTCGTCTAAATCGTCGCTCATCCATCCCTTCATTCCCGCGACAACCAACTGACCAGAAAATTTTTGATTCTTTTTAAGAAGACTAAAAGCGTGAAGCGTGTTCTTCAAATTCTTCCGCGGCTCCAAAGTTCCGACGGATAAAATAAACGGCTCTGTGATGCCGTGATCTTTTAAAAATTTTGCCGCGAACTCTTCCTCGCTCTGACAAATAGGATAGAAAATCTTTGTGTCCACACTCGGATGGATGACACTCGTTCTCGATCTGGGAAATTGATAATATTTTTCCAGATCCTTCAACGTATTTTCAGAACAACACATCACTTTCGTGGCCGCTTTGAGGCAACTGTCCAAATTTTTCTCCGTCATTTCAATGGCACTTTGCGTGTGACCTCCGGGGAAGGCTTTAAAGATTAAATCGTGCACGGTGACGACAACCTTAGCCTCGCGAAGGGTTGGAATCATTTCAGGACTTAACGCGTGGTAAAGATCAATTTTACCGACGGACGCTTCCACGCCGCGGTTAAAACAATCCATCCGGGCATGAACATTCTTCGCTTTTAATCCCGACGGCACGCGTCTTTTAAAATCAAAAAGACTTTTCTTGGCGTACAAATGATATTGATTTTTCTGGTCGATGTCCCTTAAGCCTTTGACCAATTCATAACCGTACCGGCCAATGCCGGCAAATTGTTTCATCAGAAAACAGCGGCAGTTGATGGCGACGTTCATCGCGTCTTTAAAAACTCTCCGACGACTTCATCGACATAATCCAAATCCTCAATCTCAATATCCTGATGAATGCCGATGTGAGTTCCGTGGTTGGAACAATATTCCGCTTCGGGAAAATCGCCCAGTGTGTGACCTAAGAATTTGTAACTCTGAGTTTGGGTAGGAATGGAATAAAAGAGATTTCGTGAATCGACACCTTTCTTATCAAGATAATCGACGAATTCATCTTTGGTGAAAGGCACATCTTCTTTTACAATAATCGAGAATGCGTGTGGACCAATCTTTTCATGCGATTCTTCTTTGAGTGTGATGAAATATTCTTCGTACTTCTTAAACTTCTCAATCAGATAGAGAAGATTGCGTCGTCGTCGACTCAGAATCGTATTAAAAATTTCGATATTGCCCAAACCGACGGCTGCTTCAAGCTCATTCATCTTGGCCGAAAATCCGATCCGCTTAAATTCAAACTTTCCGTGAATCCCATGATTGCGTAACGATTGCATGGCCTCAGCCATCTGCGGATTATTCGTGATCATCATTCCGCCTTCGATCGTCGTCACGATATGCGCCGCGTAAAGACTAAACGCCGCCATATCTCCAATCGACCCAATCTTCTTTCCCTTATATTCAGCGCCATGGGCTTCAGCCGCGTCTTCAATCACGTAAAGCTTATGTTTCTTAGCAATTTTTAAAATCTCATCCATGGCCGCGGGTTTGCCCATCAAATGAACCGGCATAATCGCTCTTGTTTTCGAGGTAATCGCTTGTTCAATTTTTTTGGGATCAATATTTAACGTGTAGCGATTCACATCCACAAAAACTGGTTTGAATCCAGCCTGTAAAACCGCGTTTCCCGTCGCCACAAAGGTAAGCGAGGGAATAATAACCTCATCACCTCGCTCAGCGCCAAAATCATACAACACCGCGCACGCGATCGCGTCGGCATCGGTGCCACTGCTCACCGCGACCCCATATTTGACACCAAAAAGTGCCGCGAATTTTTCTTCAAATTCTTGAACATATTTTCCGCGCGTCACCCATTTGGTTTCTAACGCGTGATCAATCAACTGACGCGCTTTTTCGGTAATCGATACTGTTCCGAAAGGCACGCGATACTTGGCTTTATTGGCTAATGTCGCACTGCTATTGGGATTAATCTTCATAACTATTTACCCTTTAGTTCTTCCTTTATTTTTCCATATCGTTCTGGTGTTCCAATATCATAAAATTCTTGATTGATAGGGAATCCAAAAAAACACTCCCCGATCCATTTCGGAAAACAATCTCGTTCGATTGAAAATTTTGCTTCTTTTGGCATCAGCTGAAATATTTTTTTATCCAAACAATAAATTCCCGCATTCACATAACCTTCGCCGTGCTTTTCTTTTTCTTTAAAATTTAAAATCTGCCCCTTTTGATCAATCGTCACTCGGCCATAATCGGTTGTCTCCGTAACCTTCGATAACACAACCGTAGCGAGAGCCTTTTTCTTCTGATGAAAATCTAAAACCGCTTTCAAATCCACCCGGCAGAACGAATCGCCGTTCAAAACGAAAAATGGGTTACTCTTAATAAACTCTTTAGCATTTTGAATGGCACCCCCTGTACCTAACGGATCTTCTTCTCGAGAGATAACAATTCTTTCCCCAAGCTCATGAGCCTTTTCAACATTAAAGAAATTCTCAACTTGATTCGCCTGAAATCCAACACATAAAACAATCTCTCTAACTCCCTGGCTTTTCAGAAATTCAACATTAAAATCCAAGAACGGTCGACCACCGACCAACGCCATCACCTTCTGCGTCTGGCCGATCTCGGATCGTAATCTGGTACCCAATCCCCCGCAAAGGATTAAAGCATTCATATCATTTAAATCATTATTATTATTCACTTATTTTTACCAACACCGTCTCTCTCCTCTTATAAATCAACGATTCCGGCGTGCGGGTATCAAGATCGTAATCACGATGAATCAACCTCATCATTTCATCATATTTGCGATGATTGGATTGAAGGACAAAATAAACTTCATCCCAAGTATCGCTTAACTTTTGAGGGAGAATAATATATTTGGGTTTCTGTGTCTTGAGGTCATGAACCAATTCTTCGTGCCAACTCTCATGAAGCCATGAAAACGTCGCCATCGGAAAACGTCCTAAGAAAGGACGGTTGGCTAAAAAATTATAAAATCCCAATTCTGGATACATAAAGACAGTGTCATCGGGTTTGGTATTTTTCTCTAAAAATCCGATGATTCTCTCAAATTCTTCAGCTTGAGCGGCCGGAACAATCATGCCTTTAGCCCTTGAAAGTTCTAACCGACGGGTGGGTTCACCATTGAGAGGCTGCAGATCTTGAGAGTTCCGCCCTAATAGAAAATTTCTCGCCAATTTAAAACTAATAAAACGATGGCTGTACCGCTCGATGGCATAACCCCAAGAGGATCCTAAAAGAGCAATAAAAACAAATATAATCCCTATTAATTTTAAAGCAATAAGACGATGGCCGTAACGATTAATCGCATAACCCCATGTGGAGCCCAAAACAGCAACGAAAAGAAGCGCGCACGCAAAAATACTTAAAACTATAAAAATTTTATGGGCATAGTAATAAAGATACCCGGCCCAAAGCCACGAAAAAAAAGAACAAAGAAAAATGAAAAATATAAAGCCCCAATATCGCCATGATACTTTTAACCATGTTTTTCCTAAGGTAACCGCCTTTTCAATCATGGCTTGTTTCTTAGTACATAAGAAAAGATAAGGCTCTTCCAAGATAAAAAAGAACAAAATTTTCTCCGGTTGTAACGCCATTTCAAACTGCGCGCCTCCCATGTTGCGAAGTCCTGTGGCCCACATCATCAATCCATAAACCGCAATACCAACGAGCGCCGCGAGCCAAGGATCAACTTCTTTACGCTTCAATTTTCTGATGGCATAGACACAGAAAATAAGATAAAAATAAAATGGTGTAAAATGATCGAAGTGCTCGCTCCCTGGCATCAGGGCAAGCAAAATTTCTGGCAAATTCTTGGGAGAGTTAGAAACAAGGCCGTCATTAAAAATTTTGGTCATGTTCGTGACAACAGCGAGGGTTCCCTCGACATATGGGATAAAAGAATGCGTGACCACCATGTAGATCGTGTACGGAACAACAATCGATGCTAATCCGAGAAAAAATTGAAGGCTCGCGCGTTTAATGTCTGCTCGCGTGTTGGCCTCAAAAAACCATGAAAAAATTAATGCTGAAACACTTCCCGCGACCGCGCAGGCACCAATTTCAATGCTGGTGAAAATAGCGAAAGCGGATATCAATCCCGCTAAAAATATCCATATCATCCGTCGAGTTTTAAAAAATTTAACCAAACACAAAAGGGCCAATAATCCGACTGCGTAACGCATCCCTCCCCAAAACGTGAAAACAACGCGGGGAAACGTCCGGGCGATTAAAACGGGGACCATCAAATAAAAAAACCACCACGTTCGGTAAAGATTTTTGGCAATAAAAACGCAAACCAATAAGGCGAGAATTGTCCCCACATAAAAATAAAGCGCTATCGCCGGAATATTCATTCCAAAGAATTTCATAAACAAAGCCGGCATGTAAAGTTCAAATGGTCCCCGCAAATGGAAAAAATCTCGAAAAGGAACTAATCCTCGATAAATCGCGTCAATCCCTGGCAAGTAAAGGCCTAATTCAAAAATATTAACTTTTCCATAGAGATAATAAGGCTGCCAGGTGATGAGAATCGCAAAAATGGCGAGAATGGCGGCGTCGAGCCGGCTAGGTCTTTGAGGAAGAGATTCCATTATACTGCCCGTCAGGCTGATAGAAAATAATCTGGCTGCCTAAATTTTCAAATTCGAAAGGAACAAGAAGAAGTTTTTTTAATTTTTCCCTAACTTTCTTTTGTTTTTGCGGAGGTACAAAGAAAAGAATAAATCCTCCGCCTCCCGCTCCCAAAAGTTTTCCACCAATCGCACCGGCCCGTCGGGCTAAGTCATAGATGTCGTCAATGTGAGGTGTACTCACCTTGGAAGAAAGTTTTCGTTTGATTTGCCAGCTTTCATTTAAAAGTTTTCCAAACGACATCAAATCCTTCGCATTCAAAAACCTTAAACCTTCGCGGGCCATGGCATGCATCGTCTTTAATTCCTTTTTTTTATTCGGAATATTCTGAATTTGATGATGCGCGATTTCTGAAGCCGTTCGCGAAAATCCCGTAAAATAAAGCATCAAATGTTTTTGTAAATCTTGAAATTCATCCTGAGAAATCGTGACTTGCCGCACTTGAAGATGATTTTTCCCACCAAATTCAATAAAGTTAAATCCGCCATAAGCCGCTAAGGCCTGATCCTGGCAGCCGACATTCTCTCGACACATTTCTTGTTCGACATAAATCGCTTCCTTGGCCAATTGCTCTTTGCTCACCATTTTTCCTTTTAACGCATAAAGGCTGTTTAAAAGTCCGACGGTAAACGCCGAACTCGATCCTAATCCTGTGCGGGCCGGCAAATCGCCATCGTGATGAATTTCCACCCCTTCGCGGATTTGTAAAAATTTTAAAACTTCCCGAGCCGCGGGATGCTGGATATCCTCTGTTCTACGGACATGTTCCATTTTTGAATAAATAATGCGGGATTTGTGATCAAAAAATGGCGGCAAATAACGGCAGGTAATGTAACAATATTTATTGATCGTCGTCGCTAGAACAGCGCCTTGGTGATCTTCAAACCATTTGGGATAATCCGTGCCTCCCCCAAAAAATGAGACACGAAACGGTGTGCGGCTGATGATCATAGGGGCGAAGTCCGCCGAAGCTCAACAGGACTATTCAGCGAAGGCGGAACACTTTCCTCAAGTATTTTTCGTTTAAGTTTGATCTTTGTGGATTTGAGGGTTTCGTCGGCCGCGGCTGTCCCAAATTTTTCTTTAAGGAGATTTAAAAACGCGGGATTCGTATGATACTTAAGCCACGCCTCATCACGAAACGCTAAAACTTGGGCGGCGGTCAAATATTTTGTGGGCAACGGTTGCGTCTCATAGGAATGCTGTGAGTAACCCACGTACGTGTCGGGCAATTTCCATCCCTGCTGTTTCGCAATACCATAAAGAGGGCTTCCCGGATAGGCCATCGCCGAATAAAAATTCGCCATTTCGGTATTCAATTCTAACGCCAAATCAAGTGTCTGCTGCATACTCGCTAAATCATCTTCGGGTAAACCAAAAATATAATTGGCCGCGACGTTGATGCCATGATCGCGAATTTTTTTAACGACGTCTCGGATATTGACATCTTCAAATCGGCCTTTGGTCACATCTTTACGCACTTTCGTGTTCCCGCTTTCAATGCCTAACGCGAGATAAGTCACACCCGCTTTTTTCAATGTTTCTAAAAATTGTTCCTTGACGGTATCAATCCGTGAATAACACCAGATATTAAATTTGTATCCCCGCTGAATGATTAACTCGCACAATTTCATAAAATGATTTTGATTAAGGACAAAAAGTTCGTCGGCGATTTTAATATTCTTAATTCCCAATTCCGCGAATTTATCAAAATCTCGAATGATAAATTCCGGATCCCAATAGCGAAAGACCGCGCTGCCGTCGGAATATTCATTCTCCTGACGATTGATAATGTTGATCATGCAAAAAGAACATTTCATGGGACATCCTAAACTCGTGTACAACGCGGCGAACGGCTGACGTTCAGAGTTGTTCGGCAATGCGTGCCATAACGCTGTTCGATAATTTTTGATGGGAAGTTTATCCCAAGCGACCCCTGGCAAATCAGCGGGTAAATCAGCTTTGGGAACAATCGGAGACGGCGAATTCAAAAAAATACTTCCGTTATTACGATAGCCCAAACCTGAAACCTGATCCAATTTATCTTTCAAATTGGTTTTTAATAAATTCGAAATCGTGTAGACCCCTTCATTTTGGCAAACCATATCAATGGAAGAATGCCGCTCCAGGACTTCTCGTGACAAAGCCGCGATATGACCTCCCACAAAAAGAATTTTTATCTGAGGAGTTGTCTTTTTAAGAAGCTCTGCTAAAGAAACAGCGCCGTCCATATTTTGAGAACTTGCCGAAGGCTGCTGACCATAAACGACAAAACAGGCAACTTTTGGATTAAGCGATTTAATTTGCTTGACCGCTTCTTCATCGGTTAAATGGAGAGCTTCACAATCGAGGATTTCAGCGCCGAAGCCTTTTTGAAGACAATGCGACGCCAGCATTCCCGCCCAAATGGGGGGTTCAATCGCGGAATAATCTTTGCTCAAATCTTGATAGATTTTCCTGGCGGCGTTGGGATGAATAAAAAGGATGTCTAATTGTTTCATGATTTAAACGTTAGTTAACATCACCGTCGGAGAACGATGCTGATTTAAAATCTTAAATCCTTTGATCAATTCTTGAATTCCTAACGAAAGCGAGACGGCAGGTTTAAAACCTGTTTTCTCAATCTTCTCGTTACTGACGATATAATCCCGTTTATCGGGATCTTTGCCGTCTTTGGATTCAGTAAATTTAAAATCAGGAATGTGTTTTTGGATCTCTTGACAGAGTTCCAATTTACTCAAATTGGCGTCACTTAAACCCACATTAAAGGCCTGGCCTTTCATCGTGTCAAAATGATTCAGACCGTGAATGAAGGCCTTGGCCACGTCGCGAACATGGATAAAATTTCGTTTAAAATGAGGTTCGAAAAGTTCGATATACCGATGGTGAAACGCCTTGTAAGTAAAATCATTGACCAAAAGATCCAGACGCATCCGCGGAGAAATCCCAAACGCCGTGGCTAATCTTAACGTGATGCCATTGCCGGCAGATAATACTTCTTCTTCCGCCTGAACTTTGAGACGACCATAAAGAGAAATCGGCCTTAACGGAGTTTCTTCCGTGCAAAACTTTCCCTTTTCTCCGACCCCATAACCGCTGTTTGTCGTCGGGTAGATTACAACCTGATTCTTGCTTCGATATTTTAAAATGAGACGCAAAGCGTCAATGATAATTTCCTGGGCGTCTTGAGGAGATTTGTCACACAATGGTGCGCCGGTTAAACACGCTAAAGGGAAAATCGCGTCGGCATCTTGAATTAATGGCCTTATTAACCCTTCGTCTCTTGTATCTCCACGGACAATTGTTAACTTGGGATCAATGCAACAGTCCAGTAACGACGTCTGATTGTACATAAAATTATCCAAAACCGTGACCTTGTACCCTTGCTCGCCTCTCGGCGAAGCCGAGGGCTGTAACAGCGTCGGGACTAAAACCGACCCCAAATATCCTGCCCCGCCGGTGACTAAAATATTCATAACACTTTAATCCTTTCCCACGTTCTTTTTATCCCCTCATCGAGCTTCACGCAAGGCTTCCATCCTAACTGAACCAAACGGCTATTGTCTAGCAATTTTTGCATTGTTCCATCCGGCTTGGAAGGGTCAAAAACAATCTTTCCCTTAAAGCCAACAATGGCCGCAATTTTGTGGGCCAATTCCTTAATAACTATATCCGCGCCAGATCCCATATTGATGATGTCTTGGCCTTCGTAATGATCCATGAGAAAGATACTAGCCGCGACAAAGTCATCCGCATATAAGAATTCCCGTTGAGGCTGGCCAGTTCCCCAAATCGTGACCTCTTCTTTCTTCTCTTTAATAGCCGCAGCAAATTTACCGATCAATGCCCCCATGACATGGGATGTTGTCATCTCCGTGTCACTTTCCGGACCATAAACCGTCGCCGGAATCGCGACAATCGCGTTAAACCCATATTGCTGTCGAAAAGCTTGGGCTAGCTTAATGCCCGCAATTTTCGCGACCGAGTAAGGTTCACTTGTCTTCTCTAATGACGCACTCAAAAGATATTCCTCTTTCATCGGCTGAGGACAAACCTTCGGATAAACACACGAACTCGCGAAATACAAAAGTTTCTTGGCGCCAAACTTCCAAGCCGAGTAAATAATATTATTTTGACTTTCTAGATTGTGATAAATAAATTCGGCGGCGTTTTTCTGATTGGCTTCAATCCCGCCTGAGCGCGTCGAGCCTAAAAAAACGTACTCCGGACGTTCCTTTTGAAAAAATTCATAAACGGAAGGCTGAATCGTTGGATTTAACGCCATCCGTGAGGACGAAAAAACTTTGGTAAAACCCTGGGACTGAAAATGAACCCAAAGAGAATTCTCAATGATATCGTCATGTCCAACGATCAATATCTTCGCGTCTTTATTCATTATTTTTGACTGTAATAATTTCCGTGTTCAATCAACAGAGTGGATTTGTTGTCCTCACGCGTCAGGGCGTGCTGGTAGGCAGGAAAAATGTCTTTGGGTTCGTTGAGTTCAACCACCTCAATCCAATTAAAAAGGTGTCGAAAACTTTGCGCGAAATTGCCGACGTGCTGATGACCCGGGTGAACAGGAGAATCGGGTCCCACAGCGACTCTAATGATGACTTTGGGAAGAAGCTGACCCGAGCTGATCGCTGGAATTTTATCCAACATGTTGGCCATATCACCGGTCGCGAGAAGGAGAAAGTTCTGACGAGGATAAACAGAAATGGGAATATAGCCTGCTAAAGCCAGGCCAATCGTAAACTGCATCTGAAAACTTTCATTGATGGGCATTTCCAAAGTCTTTTCCGGAGAAACATCTCGTAACGTCTGAAACATAAATGTTCCCGGGCCCGCCACGGTCTGGCCTACAAAAAACGTCTTTGGCTGTTGTGCCACCCATTCCATTGTTCGTTTGATCTCGTCGAAATATGTCATATTAAAATTTTATCTTCCATCCTAATCCGGAATGGGGATATTCGTTCTTGTAAGTAAAATAAATGATTTTGTCCTCGTATTTTGTTCCCTTAAACCAAGGTTCGAGAGAGCCCCACACCTGGCGCGTATCCGTCATGACACTTAAACCATTATCACAGACAACAAAAGTGACAGGCAAATCAAAATTGGTGGCGTATTTAACCGCCTCATGAAAAATTCCTGTTTCCGCCGACATATCGCCGCAAAAAAGAAACGCCCTTCCCTTTTCTTTTTTATTCTTTAAAGCCCACGCGACACCGACGGCCGCGCCCATCAG
>OBEQ012537863.1_pt1 | contig 10187 bp, 9 predicted proteins | sample 1670901 | NCBI WGS metagenome assembly OBEQ01 (sample SAMEA104232315, study PRJEB22302) | groundwater metagenome | biome: forest; feature: aquifer; material: groundwater | place: USA | collected 2011-08-07 | depth 5.4 m | reverse complement strand
GCTTCTCGGAGATCCCAGAAGGCCCAGTCGCTGCGAACGTGGCCCCCAAAGAACCGTCGGGACAATAAGGCCATACTCGTCGCCCGTCACCGCTAGTTCTCCTGCGTTCGCAGCATCTCTTGCCCCGTCATTCCTATAAAACTTGCCTAGGGGAAGCTGACGCTGTGGCCGCCATCGACGACCACGACGCTCCCGGTCATGTAGCGCCCCGCGTCTGAGACAAGGAGGAGAAGCGCGCCGTCGAGGTCGCTCGGCTCGCCGAAGCGGCGCAGAGGGACCCGCTTCAGGATCGGTTGTGCCACCGGGCTATTGAGAAACTCGCGGTTGAGGTCGGTCTCGATGTAGCCTGGCGCGAGCGCGTTCACGCGGATTCCGAAGCGCGCGAACTCAAGGGCCATTGATTGAGTCAGGTTGATAAGCGCTGCCTTGGAGGCACTGTAGGCCGCGACCTGCGCCGCCGCGCGCAGCCCGGCGATCGAGGCGACGTTCACGATCACCCCTCCCCGGCCGTGCAGACCGATGTGCTGGGCCATGGCGCGCGCGACGCGCATCGCACCCGTGAGGTTCGTCTCGAGGATGCTCGCCCATTCCGCATCGCTCTGCTCGAGCAGTGCACGTGTTGCCGCGATGCCGGCGTTGTTGACCAGTATCGTCACGGGTCCCAACTCGGCCGCCGCCCTTTCAAGGGCGGCCGAAATACTGGCGGGATCGGTGACATCAAGCGCAACAGGAAGCGCGCGGCCACCAACAGCCGCGATTTCACTTGCCACCTGATCGAGCCGGTCAACGCGGCGCGCACCAAGCGCCACTGCCGCGCCAGCCTTCGCGAGTGTGTGGGCGAACCGGCGCCCAAGGCCGCTCGACGCGCCTGTGACAAGCGCAATCCTGCCGGTGAGGTCGAAGAGGTTCGTCATCTCCCTCCGCTACCCCCACCCTGCCGCTTTAGCAGCCCGCTCACCCCGTCTCCTTTGCCCGCTCGCGAAGCAGGTACTTTTGGATCTTGCCGGTCGAGGTCTTCGGCAGCGGCCCAAAGACAACGTACTTCGGCACCTTGAAATGGGCCAGGTTGTCGCGGGACCACTGGATGATGTCCTCCGCCGCGACGCGGGCCGCGCCTGGCTTGAGCGTGACAAAGGCGCAAGGGACCTCGCCCCATTTCTCATCCGGCTTGGCGACGACCGCCGCCTCCATCACGGCGGGATGGCGGTACAGCACCTCCTCGATTTCGAGCGAGGAAATGTTCTCGCCGCCCGAGATGATGATGTCCTTCGAGCGGTCCTTGACCTCGATGTAGCCGTCCGGGTGCCAGACGGCGAGGTCGCCTGTGTGGAACCAGCCCCCGCGGAAGGCCTCCTCCGTCGCCTTCGGGTTCATGAGGTAGCCCTTCATCACGGTGTTGCTGCGGAGCATGACCTCGCCCATGGTCTTGCCGTCCTTCGGCACAGGCGTCAATGTCTCCGAATCCGCGACCATTAAGCCATCAAGCGTGGGGTAGGCAACTCCCTGGCGTGCCATGAGGAGCGCGCGCTCTTCGAGCGCGAGCCCGTCCCAGTCCGCTTGCCAGGCGCAGAGCGTTGCCGGCCCGTAGCTTTCGGTCAGACCGTAGAGATGGGTCACGCGGAACCCCATCGACTCCATTGCCGCGATGACTGCCGAGGGCGGCGCCGCGCCACCCGTCGCCACTTCGACAATGTGGTCGAACTTCACCTTCGCCTCGGCTGGCGCGTGGATGAGCATCGTCAGCACGATCGGCGCGCCGCACATGTGCGTCACGCCGTGTGTCTTAATAGCGGGGAAGATCAGCGCGGGGTCCACCCGTCGCAGGCACACGTGCGTGCCGCCTGCGGCCGTGACGGCCCAGGTGAAGGACCAGCCGCAGCAGTGGAACATGGGCAGCGTCCAGAGATAGACCGACCGCGGCGAGAGGCCGAGTGTAAACACGTTGCCGAGCGCGTTCAAGTAGGCACCGCGGTGGCTGTAGACGACCCCCTTGGGGCTCCCTGTCGTGCCAGAGGTATAGAGGAGGCAGATCGCCCGCCATTCGTCTGCAGGCCGCGGCCAGTCGAAGTCAGCATCCCCTTCCCGAAGGAAGACCTCGTAATCCTTCTCGCCCAGGAGTTTCCCGCCCTTGTCATCGGTGTAGAGCGGATCGTCGATGTCGATGACCACGATCTTGCGTTTGACGAGCGCCAACGCCTCCTCGATCGTGTCGGAGTACTCCGTGTCGGTAATGAGGAGCTTCGCTTCGCCGTGCTCGAGGGTGAAGGCGATCGACCTGGCGTCGAGCCGATAATTGAGGGCGTTGAGCACCGCGCCCGCCATTGGAACGCCGTAGTGCGCCTCGAGCATCGCCGGCACATTGGGGGCCATGATCGCGACCGTGTCGCCGGGCCGGATCCGACGTCGGCCCAAAGCCGAGGCGAGCCGCCGGCAGCGGGCATAGAACTCGGCGTAGGTGAACCTCGTGTCGCCGTGGATGACCGCGGGCTTGCCCGGATAGACCGCTGCGGCCCGCGCGAGGAATGACAGGGGGGTCAACGGGACGTAGTTGGCCGCTCCCCGGTCAAGGCCCAGCTCAAAGGGATTGACCTTCAACTTTACTCCCTACTCGATCCCAGCCAGCGAGCGGGCGTAGGCAGCCGCGCTCTCGAAGTCGTACTCCCGATACGTCTGCAGCTTCTCCGCTTCCAGTGAGCCCTCGGCATGCACCGCCAGGACCTCCTGATACCCGCCGAAGTCAGACGCGGTCAGGTCGGAGATGAGGTTGAGCATGCGGAGCCGGTGCTCGGCCGGGACACCTTTCCTGCCACCCAGATACCTCTGCAGATAGGGGCCGGTCACCTTGCTCCGCCAGTCTTCGACGCTGGGACCGGTGACAAGCAGTCCCCCGCTCACATCCTGCACCATCTGCACGGCTTGGTGGTAGTTCGCGGCAAACTGGTACTTGGCGACGTTGGTGAGGAGCGTGTTGGGAACCGCGATGCCCGGCGGAACCACCGCGCATTGCAGGGCTGCGGCGTAGATCAGGCCCTGGACCGTGGCGTGATACGCGGCCAGTTTGGTGAGCTTCTCGCGGATGTGGCCGGCCTTCTCCACCCCATTGTACTCGGCGATTGCCCGCGCCGAGCCGACCAGGAGTTCAAGCAAGGGCAACTTGTACGACACCGCCGTGAAGCGGTGGAACTTGACAAACGTGAGGGCCAGTGGCCCGGCTGCTTCGGTCTCGCCACACAGGAACACCCGTTCCCAGGGGACGAACACGTCGTCGAAGACCGTCAGGGTCTCCATCATCTTGTGCTTGGCGCTGATGGGAAAGTCGAAGGGGTCCTTCGCGAAGCCTCCATAGGAGCTGGCCAGCAACTTGAGCCCCTTGGTCGCGACCGGCAGGGCAAAGGCCACTGCATAGGCTTTGTCGTCGGGACGCATCGCCCGCGTGGGTAGGACGATCACTTCATGGGTGTTGGTCGAAACCGATGTATGCGCCTTGGCGCCGCGGACAATGATCCCGTCTTTCCGTTCTTCAACCACCCGCACGTAATAGTCCGCGTGATCCTGCCCCTGAGGACCCAGGCTGCGATCGCCCTTCACATCGGTCTGGGCCACCGCCACCCCATTGTCCTCTCGGCGGCAGAGGTCATAGTACTTCTGCACTCGCTCCTTGTACTCCGGCTTGCCGTGCCTGGCCAGCTCGTCAGCGACAACGTGGAGGGCAAAAATGGCATCGGTGCCGATCTCCTTGATCAGTACCACCAGGGTCGCACCCTCACGAGTGCTGGCGGCAATCAGGCGGCTGCGCTGGAGCAGATCCTCTGCAGTGCGCGGGAGCTGGTAGTAGCGCGAGTATTGCTCCCCGCTCTCGGGGTCGGTCACCACCGCCAGGTCACGGTAGCGGGGATCCTCGGCCATGCGGTAGTCGATACAGGCGTGCTCGACCGCCACGCCGATGATCGGGTGTGTAGTGACGTCCTTCACCAGTTCCCCGCGGTAGTACACCTCGCGGCCGTCTTTAAGACTCGCCTTGTACTGTGCCGGTGTACGCAGACCCATGGCAGTCTCCTTATGCCAGCGCTCACGCCAGTAAAGTTTACGACGAGAAATTCTCGCTAAAGGGTACGGGGACTGTAGTCCTCTGCTTCATCAAAAATATTCTTCTGCCAGATAACAGTCGCTTTCCGGCAAGCCCCGTACGTGCCTGAAATAGTTAAGACTCGCTTGTTCCATTCGTTCATACCATTTTTCACGGGAGAGTTCGATGAGATCTGTAGACCCGGCAGCTCTCGCCCAAAAATGTACGTCTCCCCCAGTCGAATAGAACATGATGAAGGCATCACTCGATTTCGTGATGGCCTCCGTCAGGTAGTAGGTGGCGGCCCGATAGAAGGTGACGTGCGTCGTGCTCGCATCACATTCCCGGAGGTTCACCTTCCTCGCATCTTCAGTGTAATTAGGGGGAGTCCCGGAATCGGCAGGGGAAGAGACTGTCGCAGCCAAGAAAAGCATCACCCCGGAGAAGATCTTTGAAGTGCGCACTGGACTTTGCTTTGACCTCTACTGTCCTCAGTCAGGAATTCGATGACTTCTGGACACGATCTGACGCATTTCATTCCTCCCTCCCCCTCTGGGAGGGGGTTTGGGTGAGGGTCCGGCCTCTATGTCTTATAGCCAATAATGATTAGCAGATCAACCCTAAAAGACGCTGCTGACCTTCCAGCCAAGGCGTCTGGGAATTGAACCACGTTTCCTATCGATCCCATTCTTGTCATTGTGCTGACGGGGTCTTGAGGTGGACGGATACGCTTGCTCTGCCGGGCGCCGAGCGAAGGACCGCCGGCCCAGCATGGGTGTGGAGGAAGCACGGAAAAGATGGGGGCAAGCCCGAAACCATGAGGGGGGCTAAGAATGCAAAAGGCCCCCCAGCGAGATGCCGAGCGGGCCGGTAGATTTCTAGAATTTCGCGTGGCTGGGGGGCAAGGATTCGAACCTCGATAAGCAGATCCAGAGTCTGCCGTCCTACCGTTGGACGACCCCCCAACAAAAATGAACGTCCAAAGGGAGGCCCTTTGGACGGAAGAACTATGGAAGACTAGCGTACAAAAGTCAAGGTCAAAAGCACCGGAGAACGATGAGATTGCTTCGCTTCGCTCGCAATGACCGGAGATTGCCGCGCTCCTCTTGGTCGCTCGCAATGACCATATTAATGTGAGTCCGTCTCGGCGGAGCCGGCTTGAATGGTATCGTGCAGTGTCTGAAGCTTCATTACCTTGCACGTCCTGGTGCCGCTCGGCGTCCGGAGCACGACCCGATCCCCGACACGCTTGCCGATGAGACTTTGGCCGATCGGCGAGGCGACCGAAATCCAGCCACGCTTGCCATCCATCACCTCCGGAAAGACCAGGGTGTACGCTATCTCTTCGCCCGTTCCCTCCTCCTCGAGATAGACGGTGCTCCCCAGGGCAACCCGATCCTTCGGAATCGATCGGAGGTCGATCTGGCTGATCTCGGATATGCGCTGTTGCAGGAATGAGAGACGAGCCTGAACGAAGCCCTGACGATCCTTGATCGTTTCGTACTCTCCGCTCTCCCTCAGATCACCCAACTCCCTGGCCGCCTGGATCTTTTTGGGGAGCTCCTGCCTCAATTCCCGCTCCAGCGCCTCGAGCTCTTTACGGAGCCCATCAAGTAGGGCGTCGATCCTCATCCCTCCTCCTTCAGTGCCTCTTCCACCCGGCGTCGCACCAGGTTCCACCCCATCAGCTCCATTGTGGGGAAGATAGGCGGGCTGACGGTTGTCCCCGACAGCGCGACCCGGAAGGGCTGAGCCAGATCGACAAGCTTCAGACCAAGGGCCGCCGCCCTCGTTCGAAACAGCGACTCCAGGGCAGCGGCGGTAAAGCTTGGGAGCGCCTCGATCTCCTGTAGGAGCGCGCGGATCCTGTCCTTGGCCTCTCGGGTGAGAATGTTGCGAACCGCTGCCTCGTCCCGCTCGATCTTCCCCTCGAAGACGAACCGGGAGGAGGAGGCGAGCTCCAGCAGGGTCCTGGCTCGCTCCTGGAAGAGGCGGGCCACCGCCTGGAGCCACGCATCGTCCTTCCCGCCCAGTTCCTCCCGGCTCACCCCACTCGCCTCCCAGAAAGGCCTGAGCAACGCCGCCAGCCGATCAGGGGCGGTCCGCTTGAGGTACTGGCCGTTCAGCCACTCGAGCTTGACTGGGTCAAAGACAGCCGGGGTCCTGCCCACCTTCTCAAGGGTAAAGTGCTGGACCAGCTCTTCCCGCGTGAAGATCTCTTGGTCGCCGTGAGACCAACCAAGCCGCGCCAAATAGTTCACCATCGCCTCCGGCAGATACCCCATCTGCTGGTAGGCCAATACGGACGTGGCGCCATGCCGCTTTGAGAGGCGGGAGCGATCGGGCCCCAGAATCATCGGGATATGGGCGAACCAGGGGACCGGCAGACCCAGGGCTTCGTAGACTTTGATCTGGCGCGGCGTGTTCGAGATATGATCGTCACCCCGGATGACGTGGGTAATTCCCATGAGAACGTCGTCCACAACGACCGCGAAATTATACGTCGGCATCCCGTCGGAACGGAGGAGAATGAAATCATCCAGCTCAGCGTCCTCGAAACGAATGGACCCATGGACCAGGTCGGCGATCTCCACCCCTCCCGTCTCCTGAATCATCAAGCGGACGACGGCACCCCCGGTGCCGACGCCCGACTGTTGCAAACCTGCGACGCGGCGGTTCCCTCGTTCGCGGCAGCGGCCGTCGTACTTCGGGGGGAGACCGGCAGCCAGGGCGGCCTTTCGCCGGACCTCCAATTCCTCTGAGGTGCAGACACAGTAATAGGCTTTCCCCTCATCGAGCAGCCTCTGGGCATACTCCCGATACAGGTCAAGGCGATCGGCCTGCCGGTAAGGCCCTACCGATCCGCCCACTTCCGGGCCCTCGTCCCAGTCCAGACCCAGCCACCGCATGGCTTCAAGGATCGCGCTGGCTGATTCTTCGGTGGACCGTTCCGCATCGGTGTCCTCGATTCGAAGGATGAAGACCCCGTTATCGTGGCGGGCGAATAACCAGTTATAGAGGGCGGTCCTGGCCCCCCCCACGTGCAGATAGCCGGTGGGACTTGGCGCGAATCTGACCCTGACCTTTGCTGGAGGCGTGTCCGACGTAGTCCCTCCTGGCAAGAAGACCCTCGCCTACTTCTTGGGCGGCGGGCCCTGTTCCGCCTCGTCGATCAGCATGACCGGAATCCCATCCCGGATCGGATAGCGCCGCCCACAGGCGGTGCAGACGATTCTGGCGGCGGCCTCCTCTAGCACGACGTCGGCCTTACACGCCGGACAGGCCAAAATGTCGAGCAGTTCCTTATCAATCATTTTTCGCCCCCTTTTCCTGTGACCATACCTCACCTGTTCCACAACTCACCCCCCCTCACCCTTCCTCCCCCCATTGGGCGAGACGAAATAGGTAGGGGAGCCAGCTCGCTTACAATAAACCGGCGGCGGCTAGCTCGAGCCGAACCACCTCGATCTCCTCCGCCTTAGTCGGCAGCAGCGGCGGCCTGGGCGGCCCGCCGTAGTACCCTCGTAGCGTCATAGCGGCCTTCAATCCACCGATCCCGAACCGCGACGTGATGGCATGAGCAAGCGGCAGCAGCTTGAGCTGCAGGCGCCTCGCCTCCTCATGCTTGCCGTCTTCGAAGAGGCGCTGGATGAGCACACACTCCTGCGGCGCAATATTCGCCAGCGCCAGGATGCCACCCCGAGCCCCCAGACACAGCGCTGTGTAAAAGCTTAGGGCGCTTCCAATGAAGAGCTGGAACGAGGGAGAGGTTACCCGAATATATTCAGCAAACCTCTCCATGTTGCCAGAGCTGTCCTTCATGCCGACGATGTTCGGGTGCTCGGCCAGCGTGGCCACCGCGTCGGGCTCGATCGTAACGCCAGCAAACTGAGGGACACTATAGAGCAGAATCGGAATCGGAGCAGCATCCGCCACCGCGCTGAAGTGCGCGACCAGCTCCCGGCTCTTCATCGCGCCTTTATTATACCACGGCGTCACCACAAGCGCCGCCTCTGCGCCGACAGAAGCCGCCAGCTTGGTCATGGCGACAGTCTCCCGCGTCGATTCGCACCCGGTCCCGGCGATGAACCGCTTCTCGGCCGGGATATGTTTCCTCGCCACCTCCCAGGTCCGCAACTTCTCGCGGTCGCTCATGGCGGCGAACTCTCCGTTCGATCCCGTCACGAGATACCCGCTGAGGTCGGTCCGATTCCAGCGCTCCAGATTCTCCGCCAGCTTATCGTAGGCCACTTCCCCATCCTCCCCAAACGGGGTCGGAATTGGGGGGAGGACGCCCTTCAGCTTCAGCGACATGTCCCCTCCTTCAGGCTTCATATGGCGTATCTAATCCCAGTTACACGGCCAGATATTTCTTCACTACCGCTTCGTCCCGCCAAAGGTCCGCCATCGCGCCGGCGTAGGCGATCGCTCCTTTCTCAAGGATATAGGCCCGATCGGCGACCTCGCGCGCAAACTTCACGTTCTGGTCCGCCAGGAGGATCGTCACCCCTTCCTTCCGCATTCGCTCGAGCGCCCCCAGGAGCAGTCGGACCAGCAGCGGGCCGAGCCCCTCCGACGCTTCGTCCAAGAGCAGCAGCTCCGGATCGGTCATGAGCGCCCGCCCAATGGCCAGCATCTTCTTCTCGCCCCCAGAAAGGAACCGGCCCTTCCGCTGTTTGAGATCCCGGAGGGGTGAGAAGATCGCCTCCACCTTCTCCACATTCCAGCGGCCGTTGCCTCGCCCCAGGACCTGCATGGGGAGCTGGAGATTTTCCAGCGTCGTCAGGTCAGGGAAAATCCGGGTGTCGTCGGGAACATAGGCTACCCCTAGCCTGGCAATGTCGTAGGCGGGACGGCCGGCGACCTCCCGCCCGCGGAGCCGGATAGTCCCAGCCTTCGGCGGCGTGAGGCCCATGATACTCCGAAGGGTCGTGGTCTTCCCCACGCCGTTTCGACCCAGTATCGCCACCACCTCGCCGCGACAGACGGACAGCGAGACATCGTGCAGCACATGGCTCAGCCCATAATAGGTGTTCATCTGCCGGACCTCGAGGATGACGTCGCCGACCGGGCCACCGACGGCCGGAGTCCGCGCCTCCGCCTTGCCCAGGATCGCCTCACCCAGGTAGACCTCGCGAACCTTCGGGTCTCCCTGAATGGCCTCCGGCGTCCCTTCGGTGAGGATGCGCCCCTGGTGCATCACCACGATTCGCTGGGCCAGCGAGAAGACCACGTCCATATCGTGCTCGACCAGGAGGAACGTCACTTCCCTTTCGGCCGCCAGGCGCCCAATCTGTTCCAGCACCTGGACGCGTTCCCGCGGGTTCATCCCGGCGGTCGGCTCGTCCAGGATCAAGAGGTGTGGGTCGGTGGAGAGCGCCAGGGCGATCTCCAGCAGGCGCTGGTCGCCATGCGAGAGCTGGCCGGCCAAATGGCGGGCCCGTGCCAGAAGGCCCACCTGGTCGAGGATGGCGTCGGCCTTGGCATGCACGTCGGCAAGACCGACCAAGGGACGGAACATCTGGCCTGCCAGTCGGCAGTGGGCCAGGACCGGGATCACCACGTTCTCGTGCACAGAAAGCCGGGGGAAAATGTTGACCAGTTGGAAGGACCGCCCCATCCCGCGGCGGACCCGCTCGCTGGGACCAAGCGTCGTGATCTCCCGCTCGTGGAAGAAAATCCGTCCGGCGTCAGGAACGAGCCTTCCGGTCAAGAGGTTAATGAGCGTGGTCTTCCCGGCGCCGTTCGGCCCAATCACGGCCGTTATCCCGCCTGGTGGAAGGGTCACGTCAACGCCATCAACGGCCAGGAACTTGCCGAAGGCCTTCTTGACGCCGTGGGCGTGGAGAAGCGGCGCCATCATTTCTCCGCGGGCCCCGCCGGCGAGTCGCGCCTCGCGAATCGCTGCAGCAGGAACCCCACCACCCCTCCCCGGAAGCCGAGAACCAAGACCAGGAGGCCTGTGCCGAAGATCAGCAGCCAGTACTGCGTGAACCGGACGATGACTTCTTTGAGCCCGATATAGATCAGCGACCCGACGATGGGCCCCGCAAACGTGAAGGGGCCCCCGATCAGACTGGCCATGTCCGGCTCGGCCGACTTGGCCCCGTGGGCCGAGGCG
>OBEQ011775752.1_pt1 | contig 10187 bp, 9 predicted proteins | sample 1670901 | NCBI WGS metagenome assembly OBEQ01 (sample SAMEA104232315, study PRJEB22302) | groundwater metagenome | biome: forest; feature: aquifer; material: groundwater | place: USA | collected 2011-08-07 | depth 5.4 m | reverse complement strand
CAAATAATTATTTAGGTTTTGGATTTGATTTGACATTTGAGCTTTGAATTTTGGATTTAGTAACTTTAACCTTTTCTTTTGGTTTAACTTTTAATTCCTTCTTTTCAATATTTTGATCTGCTACTAATATAACTTTTACATGAGAAAATCTTTTCTTTATTGATTTTACTGTGCCTCTTCCACCTGATCTAAATCGCTTTAACTTCTGTCCCTCTTCCACGGTCAACAATTTGAAATGGAGTTGGGATTCTTCAATCTTCAGTACATTTTTTGCATTCGTTATGGCTGATTTTATTACTTTATAAAATATTCTTGCTGGTTTCTTAGGCGTATAGTAAAGGTAATCTAAAGCTTCTTGCGGCTTTAATTTTTTGATCGCACCTAAAAGAAACCTCATTTTTTTAGGTGAAATCCTTAAATTTTTAATGTAGGTAAGTGACTCCATAGTATTTCAGTTACTTTCGCCTGGTAACTATTAATTTATTACTCCATTTTTTTGGATTTCTCGTTTTTTTGCCGCGAGCCGGTTTTCCCCAAGGGGTTTTCGGATGCATACCTTCTCCACTTTTTCCTTCTCCTCCTCCGTGAGGGTGACTGCGAGGATTCTGTGCAGTTCCTCTTACTGTCGGACGGATTCCCATAAGGATTTTCCTTCCTGCTTTACCAATCACTATGTCTTTATGTTCAACATTCCCTAATTGGCCTATAGTAGCATAACAATTAGCAAATACCCTTCTCACTTCGCCAGATGGCAATTTAAGCTGAACGTACGGACCTTCTTTAGCGATCACAGCCGCTGAAGTTCCTGCGCTTCGCATTATTTGTCCGCCTTTTCCCGGATATAATTCAACGTTATGAACCTGGATTCCTAAAGGAACATTTTTTAAGGGCAGAGCATTTCCAACTTTTATTTCAGCGGTGTCCGAAGAAATGATATTATCGCCAACGTTGAGATCTTTGGGATGGAGTATGTATCTTTTTTCTCCATCAGTGTAACGAACTAATGCAATATGAGCATTGCGGTTTGGATCGTACTCAATTCGTTCAACTTTTGCTTTCATATTCTTTTTATCTCTTCTAAAATCAATGAGCCGGTAATATCTTTTTTGCCTACCTCCTTGATGTCGAACCGAGACTTTTCCGGAATTATCTCTTCCTGAATGTTTTTTCAGGATAGTAATGAGACTTTTCTGTGGTTCCCCCGTGTATAAACTATTTGTATTGTTCATTTTGAATTTCCTTCCTAACCACTAACTACTAAACCCTAACTATTATTTATGCTTGCGGAAATAAATCAATTTTTCCTTCGGATAATTTGATAAATGCGATCTTTCTATCGGGAAGCTTTTTAATTGACATTTTTCTTCCCACTTTTCTCGTTTTTCCTTTTCGTATCATGATTTTTACATAGTCCACTTTTACCTTATAGAGCTTTTCCAGGGCTTCTTTAATTTGATTTTTATTGGCCTTTATATTCGTCATAAACATATATGTTTTAGTATTAGCTAAAACAGATGCTTTTTCAGTAACAACTGGTTTTATTAATATTTCGTCAACTTTCATTGCTTAAATAATGCTTTAATAATACTGACAAGGCTTCTTCGGTAAAAAGAACTGTGTTATGCTGCAAAAGCTCATATGCATTCAAAGATTTCACATCTTTTAAGGTAATTTTTGGCAGATTTCTGCTTGCGAGAACTAAATTATTTTTTTCCATTTTTGCAATAATCAACAATGCTGATTTTTTGCTTAAATTTGCGGATTTTAAAAAACTTGCCATATTTTTTGTTTTGGCTTCAATATTAGAAAAACTTTTACTCAACCCAAATAGATTCTTCTCTTTCAATTTCAAACTCAAAGCCGAAAATAAGACTATTCTTTTCTGTTTCTTATTCATGCCAAGAGAATAGTCTCTTGGCTGTGGACCTCCAGCGACGCCACCTCCGACAAATATCGGAGCTTTGATATCTCCGTGTCTTGCTTTACCTGTGCCTTTTTGTTTATAAATTTTGCGGGTTGATCCAATAATTTGACCTCGCGTCTTCGTCGATGCAGTCCCTTGTCTCTGATTAGCTAAATAGATTCTTACATACTGAGCCATTAGTTTTGGACTTGATTGAACGGAAAACATTTCTTTCGGCAGTGGAAATGTTCCAGCTTCCTTGCCTGTCATATCCATTAAAGGAACATGCAATCCTGTAGCGGCAACTTTTGGCTTTTTAACCTCTGTAACTTTTTTTTCTGTTTTCTTAGTTCTCGGCATTCTCTGTGAATTCGAAATTTCTAATTTTCAATTTTTAATCAATTTTAAAATTTCAAATTTTAAATTAAAAATTAATTAGGAAATGCTCCTAACTTCCAATAATCCTCCTCGAGCTCCTGGTATCAAACCTTTTACTAATAATCCATCATCTTTAACTTCAACAATCTGTAGTTTTTTTATAGTGACTCTTTCTCCTCCCATTCTACCTGCCATCCTTTTTCCTTTAAAAACTCTTCCTGGAGTCGTTGTTTGTCCTATTGACCCTGGAGCTCTTTCTCTATCGGACTGTCCGTGTGTCCGAGGACCTCCGGCAAACTTATGTCTTTTTACTACTCCCTGAAAACCTTTTCCTTTTGATATGCCCGATACATCAATAAAGTCACCTTTTTTAAAAAATAAACTAGCTTTTAATTCTTTTCCTTTATGTGTTTTATATCCATCAATTCCTTTTTCATCGATTCTAAATTCTCTTAAAAAACGAAGCGGGGTTTTTATCCCCGCTTTTGCAAATTTTCCTTGAGTAGATTTGCTAATATTTTTGCCTTGGCCAAATCCGAGCATAATTGAAGTGTAGCCATGCTTAGTAGGTTCTGTAACATCAACGAGATAACACGGTGAAGTTTTTATAAAAGTAGTTGGGATCCTTTCACCTTTTTCGTCAAAAATTTGAGATTGTTCTGATTTTTCTCCTAAGATAAAACCTGACATATTTATACCAAATAAAAAAGCCCCAGATTGGGGCTTAAATGGCTTGCAAACCAATCTGAAAATGTTAACCTCTATTTTCCCGAACGAGGAAAAGTAACATGTAGAAAGGATTATATACTATAACTTTGAGTAGGTCAAGATGAAAAAGCTTGTACTTTATTAAGGAACGACCGAAGATTTTGCGGTTTTTTTAGGCTACTAATAAATCGTTCTCCAAAAAAACCTATAACAGCTCCACCCAACATCCCCCATATTGCTAATGCAATTGGTAAAGCATTATCAATTTCACTCTGATTATTATCGGCAAGCAACATTCCTACAGCTCCCCCTGCGAAACCACCAGTAGTTGCTCCTATAGTAACACCTAGTAAAATATCTTGCAATTCGTTTTGTGGAGGACTACTTGTTACAGGGTTATCTAAAGTTCCGGGTATAGCTAGTGCAGAGAAGACTTTCAAGCTACCCTTTAAGAAATTTCTCCTTGTAACTACCATTGATAGTGATTCATTCATACGCGTATAGTATACAGCATGAAGGTTGTCATATCAATAACAATTACATCTTCACTTCTACCTCTACTCCTGCGGGGAGTTCGAGATGCATGAGAGAATCGATAGTCTGGTTTGTTGGGTTCATGATATCAATAACGCGTTTGTGGATTTTTAAGCCAAAGTGTTCGCGAGAGTCTTTATCAATAAATGTAGATTTATTAACTGCGTAGGTTTCAGTCCTTGTAGGTAATGGAATGGGGCCAACAATGGAAGCACCTGTTCTAATTGCCGTGTCGACAATTTTTTGACAGGTTTCGTCGATCAAACGATGATCGTATGATTTCAGTCTAATTCGAATCCTTCCCTTTGGCATAGTTTTAAAGTGCTGAGAAAATTATTCTAATTAACCTAATTTCTAATTAACCTAAATTAATGCGTGCAAATTAGATCAATTAGTATACTTAGAAATTAGAAATTTATTTTGAAATCTTAGTCACTACTCCTGCTCCGACAGTGTGACCACCTTCACGAATAGCAAATTTCAATCCTTCTTCCATAGCGACTGGATAAATAAGCTTTGCGGTAATCTTTACGTTATCACCTGGCATCACCATCTCGACCCCTGATGGAAGATTGAGTTCACCGGTTACATCGGTTGTTCTAATATAGAATTGTGGTCTGTAGCCGTTGAAGAAAGGAGTGTGACGTCCACCTTCGTCTTTATTTAAGACATAAATCTCCGCTTCAAAGTCTGTATGAGGTGTAGTTGTACCAGGTTTAGCCAAAACTTGACCTCTTTGTACATCTTCTTTTTCGACTCCGCGAAGCAGAAGTCCCACATTATCACCAGCTCTAGCTTCGTCAAGTGTTTTTTTGAACATTTCAATTCCCGTTACAACGGTTTTTTTCGTTGCTTTGAGTCCAACTATCTCTATCTCTTCGTTTAACTTCAAGACGCCTCTTTCTACTCTTCCTGTAACGACTGTTCCACGCCCTGCAATGGTAAATACATCTTCGATTGGCATCAAGAATGGCTTGTCAACAGGTCTCACTGGTTCTGGCACATACGTATCTACCTGTTTCATCAATTCTTCAATAGCTTTAATAGATTCCGGATCATCTTGGAGAGCTTTTAGGGCTGATCCTTTAATTACAGGAATTTTATCGCCAGGAAAATTATATTTTTTTAATAGATCTCTTATTTCCATCTCAACCAAATCAAGCAGTTCTTTATCCTGGACCATATCAACTTTGTTCAAAAATACAACAATGGCTGGTACGTTAACCTGCCTTGCAAGAAGAATATGTTCTCGAGTTTGAGGCATTGGACCATCCGGAGCAGATACTACCAATATTGCTCCATCCATCTGAGCAGCACCAGTTATCATGTTTTTTATATAATCAGCATGTCCTGGAGCATCAATATGTGCATAGTGCCTTTTATCTGTTTCATATTCTGAATGATGAAGGTTAATGGTCACGCCGCGAGCTCTTTCTTCTGGTGCTTTATCTATATCTTCGTATTTTAAAAATTTAGCTTGCCCTTTTTTAGATAAAACGTAGTGAATTGCTGAAGTTAACGTAGTTTTTCCGTGGTCAACATGACCAATCGTTCCGATATTTAAATGAGGTTTATTTCTTTGAAAAACACCTTGTGCCATATTTTTATAAACAATTAATAAAAAACGAATTTGGACCTTTATTCCCAAATTCGTCCTGAGCTAAGCGAAGTAATCCATTAACCTAATCCTACGCTATAACTCCTAACAGTATTTATTATAACTAAAGAAAAAAAAATTGCAAGTTACAAATGGAGTTGATTTTTTCCTTATTCCTACATATCATAAAATTTAAGATGACAAAAGTCAAGACCTTTCTCCATGTTTTCACTAACAGCTTCGTACCGAGTGCAAAATATTATCACAAAATCTTCAAAACTAAGTTTACTTTTTCTCTCTCATATTTTTTGGCGCTAATATGCATTCTTAATATACTATTTACTCTTCTTATTGCCATTAAACTAAACCCTTTTAAAATAAATGCCATCATGTATGGTTTAGAGAAAAGTCTTGCAGCTTACCCTACTGATCTTATGATCGACATAAAAAATGAAACTCTTCATTCTAGCTATGATAGACCTTATTTTTTTTGGTTAGATTTTAGTAATGTGAAAAGATTAATTATCGTGGTTGACGAGAATGCAGCTCCCGAAAAGATTGACGAATATAATGCACACGTTCTTTTAACCAAGCAAGAGATTGTTTTTAAAGATAACCTAAGGAATAAAAAGTTTGACACGATTGACTATAAAAATCTCGACAATACGGTAATTAGTAAAGGTTTAATCAACAATGTCAGAGATACCGTCTTAAATATTAATCGCATGTTCTTTTTACTCTATCCTTTAGGATTTTTATTAGTCCTTTTATTTTTAACAATAACTTCTCTTATAACAACTTTCTTATATTTGCTGATTGCCAGTGGAGTCGTATACTTGTTTTTTATTTTCATACGCAAAAAAGTAAAGCCTCAATTCAAAAAAACATTGCAAATTTCTTTGCATTCGGTTACCTTGCCTTTATTGCTTAATTATATCTTCGTCGCGCTAAATCTGAAATTTAACATTCTTCCTAATTTATTTTTACTTCTAGTCATAATATTTACTGCTGTAGGACTACATGAAGCCCACAATTTATCCCTTCATCACCACTCTCATCCTAAAAAGTAATAACTCCTGACTCTCTTGTGTGTGATACCCCTTTGCTTTCAAACGGTAAAAGGGAATACCTAACGAAGCATTGATTTATAGACAATTAAAACTCCAGCAATAAACTGATTATCAAATGAAAGCTTCGGTAGGTATACCACTTCTTTGGAAAATCAATGCGAAGTGGTATAAAATTCATCATATGAAAAATGATGAAATTCTATTAAATAGTGAGCAAAAAAAGGCTGTTCAACATACCATTGGACCTCTTCTGATAATCGCAGGCGCAGGAACTGGAAAAACTACAGTCGTATCCGAGAGAATTAAGTTTCTCGTTTCGGAAAAATTGGCAAAACCAGAAGAAATTCTAGCCTTGACGTTCACCGAAAAAGCTGCGAGAGAAATGGAAAGAAGGGTGGATATTGCTTTACCCTATGGCACGTTTGGATTATGGATCTCTACCTTCCACTCATTCTGCGACAGAATTTTGCGTGAAGAGGCTTTGAGTATTGGTCTTTCCTCAAATTTTAAACTGATGACTGGCGCCGAAACATATTTATTTGTAAAAAGAAACTTCTGGAAGTTTGATCTATCTTATTTTCGTCCTAACGGAAATCCATACAAATTTATTGAGGGCATGATTGCTCATTTTGATCGATTAAAAGATGAGGACGTGGGAGCCAAAGACTATATAAACTTTAGCAAAAAACAAGCTAAGGAAAAAACGGTTGACATCGACCAAGAAGATATTGATAAATATGAAGAACTGGCAAAGGCTTATAAAGTATATGAAGATCTCAAAACTCAGGAAGGCGTCATGGATTTTTCAGATCTCATCGACAATACGCTTAAATTATTTCGAACCCGAACCTCAATTACAAATAAATATAAAAAGCAATTTAAATATATTTTGCTTGATGAATTTCAAGATACCAATTTTGCACAATATCAACTGGTCAAGCTCCTTGCGCCACCCAACGTCGACCCTAACTTAAACGTCGTGGGAGACGATTCGCAATGTTTGCCAGGAAGCGCGATAATTACCACTAAGAATGGTGAAAAGCGAATTGATGAAATAAAACGCGGAGATGTTGTTTTGTCAGCCTGTGGAAGGGGACACACAACATTTTCCAACGTTTCAAATGTCGGGAGAAGGACAGGAAAAGTAAAATTATTGACCTTCAAGTTAAAGAATGGACAAAAATTAACGGTAACTGATAACCACAAATTATTTAATTATTTTCCTGCCATTCTGATAAATAAGACAAGATTTTTTGTGTACCTAATGTCTCACCGCAACTTTGGTTGGAGGTTGGGGATAACAAACAATTTGACCGCAAGATTACGGATTGAACACCACGCTGACGGGATAATACCAATCGGCTCTTTTGATTCTGAGCAAGAAGCTCGTTATTTCGAAAGCTATTATGCGTGTAAATATGGCATTCCGACTGTTCCATTTACCCCTCGACCCCACCAAGCAATAAGTGGAAAGTGGTTGGATAAACTCTTTAATGAGATTGATACACAACTCGCCGCTTCTAAACTGGCTGCTGACTTGCATTTGGAGTTAGACAGCTATGGATTTATGCTTGGAGGAGTTTACAGAGGAGAAACCGACAGGGTAATTATTCACTTACAAATGTGCTATCGAAATTATCGAAGTAAAACCCATAAAGATGGATTTGTTGCTAATCCGGCAATCTCACATTCGGTTTGGGTAGAGACTTCATCTGAAAAAACGATTAATAATCTAGAAAATGCTGGCTACAAGTTAACAAATGCAAAAAGAGGTAAAAGACTTCGATTTCAAACAAGTGATTTAGCTAAGGCGTGGGAAATTGCTGAATCTCTTAGAAAGGTAACTGGAGGAATAATAGATAAAAAATTCGCCGTTGGCACTCTAAATTATCAGCACAAACTAGCACGAATAATGCCTGCTAGCCACGTGCAAATTGGAAGCTTTCTTCCAGTTGTCGATGGAAAAAAGGTAATCTACAGTGAAGTGCTTAAAAGAGAAGAAATAGAAACAGAGATAACAACCTACGATCTCGAGGTAGATAAAACTCACAATTTTATAGCAAATGGAGTGGCAATTCATAATTCCATATATAAATTCAGAGGTGCTGCTATATCTAATATTCTTTCGTTTATGAGTGATTACCAAAAAGCAAAACAAATCATTCTCAACAAAAGTTATCGTTGTCCCCAGACTGTTTTGGATGCCGCTTATCGACTGATAAAACAGAATGATCCCAATACGCTTGAGGCTAAATTAGGAATCAGTAAAAACTTAGTTGCTCATAATAATGTAAAAGGTGAACAGATCGAATTTATTCAGGCTGATCGAGTAGAAGAAGAAGCTGAAAAGGTAGTTTCATATATTCGGCAGTTCCGAACTGCTAACAAAAAGGAATATAAAGACTTTGCGATACTCGTCAGAGCAAACAACCATAGTGATCCATTTATTAGAGCTCTGGAGCGAGCAAGAATCCCTTACCAATTTCTAGGACCAGGTATGCTTTATCAACGTCCTGAAATAAAAGACCTCATCGCCTATTTAAAAATTCTGTACGATTTCACCGACTCAATAAGTCTATTTCGAGTATTGTCTATGGATATCTGGAAGATACCCATCAGAGATCTTATTGCAGTTTTAAATTCAGCAAAAAGATCCAATAATTCTTTATTTGAACAATTAGAACAGATATCACACTTTAAATATGAAGAAATGGAACAGGTGACAGAGACGGGTGGGATCCCAACAGCGCGGAGATCTGGCGATATTCGCCGCCAGTCGAGCACTGGTGGGAAGGAAGTCTCTGGCAGAATCTGGAACAAAGATAGTAATATCAGCGATGAATCAAAGATTAATCTAACAAAGTTTGTTGAAATGGTTCATCGTCATCAAAAACTAATCAATAAGGAAACGGGTGGGCAAATTCTTTATTATTTTTTGATCGACAGTGGTTTACTCAAAGAAGTAGTTGATTATAAAAATCAAAAAGAAGAACGTAGAGCTTTAAATATAACAAAGTTCTTTGATAAACTAAAAAGTTTCGAGGCGACGCAAAAAGATGCAAGCGTATTTGCTATGGTCGATTACTTGGAGCTGGCTATGAATATGGGAGAAAGCCCGCTTGCAGCTGAATCAGATTGGAGTGAAAATAATGCAGTAAATATCTTGACAGTTCACTCTGCTAAGGGTTTAGAATTTCCTATTGTATTTTTAGTAAACCTTGCTGAAGGCAGATTTCCTTCACGAGAAAGAAAAGAGCAGATCCCGATCCCCAACGATTTAATACAAGAAGTTCTTCCTAGCGGTAACTACCATCTGCAAGAAGAACGTCGATTGTTTTATGTAGGAATGACTCGGGCTGAAGAAAAACTTATTTTCTCGGTTGCTAGTTATTATGGAGAAGGAAAAAGGGAGCGCAAATTCTCGCCTTTTATTGCTGAGGCAATTGGGATAAACAAACTAGGAATAAAATTACCTCAATCGCCTACGTCACAGATTCCTCTTTTTGAGTGGAAAACTTCACCAGATGAACCTTTCATTGACGTTCAAAAAATGGAAAAAGTAAAAATCGATTACCTCTCTTATTCTGCCATTGAAGCATTTAAAATGTGCCCACTCCATTATAAATTGCGCTACATTTTAAAAATTCCTGCACCTCCGACAGCGGCTCAATCATTCGGAACTTCAATACATGATGCTTTGCGTGATTTTTATCGAGTCAGAAAACCCCATACTTCACCTGTTGAAGACTTAAAGCTAATATGGCAGCTTCTTGATACTAATTGGTCAGGAGTTGGATATACGAGCAAAAAACACGATCAATTGTCGCGGGATAAGGCAAGATTATTTTTGCAGCAATATTTGCAGACAGATTTATACAATGATGCAACACCATTGTTTTTAGAAAGACCATTTAACTTTCGAATAGATCCATCTCTAAAAATATTAGGAAAAATTGATCGCGTAGATGATTGTGGCGACGGTAAAATCGAAATTATT
>OBEQ010908632.1_pt1 | contig 10188 bp, 5 predicted proteins | sample 1670901 | NCBI WGS metagenome assembly OBEQ01 (sample SAMEA104232315, study PRJEB22302) | groundwater metagenome | biome: forest; feature: aquifer; material: groundwater | place: USA | collected 2011-08-07 | depth 5.4 m | reverse complement strand
TGGCGACGCGGAAGTGTGTGCAGCGCTTGTCCTGTCGCGCCGCCCGCCGCAGGCCCCGGGCGCAGACCCGCAGCCGTCGGCCGTCCCCGCCGCCGATGCCGCCGCCGCCGATGCCGATGCCGTCGCCGTCCCCGCCGCCGCCGCCGCCGCCGCCCCCCGCCGCCGGGCTACCGACCCGCTTCGTCAGCGCGCCGCGCGTGCTCGAGCAGGAGCGCCGTCAGCGACGTATTGAGCGCATTGTCGTCGGGCACGTCCTGGGCGGCGAACTCGAACTGGCCCGAGGTCCAGCCCAGGAGCTCGAGCGCGAGCTGCTCCTGGCTGGCCCTGGGGTCGGGCGCGCCGATCTCGACGCGCAGCGGGCGGCCTTCGCGGATGAACAGGCGCGCGGGGCGGTCGCCGATGACCAGCAGGATGCCGGTCTTGCGCTCCATCTCCAGGAAGCCGAGGACCGAGGGCAGGCCGACCTGCTCGATGTCGCCGCGCAGGCTCTTCTTGTCGCCCTGGGCCCCGGCCGAGCGCTGCGCGCGCGAGACCACGCGGTCGACGCGCGCGGCCAGCTCCTCGGGAGCGAACGGCTTGGCCACGAAGTCGTCGACACCCAGCTTGTAGCCGCGCAGACGTTCTTCCTCGCCCGCCAGCGTGCTCATGAAGATGACCGGCGTGGTCGCCAGCGACGGCCGGGCGCGGATGATGCGCAGGAGCTGCCAGCCGTCCATGCCCGGCATCTGCACGTCGGTCAGGATGAGGTCGGGCGGGTGCTTGAGACACGCGCCCAGGCCCTGCACGCCGTCGGTGGCGGTGCGCACGTGCTCGCCGCGCTTGGTGAAGGTCTCGGCCGCGAGCTCGCGGTAACGCGCGTCGTCGTCGACGATGAGCATGTCGAGCGGGCGCGCGCGCCGGATGGGCCCCGAGTCCTCTGCCGCCGACATGGCGCGCTCGGCGATGAAGCGCTCGATGCGCTGCCGGCTGTCGCTCGACACGTCGAGGAACTGGATGCCCATGCCCGAGGACTTGCCCGCCGCGGCCGCCTCCTGCGCGTCGCGCACGTAGGCCACGCGCGCGATCACGGGCACCTCGCCGCCGCCCTCGGGCAGCTCGAGGCTGAGCAGGATCACCGCGTTGATGGGCAAGAAGCGCTGCGTCTTGAGGAACAGGCCACCGCGCGACAGATCTCGCGTGTACGCCACGACCAGCTCGTCGAGCGTTCGGTAGGACACGCGGAAGCCAGCTTCAACGCGCGGGGATCCTCTTCGTCTGGTGTCGTCGTCGTTCAGGCCGCTAGATTTTCACACAGTCGGACGACAGGTGTAAACCCGACCCAGTGTGAGAATTCGCTTACCTTCACCTTACCTGGACCTTACCTGGACCTGACCTGGACCTGACCTGGACCTGACCTGGTGAGGAGGAGCCCTCAGGGCTCGTCGCGCTCCATCCAGCGGTAGATCTGACGCCGGTCCTTGCCGAAATACTCCGCTACTTTCGACACGTTGCCCGCCATGCGCTCCATGACCAGGGCGAGCCCGGCGCGGTCGGGGACGTGGTCGGGCGGCACCAGCAGCTCGATGGGCAGGTCGGCGGGACGCGCGTCCACGCGCACCGCCGCGCGCGCACCCAGCGTCCTGGTGATGTCCGTGGGCAGATGCTCGGCCTCGATCTGCAGGCCCACGCCCATCGCCACCGCGGCCGCACGCACCGTCTGCTGCAGCTGGCGCACGTTGAACGGCCAGGCGAACAGGAGCAGCGCCTCGGCGGCATCGGGAGCGATGCGTCGGCCCGGCGCGGCCCGCTCGAGGAACACCGCGGCCAGCGCCAGCACGTCCTCGCGCCGCTCGGCCAGCGAGGGCACGCGGATCGTCGCACCCGACAGGCGCGCCAGCAGGTCGGCGCGGAATTCGTCCTCGCCCACCGCCGCGGCGAGGTTGCGGTGTGTGGCCGCGATGACGCGCGCGTCGAAGCGCTCGGTGGCGGCGGCGCCCACGCGGCGCACCTCGCCGGTGGCGAGCGCGCGCAACAGCTTGGCCTGCACCGGCCCGGGCAGCTCGCCCACCTCGTCGAGGAAGAGGGTGCCGCGGTGCGCGCTCGCCCACAGGCCTTCCTTGGCGCGCGTGGCGCCGGTGAACGCGCCGGCCTCGTGGCCGAACAGCTCGGCCTCGGCGAGCGCCTCGGGCAGGGCGGCGCAGTTGACCGGCACGAGCGGACCGGGGCGGCCGCTCTTCTCGTGCAGCTCCTCGGCGACCAGCTCCTTGCCCGCGCCGGTCGGGCCCAGCACCAGCACGGGCAGGTCGCTGGGGGCGAGCCCGGCGATCTCGGCGCGCAGGCGCTGCGCGGCCACGCTGCCGCCCAGGATCTTGCCCCGCTCGGGCACCAGCGCCGCGCCGCGCGGCATCTCGACCTCGACGAACACCAGCAACGTGGTGCCCACGCGCACCACCGAGCCGGGCGTGAGGCGCGCCTGCTCGCCGGCGTCGAGCCTGCGCCCGCCCAGGTACACGCCGTTGCGACTGCCCGCGTCGCTGATCACGTAGGCGTCGGCACTCGCGTCGTAGTCCACGTGCGCGTGCACGCGCGAGACCTCGCGATCACTCAGCCCGAACGGACCCTCGACGCGGCCCTCGCGCCCGATGCTCAGGCGCGCGCGCTCGAGCAAGGCCACCGCGGGCGCGCCCTCACCGACGCCGTAGACCACGCGCAGCTGGCGCAGACGCAGGAGTTGCTGCATCGGGCTCGAGCCGCTGTCGATGGTCGTGGTGTCGCTGACCTTGCTCACTCCCGCCAACATACCGGGCCGTGACCGGGCGCACAACGGTGCGTCCGAGGGGCGATCAGAACCCGCTCAGATCCACGCGCACGATGCCGCTGCCGGCCACGACGAAGAGCGTATGGCCGTCGGGGCTCACCGCCTGCACGCTGCCGCTCGTGGGCAGCGTGCCGCGCAGCGCGCCGTTGGCGGTGGCGTACACCTTGGTCGCCGAGATGGCGCGCGTACCGTCGGGCGTGACGTTCAGGATCGGGTCGGCCATCGGGTACTGCAGGATGGACAGGTCGTGACCGTCGAGCAGGTAGCCGGCGTAGTACACGCCGCTGCCGTCGGGCAGCGCGCGCGCCTGCCGCGCCGGGTAGGGGAAGCCGTAGCCGCTGTCGTAGTCGCTGATGTCGACCTGGGTCATGACGCCGCCCGAGACGTCGAAGCGCTTGATGTTCGAGCCCGACAGGCTCGACTCGCCCACGAACAGGGTGTTGCCGTCGGCGGTCGCGCTGAGCGCCGGCTGGAAATCGAACGCCCCCTGGGCCAGCACCGTGCCGGTCTGGCCATCGACGATGCTGACCGTGGTCCACTGGTCCTCGTCGACGGTGGCGACGCGGCCGCCGGCGAGCGCCTCGACCTCGTAGGTGTCGCGCGGCATGACCACGAAGCGATCGAAGGCGAGCGTCGCCAGGTCGATGCGCGCGAGCGCCAGGGTGTCCAGGTGGCCCACCCACAGGTACTGCCCGGTCGCGTCGACGGCCAGGTCGGTGGGCGTGGAGCCGACCACGATCTCGCTGATGGGCGCGAGCGTGGTCGCGTCGATGGCGACCACCGCCTGCCTGGACGGCGACAGACCGTACAGGCGCGCGCGCACCGGATCGTGCACCAGGCGGGTGAGGCCGTAGCTGGCCAGCGCCTGGGGCGTGCGCTCGCGCGTGCCCAGGTCGGCGCCGAGCACGAAGTCGTCGACGTTGCGGTAGTACATGCGCCCGCTCGAGGCCGCGTAGGTCCACAGCTCGCGGTCCTCGGCCGCGAGCGCCGCGGCGGTGGGCGCCGGGCTGAGCGTCGCGATGGCGCGCAGCAGCTTGGCGTCGAGCACGTGACCCTCGCCCACGGCGAAGCTGGCCGCGCGGTCACTGACGAAGATGCGCTCGCCGGTCTTGCCGCGCGTGAAGGCGAGCTGCCCGGCGTCGAGCTGGTAGCCGGCGTAGTAGACGTCCTGGCCGCCCGGCGCCAGGTACAGGTGGCGCGTCGGGTAAGGGAAGCCGTAGCCGTCGTCCCAGGTGCTGCGGTCGACCTGGGTGAGCATGCCGCCGCCGACGTTCCACTTGTACAGCTCGCCGCCCGAGATGCCCGCCTCGCCGCCGTAGAGGAACTGGCCGTCGCTGGACAGCTCGAGGTCGCCCGCGTACAGCGACCAGGAGCCGGCCAGGGTGTCGGAGCCGGTGCCGGTGGCGAGATCCATGTGGTGGATGTCGACCCACTGGTCGAGCTCGACGTACCAGACGCGCCCGTCGTTGCTGACCTCGACGCGGTAGGGGTCGGAGAGCGTGCTGATGGTGCTGCCGACGGCGAGCAGGGCGGTGTCGATGACGCTGACCTTGTGGATGGCGTCGTGGCTGACGACCAGGTGGCTGCCGTCGGGCGAGAGGTCCATGTCGTCGGCGGCGAAGGGCAGGTCGATGCGCCCGATCTCCGCCTTGGCGGTGGTATCGATGACCACGACCTGCGAGGGCGTGCCGGCGGCGAGCGCGTAGAGCGTGCACGCGCCGGGCGAGGCGGCCAGCTTGCGGATGTCGCCTGCGACCGCGAACGATCCGCCCGCGCCCGCGCCCACCGGCGAGCAGCTGCAGCCCTCGTCGGTGAAGCCGTTGCAGTTGTTGTCGGCGCTGTCGCCGCACACCTCGGCCACCGGCTCGACCTGGCCGGCGCCGGCGCACTCGCCAAAGGCCGACCAGGTGCAGGTCGCGGCGCAGCTGCGCGTGTGCGCGCCGGCCACGCAGGCGCCCACGTCGGAGCCGCACGCCTCCGACTCGACCGCGCCGACCGCGCACTCGCCCTCGCTGCCGCAGCTGGACCAGTCGGCCCAGTGGCCGTCAGCGCACGAGCGCGACTGCGAGCCGCAGTTGCCGCACGGCCGTGTGCCCGACTCGCCGTCCTGGCACTCGCAGGAGGGCGCCTCGACGCAGGTGCCGAAGGGCGACCAGGTGCCCTCGAAGCAGGTGGCGGTCTCGGTGCCGCAGGTGCCGCACGAGCGCTGCTGCGTCTGCCCGTCGGTGCAGCCACAGCTGGGCGGCTCGGCGCAGGGCCCGAACGGGGTGAACGCGCCGTTCTCGCAGAACGACGTGGCGGTGCCGCAGGTGCCGCACGCGTGGGTCAGCTGGTCGCCGGCGTTGCAGCGACAGATGGCGGGCTGTTCGCAGGAGGAGAAGTCGCCCACCACGCCGTCGACGCACGTGGCGATCTCCTCGCCGCACTCGCCGCACGGCCGCGACACGGTCTCGCCGGCGTTGCACGTGCGCCCGGTGTCGCGCGTGGCCGGCTGGCAAGCCGCCCCGACGCAGATGTAGAGGACTGCCGCAGCACACGTCCACCCCAGACGGAAGCGCATGCCTGCATCTTTGCGGTGCAGGCAGCGAAAAGGCGGTGATGCTTGGCACGCGGCGGGGGCAAAACGGGTGCCGCAAATTGCGGCACCCCAGGGCAGGCGTGGTTCTGATTCGGGGTGCTACTCGCGTTCGAGGTACGTGTAACCGGAGAGCCCCTCGTCGTACATCTTGAGCAGGTGGCGGCTCTCCTCGAGGCTCATGCGCTTGGCCTTGAGCGCGACTTCCACATTGCGACGCACGCGCGCGAGCAGGTCGTCCTTGTCGTACGACACGTACTTCAGCACGTCGGTGACGGTGTCGCCCTCGAGCACGTGCTCGATGAAGTAACCGCCGCCCTCCGACAGGCCCACGTGCACCGTGTTGGTGTCGCCGAACAGGTTGTGCAGGTCGCCCAGGATCTCCTGGTAGGCGCCGACCAGGAAGATGCCCACGTAGTACTCCTGCCCGGGCACCTGCGGGTGCAGCTCGAGCACGTGCTTGACGTCGTGCAGATCGATGAACTCGTCGATCTTGCCGTCGGAGTCGCAGGTGATGTCGGCCAGGATCGCGCGCCGCGTGGGTGACTCGTTCAGGCGGTGGATGGGCATGATGGGGAACAGCTGCTCCACCGCCCACGAGTCAGGCACCGACTGGAACATGGAGAAGTTGCAGAAGTAGGTGTCGGCGAGCGCCTTCTCCAGACCCTCCAGCTCCTCGGGCACGTGGTCGGAGTCGCGCACGATGCGCAGCACCTTCTGGCAGATGGCCCAGAACAGGTTCTCCGCCGCCACGCGATCCTCGAGCGTCAGGTGGCCGAGCGCGAACAGCGACAGGCACTCGTCCTTGTACTCGACCGCGTCGTGGTAGGCCTCGAGGAAGTTCTTCGAGCGCACGTCGCGGTGGGTGTCCCACAGGTTCTTCAGCAGCTGCGGCGCGTCGTCGCGCAGCTTCTCGGGGATCTTGCCCTCGAAGAACTCGCCCACGCCCAGCACGTTGACCACCAGCACCGCGTGGTGCGCGACCACCGCGCGCCCCGACTCCGACACGATGATGGGATGCGGCACGCTCTCGGCGTCGCACATCTCCATCATGGAGAAGACGATGTCGTTGGCGTACTCCTGCAGCGAGTAGTTCATCGACGAGGAGAAGTTGGTCTGCGAGCCGTCGTAGTCGACGCCCAGACCGCCGCCCACGTCCAGGTAGGTGAGCGGCGCGCCCAGCTTGTACAGCTCGACGTAGAAGCGGCCCGCCTCGCGCAGCGCGTTCTTGACCGAGCGGATGGACGAGATCTGCGAGCCCAGGTGGAAGTGCAGCAGCACGAACGAGTCGAGCATGTTGTACTCGCGCAGCTGCGCCACCGCGTCGAGCATCTCGCGCGCCGACAGACCGAACTTGGAGCGGTCGCCGCCCGAGGACTCCCAGCGCCCCGAGCCGCGCGTGGCCAGCTTGGCGCGGATGCCGATGAGCGGCTTCACGCCCACCTTGGCGGACACGTTCTTGATGAGCTCGATCTCCGATGGCTTCTCCACCACCATGATGACGGTGCGGCCCATCTTGGAGCAGAGCAGGGCGGTCTCGACGTATTCCTCGTCCTTGTAGCCGTTGCAGATGACCAGACCGTCTTCCTGGTCGAGCATGGCCATGACCGCGAGCAGCTCGGGCTTGGAGCCGGCCTCGAGGCCGTAGCGGTACGGCTTGCCGTAGTTGACGATCTCCTCGACCACGTAGCGGTGCTGGTTGACCTTGATGGGGTAGACGCCGCGGTAGTCGGCCTTGTAGCCGTACTCCGTGATGGCCTTGCGGAAGGCGTCGTTGAGCAGGTCGATGCGCGACTTCAAGATGTCAGAGAATCGGATGAGCAGCGGCAGCGAGATGCCACGCTGCTGCAGCTCGTCGACGAGCTCCTTCATGTCGATCGGATCCTTGCCGTCGCCGGCAGGAGTGACCGCCAGGTTGCCCCGTTCATTGATGTTGAAGTAGGGGCTGCCCCAGTTGCGAACCGCGTACGTCTCCATCGAATCGGCCACGGTCCAGCGACGAAGGACATCGGAGCTTTTCATCGTTTCTGACACCTCCCACTAGGGGTACTGAGTTGTGACCGATCTAGCGGCATGCAGCCCGTCGGTGCAATGGAAAACCTGCGGGACGACTGTGATTTTTCTGCCATACTGCCCGGCTCGTATGTCTCGGCCGCTAGCACCCGATTCACCCGGAAACGACATCGTCGCGGAGGAGGAGCGTCTGCTCGCCAACGTCGCGGCACGCGCCTCGACCGTGACCGAGGACGGCACGCCGCTCCTCGATTACGACCGCGAGATGATCGACCTGCGCGACCAGATCGCCGAGGCCAAGCCCGAGGATCTGGCGCCCCTGGTCGAGCAGATGGCGCGCATGCAGGGCGTGGCCGCGCGGCGCGGCCGCAGCCGCGCGCTGCCCATCGATCCCATGTCGCCGTACTTCGCGCACATGCGTCTGGCCGAGAAGGACAAGCAGCGCGACGTGCTCATCGGCAAGCGCGGCTTCATCGACCGGGCGTCCAACGTCAGCATCGTCGACTGGCGCAACGCGCCCATCTCGCAGATCTACTACCGCTACGAGGAAGGCGACGACTTCGACGAGAGCGACGGCGCCAACCGCTTCGAGGGCGTCGTGCTGGTGCGTCGCAACGTGTCCATCGCCCAGGCGCGCCTGCGTCGCATCGGCTGCCCGCAGGGCACCTTCGTGCGCGACGCGCGCGGCGTCTGGCACGAGGCCGAGGGCACGGCCAAGCCGGTCCTGCAGGGCGGCCAGGGCTCGGCGGCGCGGCCGCCCCGGCCGCAGCCGGGCCAGCGGGGCAAGCATCCCCCGGCGGTGGCCGGGCCGCGCGCGGCCGCGCAGGCGGCCCGACTGGGCGTCGAGGCCAACCATTTCAGGCCCGACAAGCACCTGCCCGAGATCGCCGCGCTCATCGACCGCGAGCAGTTCGACCTGATCACCCAGCCGACCACGGGTCTGGTGCTCATCCAGGGCGGCGCCGGCTCGGGCAAGACGACGGTGGCGCTGCACCGCGTGTCGTACCTGAACTTCAACGATCCGCGCCGCTTCACGCCCAAGAAGATGCTCGTGGTCGTGCCCTCGCTGGCGCTGGCCCGCTACGTCGAAGGCGTGCTGCCCGCGCTGGGCACGACCGGCGTGCCGGTGGTGACGGTGACCGCGTGGATGCAGCAGCAGCGCAAGCGCTTCGTCCCCGAGGCGGGAGCTCGCTACGCCGAGGACACGCCCGACGCGGTCGCCCACGTGAAGAAGCACCCTGCGCTCCTGCGCGCGCTCGAGGCGTTCGTGGCCGCGCAGGCAGCCGAGTCGGAGCGCGTCATCGCCGACCTGGTGGCCGACGAGCCGGCGCGCGCCGCGGTCATCGACAAGTACGCCAAGCTGAAGAAGGACGCGCTCATCGTCAGGCTGGGCAAGTTGCTCACCTGGCTGGGCAAGCCCGAGCAGGAGCAGGCGCTCACGCCCGCGCTGCGCCACCGCCTCGACACCGAGGCGCGTCGCCTGCGCAAGCGCGCCGGCGACGTGGTGCGCGACTGGGAAGAGTTGCTCTCCGACGAGAAGCTGCTCATCGAGGCGTTCGCCGGCGAGGCCGACGTCAGGCCGGGCGAGCTGACCGCGACCGCCAAGCGCACCGCGCGCCAGCGCGAGGCCGCACCCGAGGAGGAGTACGCCGGCGTCGACGCGGATCGCCTGCTGCCCATCGACGGCGGCGCACTGAGCGGCGACTTCGACGAGACTCCCGGCGGCAAGCTCGACCCCGAGGACGACCCGCTCCTGCTGCGTCTGTGGCAGCTCAAGAAGGGCGGCCTGATCGACGGCGAGGGTCACGAGCTGCGCTACGAGCATGTCGCCATCGACGAGGCCCAGGACCTGTCGGCGGTCGAGGTCAAGGTGCTGCTCGAGGCCACCAGCGAGGAGCGCTCGGTGACCATCGCCGGCGACGTGGCGCAGCGGCTGGTCTTCGACAACAGCTTCCGCGACTGGCGCAGCCTGCTGACCGACGCCGGCCACGACGCGGTCGAGATCCGTCCCCTGCGTCTCTCCTACCGCTCGACCGCCGAGGTCATGCGCTTCGCCCGCGCCGTGCTCGGGCCGCTCGCCGATCCCGAGGAGCCGCTGGTCGCTCGCGAGGGCGTGCCCGTGTCGCTGCACCGCTACGACGAGATCGGCGAGGCAGTCGCCTTCCTGGGTGACGCGCTGCGTAGCTTGCTCTCGCGCGAGCCCACCGCGTCGGTCGCGCTCATCGCGCGTCACCCCGAGCAGGCCGACCTGTACTACCAGTCCTTGCAGCGCTCCGAGGTCCCGGCGCTGCGGCGCGTCAGGCGGCAGGACTTCGCCTTTGCTCCTGGCGTGGACGTCACCGACATCACGCAGGTCAAGGGACTGGAATTCGACTACGTCATCCTGGTCGAGGCCACCGCGCCCAATTACCCGGACTCCACGGAGGCGCGCCATCTGTTGCACATCGGCGCGACGCGCGCGGCGCACCAGCTGTGGTTGATCAGCACGGGCGAGCCCTCTCCGCTGCTCCCGAAGGAACTCGTCGATTCCGCGCTCTGATTCGCGACGTTGATGTGATCGTAACGTGATCGTTGACGTTGACCTTGACGTGATCGTTGACGTTTTGGACGGCGACGGCGACGGCGACGTGGCCGTGGGCGCTCGTCGACGTCTCGACGTTGACCCCGCAGCCTGGCTGACGAAAGCAGAACGTTCGCAGCTGACTCCGCACGCGCACGCGCGCAGGCACCGGTCCGCCGGCCAAAGGTTCCGTACCCACGGTCGGGCGTCCACGTCGAGACGTCCACGAGCGTTCACGGCCAC
>OBEQ010605185.1_pt1 | contig 10188 bp, 8 predicted proteins | sample 1670901 | NCBI WGS metagenome assembly OBEQ01 (sample SAMEA104232315, study PRJEB22302) | groundwater metagenome | biome: forest; feature: aquifer; material: groundwater | place: USA | collected 2011-08-07 | depth 5.4 m | reverse complement strand
GACTCGATCGAAAACAACCTGAGCATTCTCGACAACGCGACCAACGAGAACGACGCGGGCGACCAGGTCTTCAGCTTCTCGCTGGCGTCGGTCGTGAACAACCGCACGACCAACGAGCTCAAGCTCGGGCACGTGCGTGAGAGCCTGCTCCAGGGATCGAAGCTGCTCTTCGGCAACAACTGGAAGTTCATCGGCTTCCACGGCGTCGAGCCGTTCGACGTCGGCTCGCAGAACACGCATCCCGACTACGTGGCGGGGCCGCGGAACAACTACACGATGGACCTGATTCGCGACCTCACCTTCGACGACACGCTGACGTGGATTGCCGGCGCGCATTCACTGAAGGCGGGCGCGGCGTGGAGCCGCAACGGCGCGCTGCCGCAGGGCACGGCCGCGAACTTCACGGGACTCTTCACCTTCCCGACCGACGCGCCGTTCAATGCGGCGAACCCGGCGACCTATCCGTACCGCTTCGGCGTCAGCATGGGGCAGTTCGAGTTCACCGAGATCGATCACCGCGCCAGCGGCTTCCTCTCCGACAAATGGACGGTCGGCAAGAAGCTGACGCTGAACATCGGCGCACGGTACGACTGGCAGACGGCGACCCCGAAGACGAAGGACGCGATCGGGCCGCGTCTCGGCATGGCCTACGACGTCCTCGGAGACGGCAAGACGCTCGTCCGTGGAGGCGTCGGCAAGGTCTACCAGTACCAGCAGCTGGCGATCCTGCAGACGCTCGCGCAGCGCAAGGTGATTGCCCCGACGCAAGCCTACGACACGACGCAGGTGACGTCTCCCGCGATCACGGGCACGTTCCCGGTCAGGGCCGGCGACGCGGAAGCCACCGCCTGCCTCAACCCGGTCGCGGGCCCGGTGGCCGGCGAAGCGATCATGAGCCCCGCGTGCCGCGCGTTCATGCTCGCGAGGCGTAGCGGCGTGCTCGCCGGCGGGGTCGCCAACAACACGACGACGGGACCGATCGTGGACGGCGATCGCCGGATGGCGTACACGTGGGCGTTCAGCACCGGCGTGAAGCGCGAGATCGCGAACAACATGGCGGTCTCGGTCGACTACGTCGGCAACCGCGGCCGCGACAACACCGCGGTGATCGACATCAACGAGGGGCCGGTTGACGCGGCGGGCCGCGTGACACGGCGCGGCGTGAGCGCGTTCGATGCGAGCGGCACGCTCGTGCCGGCGGCGGCGCGGACCGCCACCTTCGCGCAGTTCAACCAGGAGCAGACGAGAGAGCTTGGGTCGGCGCTCAACTCCGACTTCAACTCGCTCGAGATGGAGCTCGAAAAGCGGATGTCCAATCGCTGGTCGGGACGCGTGAGCTACACCTACGCGATCTGCAACGACGTCGCCGCGATCGTCGTCGACAGCAACCCGCGGCTGGATTACGGCCGGTGCGCCCGCGACAACGCGCACGCGTTCGCCTCGAGCGCGAACGTCGACCTCGGGCACGGGCTGGGCGCCGGCATGGTGTTCCGCACGTATTCGGGCTACCCGATCAACGAGACGACCGGCACCGACCTGAACGGTGACGGCACGTCCAACGACCGGCCGATCAAGGGCGTCAGCGACCTCGCGCTGCCCATCAGGTCGGCGCTCGACTCGCGCGGCGTCGCGGTCCGCAACGGCCTCCAGGGACAGAAGAAGACGATCCTCGACGGACGGTTCCAATACGTGCAGCGCGTCGGCAGGTACCAGGCCGGGTTCTTCCTCGAGGTCTACAACCTGACGAACCACAACAACTTCGGCGATCCGACGGGCGCGCGCAACTCCGCCAACTTCATGAAGACGATCGTGGCGGACAACCCGCGCACCGCGCAGCTCGGATTCCGGTTGCTGTTCTAAGAGCAACCACGAAGGTCGCGAAGATCTTCAACCACGAAGGTCACGAAGGACACGAAGATAATTTTGTTTTCTTCGTGAACTTCGTGGCCTTCGTGGTTATTTTTTCTTCGCGCGCTTGACGACTCTCCCTTTCTCGCCGCCGGTGATCCCGACCTGGACGCCGGCGCCGATCAGGCTCAGCACGATCCACACGAGCAGCACCCAGCGCTGACCGGGTGCCGGGTTCAGCGGATACGCGACCCACACGTCGCCGCTCGTCGCCGCCTTGAGCGCGGTGCGATCGCCGACGAGCGCCATCGCGCCGACGATCATCGTCCACGCGCCGCCGAAGGCGGTGCCGACGATGATGAAGTAGCGCTGAAGATAGGTGGCGCCGACGGCTCCCGCGATCGAGAACAGCACGACGATGAAGACGCTCGGATCGCGGCCGCCGCCGGCGAACACGAGGTTCGCGATGACGGCGCCGAGCCCCGCGCCGACCAGCGCGACGCCGACGAAGTACGCGGCGATGAGGATGAAGGCGCCGATCAGTCCGCCCGCGAGGGCGGCGACCAGCATCAGCGTCGTGTTGCTGATGCCGAAGACGGAGCTCGCCGCCAGCGCGCCCAGGATGAACCCGAAGATCGCCAGCACGGTCCGGAACAGCCGGTAGCCGAAGAAGCAGGCGATGATGCCGCCTGCCAGGAGGATTGCCGCGGCTGGAAGCTGATACGACGCAGGCAGCATGTTCAATCTTCGATGTTCAATGTGAGCATCGACATTTGACCATCGTGGACGCGATCTCTCAAATGTCCCTCCGCCCCTCCATCGCGCGCGTCATCGTGACCTCGTCGGCGTATTCGAGGTCGGAGCCGACGGGGATCCCCATGGCGATGCGCGTGACGCGGACGCCGAGCGGCTTCAGCAGGCGCGCGAGGTAGAGCGCCGTCGCCTCCCCTTCCACCGTGGGATTGGTGGCGAGGATCACCTCCTCGACCGCGCCGCCGCCGACCCGCGCCAGCAATCCCGTGATCTTCAGGTCGTCGGGCCCCACGCCGTGCAGCGGCGAGATCACGCCCATGAGCACGTGGTAGACGCCGCGGAACTCGCGCGTCTTCTCGACGACCGAGACGTTCTGCGGCTCCTCGACGACGCAGATCAGGCGCTGGTCGCGCGAGGCGCTCGTGCAGAACATGCAGGGATCGTGTTCGGTGATGTTGTTGCAGACCGTGCAGTAGGTGACGCGCTCCTTGACGTCGCGGATCGCCTCGCACAGCCGCTCGGCAGCGTCTCGCGGGTTCTTGAGAATGTGGAAGGCGAGGCGCTGCGCGCCCTTGGCGCCGATGCCTGGCAGCTTCTGCAGCTGCTCCACGAGCTGGGTCAGCGGATCGGGCAGCAATCAGAGGCCAGGAATCTTGAGGCCGCCCATCAGCCCCTGCATCTGCTGACCGAGCTGTTCGTCGACCTTGCGGTGCGCATCGTTGATCGCCGCGAGGAGCAGGTCCTGCAGCATCTCCACGTCGTCCCTGGAGACGACCTCGGGATCGATTTTGATCGACTGCAGCTGCTTGTCGCCGCTGACCACGACGGTGACCATGCCGCCGCCGGCGGTCGCCTCGACGCGCATGTCGGCCATCTGCTGTTTCAGGCGCTCCTGCATCTCCTGCGCTTGCTTCATCATGGCTTGAATGTTCATCGAGCCTCCCCGGCTTTCACATTTCCTCCACATCGCGGATTTCCGCAGGGAAGACATCGAGCATCGCCTGGACGGTGGAGGACGACATCGCTTCCGCCTTGAGATCCCGCGGTTTGGCCGGCGGCTCCGGCGCGGCGGCCGGTGCGCCCGCCTCGGCGGCGGCCGAGACCACGCTGATCTTGCGGCCGGCGATGCGTTCCGCGGCCGCCTCGAGCCACGGCCGCTGCTGATCGAACCACTCGCGCAGCATCGATTGCGAGGCGGCGAAGACAAACGTGACGCGGTCGGCGTTGACGTCGATGCGCTGGGCCTGCGCCACGACGGTGTTGTAGAAGGGCGTCTTGCCCGAACGAATCTCGGCGAGCAGCGCGTCTTTCAAATCGGGATTCGAGATTCGGGATTCGCGATTCGGGATTCGCGATTCGGGATTCGGCGATCCGCCAGTTCGCGGCTCTGGACTTGGCAATGCCGCGGTCTTCACCGGTGCCGGAACGGGACGCCTTGGGCGTTGGGCGTTGGGCGTTGGGAGTTGGGCAGGCCTCGTGGGGCCCGTCGAGCCACCCGCCTCGAGCAGTTCGGTCAACGGCACCAGCTTCCGCAGGTGCATCCACTTGAGGAGCACCATCTCGAACTGGTAGCGCGGATGCGACGCGGTACGGATGTCCTGCTCCGCCTTCGACAACAGGTCGAACGCGCGCATCAGGTCCTCGCGCGAGAAGCGCGAGGCGAGCTGCGTCAGCCGCTCCCGCTCTCCTTCGGCCAGGTCGCCGTCGCCCGCGCGCGACGGATCCACCGACACGATCATCAGGTCGCGGATCACGCGCGACAGCTCGCGGCACACCAGCTTCAGGTCGTGTCCCGCCTCGACCGCGCGATCGGCCAGCGCGAAGGCGGCCGGACCATCTTCCGCCACGATCGCGTCGAGCAGATCGAACAGCAGGTCGCGTCCCACGAGACCGAGCACGATCGACACGTCGTCCACCGTGATGGTGTTGCCGGCAAACGAGAGGACCTGGTCGAGCGCGCTCTGCGCGTCGCGCATGCTGCCTTCCGCGGCGCGCGCGATGAGCAGCAGCGCCGCGTCAGGGACCTCGATGCCTTCGGCATCCGCAATCTTCCGCAGCTGCCCGGCGATCAGCCTGATGGGAATCGTCCGGAACTCGAAGACCTGCGACCGCGACAGGATCGTGTCCGGGATCTTGTGCAGCTCGGTCGTCGCCATCATGAAGACGACGTGCGCGGGCGGCTCCTCGATCGACTTGAGCAGCGCGTTGAACGACGGACCCGAAAGCTGGTGGACCTCGTCGATGATGAAGACCTTGTAACGATTGCGGACCGGCGTAATCGACAGGCCGGAGATGATCACCTCGCGGATGTTGTCGATGCCGGTGTGGCTGGCGGCGTCGATCTCGAGGACGTCGATGTCGCGCCCCTGCGCGATCTCGACGCAGGCGTCACACTCGCCGCACGGATCGGCGGTCGGCCCCTTCACGCAGGAGAGCGCCCGGGCCAGGATGCGCGCCGTCGTCGTCTTCCCCGACCCGCGCTGGCCGGCGAAGACGAACGCCTGCGCGACCCGCCCGCTCGTGATGGCGTTGCGCAGCGTGCGCGTCACCGCCTGCTGTCCGATCACATCGTCGAACCGCTGCGGACGCCACTTACGAGCCAGAACTTGGTACGACATTGACTGGATACTCTGAGTTCGGAGGTCGAAGTTCGAAGTGAGAAGTACGTTCGAACTTCCCACTTCGAACTTCGAACTTTGTGATGAGTCCCACCGCAGCCCGGCCCACCTGCGTACACCTCAGGGTCTGTTTAGCGCTGCTGCCTTCCGGCCCTGACGCGGTTCGCAGGCTGAAGTTGCACAGGGTCCGGGCCGCGGTGCGACCCACCAAAAAAATGAGTCTAACACGCGCTGAGCAGCTGCAACGCGATGCGTTCGTAGAGCTCGACCGCGTGATGCAATTCGTCGATCGCCACGTGCTCGTCGTCGGTGTGCGCCACGTAAATCGATCCGGGGCCAAGCAGGAGCGGCAGGCCCCACCGCGTCAGCAATGGAATGTCCGTGGTGTACGGAAACACGGCGGTCTCGAAACCAGGAAGGGTGTGCATCCGCACCGCGGGGATGTCGAGAACCGTCTCGACGGCGACGATCGTCTCGATCACGTTCAGTGCCGCTCGCACGGCCGCGCCTTCTCCCACGATTCGGAACAGCAGCTCCGCCGAGGCGTGGGGGGACACGACATTCGGCGCAACACCCCCTTCGATGAGTCCGACGGTGTAGTGGGTCCGTCCGAGGACCTGGTCCTCGGGCAGGGTCACGCCGCGCAGCACCATCAACGCATCGAGCAGCTTGTCGATGGCCGAATCGCCGAGCTCGGGAAAGGACGAATGCGCCGCTCGGCCGCTCGCGCGCAACCGCACGCGCAACACGCCGCGGGTCGCAACCCCGAGGCGATTGTCGGTGGGTTCCCCGTTGATCAGGTACTTCACGCCCGCCGGAGCCTGCGCGTTGGCGACGCGCGCGCCGTCGCTGCCGCGCTCCTCGCCCGCCACGAACAGCATGCCGATGCGCGTTTCACCGCTGGCGCGCAACCGCTCGCACGCGGTGACCTGCGCGGCAAGGATCCCTTTCGCGTCGCACGAGCCGCGGCCGAAGATCATCCCGAGCTCCTGCCGGCACGGAAAGAACGGCGGCACGCAATCGAAGTGCGTCGAAAAGACGACCTGTGGAGACGCGTCGAGCCGCGCGAACACGTTGAAGCGGCCGTCGGCGACCGGCTGCTCGGTCACGAGGTATCCGCGCTCGCGCAGAAAGCGCGACAGCCACGCGCCGACCTCCTGCTCGCGTCCCGTCGTGGAATCGATGTCGACCAGCACGCGTGCGATGTCTTCAGGAGCGGTCAGGTCACGCGTTATCGGATCCATCGTTCCAGCTCGGTGCGCGCATCCGTCCGCTCGTCGCGGTACTTCACGATGACCGGCGTCGCCAGCGAGAGGCCCCAGTCCCTGCCCGCGCCCACCGTGACCGCGCGCGCGCCGGGCACCACCACGGCGCCCTCGGGCACCACGAGCGGCTGCCCTGCCTCGGGCTTGATGATGCGGCTGTTCGGCAGATCGTAGACGGGCGTCGAGCCGGTGATGATCGTGCCGGACGCGAGGACCGCGCGCTTCCTGATAATTGCGCCTTCGTACACGCCGCAGTTGCCGCCGACGAGCACGTCGTCTTCCACGATCACCGGCATGGCGCCGACCGGCTCGATGACGCCGCCGATCTGCGCTGCCGCGCTGAGATGCACGCGCTTCCCGATCTGCGCGCACGAGCCGACCAGCGCGTGTGAATCGACGAGCGTGCCGTCGCCCACCCACGCGCCGACATTGATGTACATCGGTGGCATGCAGATCACGCCGGGACCGAGGTACGCGCCTTCGCGCACCGAGGATCCGCCGGGCACGATTCGCACGCCGCTCGCCGCGTCGATGTGTTTGAGCGGCAGCGTGTCCTTGTCGAAAAACGGCCAGCGTCCTTTCGCGACGCCCATGTCGACGATGTCGCCGAAGCGGAAGCCGAGCAGGATGCCCTGCTTCACCCACACGTTCACGCGCCAGCCGGTCGGCGACGACTCGTCCGGTTCCGCCGCGCGCACCGTGCCGAGCGACAGCTCGTCGCGCAGGCGCAGAAACGCGTCGCGCGCGTCGTCTCGAGACGCGCGGCTTCCCTGCTCGAAGAGGGTGGTGATGCGGTGTGAGAGATTGCTCATCGAAGGTAGGGCGGGCCGTGTGAGGCCCGCCTCACACTCGCGCGGCGGCTCCGAGCATCTTGAGGTTCTGCAGCACGCGCATGATCCTGTCGCGCGCCGCGGCGCTCGGGGGCACGAGCGGCAGGCGATAGATCTCTTCGAGCAGCCCCATCGCCGCCATGGCCGCCTTCACGGGAATCGGGTTGGCTTCGACGAAGTTCACCTGGCAGAACGGGAGGAGCCACGTGTGGAGCCGTCGCGCGCCCGCGAAGTCGCCCTGCTCCGCCAGCTCGACGATCTGCACCATCTCCGCGGGCGCGGCGTTGGACGCCACGGAGATCACGCCGCGGCCGCCGACCGCCATCGCCGCCACCGTCAGCGGATCGTCTCCGCTCAACAGGATGAAGTCCGCAGGCACGGCTGCGTAGATCTCGCACATCTGGACGACGTTGCCCGACGCTTCCTTCACGCCGACGATGTTCGGCACCGCCGACAGACGGACGGACGTGGCGACGTCCATGTTGACGCCGGTCCGCCCGGGGACGTTGTACAGCATGATCGGCAGCGCCGTCGATTCGGCGATCGCCTTGTAGTGCTGGTAGAGCCCTTCGGGCGTCGGCTTGTTGTAGTACGGCGTCACCGAGAGGATGCCGTCGGCGCCGACCTTCTCCATGTCGCGCACGAGCGCGATCGTGTCGCGCGTGTCGTAGCCGCCGGCGCCGGCGAGCACCGGGACCCGCCCCGCGTTCTCCTCGACGACGAGCTCGACGACCCTGAGCTTTTCGGTGTGCGACAGCGTGGGCGCCTCGCCCGTCGTGCCGCACGGCGACAGGAAGTGGATCCCCGCGTCGATCTGGCGGCGCACGAGGCGGCGGACCGCCATCTCATCGATCGAGCCGTCCGTCCGAAACGGCGTGACGAGCGCGGTCCCGACGCCGGTGAATGGAATTCTCATAATGTGTATGTCATGACGTGCGCAGCACGTCGGCCATCGTAAACCAGCCGCGCCTGTCCTTGATCCACTGCGCGGCGAGCAGCGCGCCCGACGCGAAGCCCCGCCGATCGCGCGCAGTGTGGGTCAGCTCGATCGTATCCGAGGGACCGTCGAAGCCGATCGTGTGCGTGCCGGGAATGGCGCCGGCCCGCGTCGATGCGACGTCGATGGCGCGATCGTATCCGGCCTTCGTCATGGCGTCACGCAGAAGCAGCGCCGTCCCCGACGGGGCGTCGCGCTTGGCCACATGGTGCAACTCGTGAATCCAGGCGCCGAATTGCGGGTGCGACCGCATCAATCGCGCCGCGTCGGCCACGATCAGCTCGAACAGGTTCACGCCGATCGAGAAGTTCGCCGAGGCCACCACGCCGATTCCGGCACGCTCCGCGTCGGCGCGAAACGCCGGCGCCAGCTCCGCCCAGCCGGTCGTGCCGATCACGGCGGGCAGCTTCCGTTCGAGGTATCGCGGGAAGTTCGCCGTGAGCGCCGCGGCGGTCGAAAAATCGATCGCGACATCGGCAGGCGTCGACCAGTCGCCGGCATCGACGTCGATGCGCGAGGCGATCTCCATCCCCTGCTCGACCGCCAGCGCTTCGACCAGCCGGCCCATCCTGCCGTAGCCGACGATCAGCAGCCTCATCCCTCGACCCCGAAGAACTCCTCGTGCAGCCGGTGCATCGCGTGCGGGAGATCCGCCTGGCGCAGGATCACCGTGATATTCCGCCCCGACGCGGCCTGCGAAATCATGCGCAGCGGGACCTCTTCGAACACGCCGACCGCGCGCGCGGCGATGGCCGGCTCGTTCCTCAGACGATCGCCGACCGCGCACAGCAGCGCCATCTCGCGCTCGATCGTCACCTGCGAAAACCCCGACAGGGCTGCCACGATCGCCTCGAGATGCCTGCGGTCGTCGACGGTGACCGACACGGTGACCTCCGACGTCGTCACGACGTCGACGGAGGTGCGATATCGCTCGAACACCTCGAACACGCGGCGGAGAAACCCGTACGCCATCAGCATGCGGCTCGACGTGATGTCGACCACCGTCAGGTCGCGCTTGCACGCCAGCGCGGTCAGCGGCGTGGATCCCGGCGGCGGCGCGGCGGGGATCGTCGTGCCGCTCCCCTCGGGCTTCCGCGCGTTCAGGATCCGCACGGGGATGTTGCGCTCGACGGCGGGAAGAATCGTGCTGGGATGCAGCACCTTCGCGCCGAAGTACGCCAGCTCCGCGGCCTCGGCGAACGACAGCTGCGGGACGAGGCGCGGCGTCGCGATGACGCGCGGATCGGCGGTCAGCATGCCGTCGACGTCGGTCCAGATCTGGATCTCGTCGGCGCCGATCCCCGCGCCGACCAGCGCGGCCGAGTAATCCGATCCGCCGCGGCCCAGCGTGGTCGTCTGGCCGTCGACCGTCGATCCGACGAAGCCGCCGAGCACGGGCACGCGCCCGGCATCGATGACGGCCAGCACCGACGATCGCAGCGCGGCGTTCGTCTCGTCCGCCAGCGGGATGGCGCGCGTGTAATCGTCGTTGGTCACGATCGCGCGCCGCGCGTCGACCCATTCCGCCGGGACGGCCGCCTGCGTCAGCGCGGCGGCGACGATGCGCGAGCTGAGAAGCTCGCCGGCCGCGGCGACCACGTCGAGCGTGCGGGGCGAGACTTCCCGGAGCACCGCGAGCGCCTTCACCAGCGCCACGAGATCGTCGAGCTGCGCGTCGATGTGCGCGCCAAGCGCACCGCCGGCGTCGTTCGCCGCGAGCGCACGCGCAGCCGACAGGTGGCGCTCGCGCAGCGGCTCGAGACGGGAGAGCGCCTCATCCACGCGGCCGGCGCCGCCAGCCGCGGCAATCCCGAGCAGCGCATCGGTCACGCCGCTCATCGCGGAGACGACGACCGCCGGACCGCGGCCGCCGCGCG
>OBEQ010305192.1_pt1 | contig 10189 bp, 10 predicted proteins | sample 1670901 | NCBI WGS metagenome assembly OBEQ01 (sample SAMEA104232315, study PRJEB22302) | groundwater metagenome | biome: forest; feature: aquifer; material: groundwater | place: USA | collected 2011-08-07 | depth 5.4 m | reverse complement strand
TCTTCAGCCCTGCCGATCGATTCAGTTTCGAGTTCTGCTGCCTCTCGCGTGACCAGGCGGCTGCCGTGAAGACCTACAACGCCAACTTCAGGTGGGTAACCGTCCACTGCACGTAGAGCAGGTATATGCTGCCCGCGTGCGGCAGCCGAACAACGCGCAGTGGTGGATTCTTTTCGGCGTGGCGTTACTGCTGGTGGCGGTGTGGCCGTCCGCCGACGATCGAAGTCTCGCCGTCAAGTTTGTCAACTGGGCAGTGGACCCCGGGGACAGGCTGCCCATCCTGCCCGGCCCATTTGCCCCCGGGCAGGGCGATGATCTGGAGACGGTCAATGCCCATGATCTTCAGACCCGAATGTACGACGAGCTGTATGACAAGGGCGGATGGACGGGTCTGCGGCTCGAGCTGAAGGTCGCCAACGATCCGTTCGATCCAGGGACGGAGCGGCAGGTCCTCACAGGGATTGCGGTGGTGACCCTGTTTCTCGCCTGGCGGTTCGGCGGGGCGAAGAGGTAACTCGCTTCGCCAACTCCCAACGCCCAACTTCCAACTCCCAAGAAGAACCGATTGGATGAACCACGAAGGACGCGAAGTTCACGAAGGATCGATATCTTCGTGGTCTTCGAGACCTTCGTGGTTCAATTCATCACCGTGTCGACGTCGCGCTTTTGATCGTGATTTTTTCCACTGTCCACGTCGAGCAGTCGCCCTTGTAAACCACATTCTCCGACTCGCAGTGGAGCTCGTGGATCAGACAGCCGGTCTGGCCGTGGCCCTTGCTGGTCTGGGCCCACCCGACCAGATTGCCGTTCATGTCGAGCTTGTAGATCTTGCCGTTTCCATCGCCGCTGAACAGGAACTGGTTGGGTGTCGGGGACGTGCACACACTCCAGGGCGCGCCGACGGTGGCGATTGACTTGACGAAGTTCAGGTCCGCATCGTAGACCTGAATACGCCGGTTGCCTCGATCGGCGACGTAGATGTTGTCCTTGGCGTCAGACGTGATCCCGTGGACCGTGTTGAACTGGTTCGCGCCCGCCCCTCGGGTGCCGACGGCTTTGACCCATGTGCCGTCCTTCGCCACCTTCGCGACGCGTGAATTTTTGTATCCGTCGCTGACGAAGATGTTGTCCTTGCTGTCAAAGGCGACGTCGGTTGGCCGGCCGAACGTACCAGGCGTGCCGACAGGGAAGCGGTTTTCATCTTTCTCGCCGCGCTCGATAAAGCGCTCGTAGAAGTCGATCGCCTCCGGCTTTCTGCCGAGCACCATCGACACGATTCCCTGCGGGTTGAACTTGACGATCATGTTCGAACCTTCGTCCGTCATCCACACGTTGTCGTACTTGTCGACCCGGACGTTGTGCGCGAATGACGCTGCGTAGTTGTCCTGACCCCATTGCTTGACGAACTTGAGGTTCTGATCGAACTCGTACAGCTGCGAGGCGGTGGCGCCGCGCGCCGGACCGACATTGCCGCTGCGGGTGAAGACGTACAGATGCCCCTTCGAGTCCTTCGACACGCCGACCGCTTCGCCGATGGTGTGGCCGGGGACGATGAGACGCAGCACCTCCTCGGTGACCTGGAGCTGCGGTGTTGCTTTTTCGAGCGCCTCTTGTTTCGCGATCGCGGCTTGCTGTTCCGGGCTCGGTCCTTGTGGAGCGGCGGCGGCGGGCGGGGCCTGCCCCTGTCCAACTGCCCGCTGGGCGTAGACAGCGGCGACACCCAGCAGCAGCGCGACGAGAACGATGATTGAACGTTTCACAACCCCTCCTTCTCACGAGGTTTCCTTGTCAACAGCGGTGGGCGGCGCGGAGTATATCGCGCCTCATCGTCCCCCGTGCAAACTGCTTTGAAAGGGCGGGAGGCCGTGGCAGACTCCGCCTGGAGGAAATATGGTGCGAAGGCTGTTTGTTTTCGTTGCGCTGGTCGGGTTGTCGGCCGGGACCGCCTCCGCGCAGGATGCCCGGACGGTCCTGCAAGCCTCTGTCAAGGCGATGGGCGGCACCGACCTGAAGACCATCCAGTATTCCGGAGCCGGCTGGTTCTCCCAGATCGGGCAGACCTATGGCCTTGCCGAAGACTGGCCACACTACGAAGTCACTGATTACACGCGACTCATCGACTACGGCGCCAGATGGTCGCGCGAGGACTACACCCGGCGGCAAGGAAACTATCCGACGCTGGGCAGGACGCCAATGGCGGAAGAGCACGTCACGGCGATTCTGAACGGCGACTACGCCTGGAACATGCAGGGCAATACGCCCGTGGCGCTGACACGTCCGTATCTCGACGGCGTCGCGTTCGCCGATCTCCGCCAGCTCGAGCTCGCGCTGACGCCGCACGGAGCCCTCAAGGCGGCGCTCGCGGCGTCCAATGCCACCGCGATCACGCTACCCATCGTCGGACCGTCGGACTTCGGCCTCTCGCAGTTCGGAAGAAGGGTGACGATCGTCTCCTTCTCCCTCCTCGGGAAGTACAAGATGAATGTGACGATCAACGACCAGAATCTCGTGGAGCTCGTAGATACGTGGTTTCCCAACCCCGTCTACGGCGACATGGACTACGAGATGCGGTACACGCAATACAAGGATTTCGGCGGCGGCGTCATGTTTCCTCAGCTGGTCCACGTGCACCAGGGCGACCCGAGACTGAACCCCGCGCACAATTATTACGAGCTCAAGATCACCAGCGTGAAGGCGAACGTGACAGTTCCGACGATGCCCGTGCCCGACGCGGTGCGGCAGGCGACGGCGCCGCCTGTGAAAGTCGAGAGCCAGAAACTCGCGGACGGTGTCTGGGTGCTTGGAGGCGGGACGCACAACAGCATGCTCGTGGAGTTCAAGGATTTCGTCGCGGTGGTCGACGCCCCCAACAACGAGGCGCGGTCGCTGGCAGTGATCGCGGAAGTGAACAGGCTCGTCCCTGGCAAGCAGATTCGCTACCTGGTGAATACGCACCACCATATGGATCACCTCGGTGGGATCCGCACCTACCTCTCCCAGGGAACGACCATCGTTACCCACGAGTCGAACAAGGACTATTACCTGGAGATCCCGTTTTATCCGAGTCCATGGACGCTGCAGCCGGACAGGATGGCGATGTACAGCCCGATGTACATGATCAGCAGGCGGCCCGCTCCAATTGAGACGGTGGGTGGCGATGCGCGCAGCACCGCGACATACGTCGTGACCGATGGCGTGCGCATGATGCAGGTCTTTCATGTCCAGGACATGGCCTACGAGTTGGGGGATCCCTCGTACAGACAGGGCAATCACAGCGAGGACATGTTGATGGCCTATCTCCCGAAAGAGAAGATCCTGCTGAATGCGGACCTGTACTCACCGCCGGCGCAGGGCGCGCAGCCGCCAACTCCAACAGCGACCATGCGGACGCTTTATCAGAACATGCTCAAGTTGAAGCTCGACGTCGCGCAGCACGTGCCGACCCACGGACGGGTCGGAACCAACGACGAGTTCCTGAAGATGTTCGCGAAGACGGACAAGACGAACTAGCGTCGAAGGAATCAACCACGAAGAAAGCGGAAGGGATCAACCACGAAGAAAACGAAGGTCACGAAGTAATTGTCTTGCTTCGTGTCCCTCGTGACCTTCGTGGTTAGTACTGCCGGCGTATCAGCAGTAGGCGAGCGAGTAACCGCGTTCCTGCGCGCGATTGACGGCGACGATCCCGGCCGGCACCAGCCGAGCGTTGCCCAGGAGATTGGCTACCAGCTCGTTGTAGACGGCGTCGGCGGTTCCGCCGGTTGCCATGGCGATCGCTCCGGCATTGCCGCGTGTCGACACCTGGCACACGCCAATGAGTATGCGCCCGGATTCATGTCCTGACATTTTGTGCACTCCTCACTGAGTCGATGTCGCTGGTCCCATGCCCTTGAACGCGTACTTGTAGTAACGCATCCCATCATTCACTTCGCCGATGAAAAGGTTTCCCTTTGAATCGATCGCGAAGCTGTGCGCGTGGAAGAACTCCCGGGCGTTATGTCCCGCGTGCCCGCCGATGTTCGAGACGGTCGCCAGCGTCTGCCGATTCAACACCCGGATGGCCTTGTTCGAGCCGTCGACGATGTAGAGGAACTTCTGCTCCTTGTCCGGTGACAGGGCGAAGTTGTGGACGGTGCCCTCGGCCTGGAGCGTGTTCCTGGCGATGAACACCTCCTTGATGAACGTGCCGTCGAGTCTGAATACCTGGAACCGGTTGTTCGTGCGATCGGCGACGTAGACGAGCTCGTCGTTTGATACCAGTACGGCGTGCACTGGATTGTGGAACTGCTCGGCAGGCGGCCCCTGAATCAGCTGCGCCCGAGGGGGAAACTTGTACGTGTCGTCAGGTTTCTTGCCGTAGGCTCCCCAATGGCGCTTGTATTTGCCCGAGTCGGCATCGAAGACAATGACGCGGTGGTTGAAGTAGCCATCAGCCACGAGGAGCTCGTTGGTCTTTGGGTACACGAACAGGCTCGCCGGCCCGCCGAGATTCTCGAGGTCGTTGCTGCCTGTGTTCTTCCCGGCGTGGCCGATCTGCATCAGGAACTTGCCCTTGTTCGTGAACTTCAGGATGTGGTTGTCCTCCTTCGCGCTTCCACTCAGCCAGACGTTGTCTTTCGAATCGACAAAGATCCCATGCTCGGACTTGAACCACTCGTATCCGGCGCCGGGGCCGCCCCATGCCTGCAGGAATTTTCCGTCCGGGCCGAATTCCAGGACGGACGGCGCCGGGATGCAGCACTCCGAGGCGGGCGGCTTCAGCGATGCTCCCCGTTCGCTTTCTGGAATCGTCGCCGGACGGTGAAAGATCCACACGTTGTCGTGCGAATCGACGGCTACTCCACCGACCTGTCCCGTCGCCCATTTGTTGGGCAACGCCTGTGCCCACAGTGGATCGGGTTCAAACTGCGGCACCTGCACCCGGCTCTCCTGAGCGGTCGCAGTATTCCTGGGCACGGCTATCGCGACGCCGATCACGGCGGCCAGGACGAGCGTCCCTCCGGCGGTCCACATCTTTCGAGTCATACGGCGCTCCTTTGCGCGATGAGAGGTGAGCGTTTCATTGCGCTATCCAGATTCTCTCCATCGTCCGATCGGCGACGACGGCCCAGAACATCACGTGCACCAGAGCCAGAACAATCCACGCCTGGAACGCGGTGCGCGGCGTGCGCGAGGCCAGCCAGATTGCCGCGCTGATGCCGGCGAACGCGCCCAGCAGAAGGTCCATGTCGTGATTGACACCGGCGCTCGGCCACCAGACGACGAGAAACAGCAGTCCTGGTAGTGCGTAGAGTAATGCAGCATGGCGCTCGAGGCGCGATTTCCCGCGCACCAGCGAAAACACCAGCAAAGGAACCCCGATCGCGAGGCTTGCCATGCCGACCTCGGTCACAGCATGCCACGAGAGCATCTCGTCTACGAGACGCCTGTCGAAGTACACGCTCGTTGTCAGGTGCCTGAACGCGATGTGCCCGGAATATGGATCCGACATGACGGATAAACCGAACACGACGATGTACACGAGAAGCCAGACGAGATATGCGGCCAGCGCAAACGCGCCAAATCGAAACGCCGTCCGTAGATGGCGGTCCGGCTCGCGCAGCGCAGCCAGCACACCGCCCGCGATGCCGAGCAGGCCGAACCCATGAAACGCAGCGTGCAGCCCCTGCAGGCCCCCCCCAATCTCGAGCGCATGATCCTGCGGGTGACGTCGCATCGAATGCAGCAGCAAAGGAAACGCTGCGGCACTGGCCGACATGTAACCGACCTCGTAGTAGCCGAAGAACCCGATTACAAGGGGTATTGCCAGGGCCAGTCCGACGTACCTGCACGCGCGTCTCGATCCACGCAGCACAACGACAACCAGTAACAGCTCGCCGACAAAGAGGAGGCCGCCGAGACGGGAGAGCGCCCTGTACGCAATTGCCGGTGACTCGTCGGTGCGCCCGAACAGTCGATCGACGCCGGCCAGAAACATATCTCCAAGATGGCTCTTGAACTGGATCTCCGGATCGCCGCCCGCGACCGGGATGTTCCGTTCGAACTTGTCGCGGCTCAGGGCGTAGTCCACACCATCGCCCATGAATCCGTTGCCGGCGAACTGCAAGTCGAGCGGCGCTGCCACCGTCGCGATTCCGAACGCCGCAAGGATCGCGGCAGTCGCCGCCATCCTTTGCCGATGCGACGCGACATTGACCACGCGGAGCAGCAGAGCAGAGCCGCCAAGCGCCAGCGCCGATTGCAGCGGCGGCGGGTGCACGCTCTTCGCCACGACACCGGCGGCGGCGGCCCACGCCGCGGCGTGGACGGCCAGCGCTGCTGCTCCGGCCAGCAGCGTCGCAGTCACAAAAATACGCATCACCTGCGGAACACCAGAACGCCGCCAAGCGCGACCCAGGGCCACACCCAATGCGGGATAGCGATGCGCGAGCGGCGCAGGCGCGGAGGAGACGGCCCCACCGGTAGCGCCCAGGCAGCCCACATGATGCCTGCGAAGAGGACCCACGGCACGACGTAATCCGGTTTCCCATCGTAGCGGTCGCGCCATGCGGCAAACAGCAGTACGACGGCCGGAAGCGCGACCTGCGCTATCAAGACGGCGGCGTCTCGGAGAACGGACGGCACCTTTCGTTCAGAAATGAGACTGTCCTCCGGAAGGATAGCGTGGGGACGCGCGAAGCCGGTGAAAAGGCGCGGTCATTATATGCCCGGGGAGCTGGACGGGCGGGCTGGTTCGGCAGTGATGCGCCTACCGTCTACCGTTCTGCGGCAGACGGTAGACAGTAGACGATCAGGGCTTCCATCGATTTACGACTTCCGGGTCAGCTCCGCATAGACCGCATCGACAAAACCTGGCGCAGGACCGCGGCCGCCTGGAGCCGCGCCGGCGGGTGGAGCTGCCGCGCGTGCGCCCGGCGCAGGACTATCAGGCAGCGCCGCCTTGATCTCCTCGAGCGATTTGCCTTGCTTCACCATCGCCGCAATCTTTGCGCGTCGCTCGATCACGGCGTTCAGCTTCCGCTGAATGTCGGACTTCATCTGAAGGTCGCCATGTCCCGGCACGTAAACGTCGGCGTTGAGTCCGGCGATCCCCTTGACGTTCGCGATCCAGCCTTCGGCCGACCCGTTCTTGTCGATGTGAATGTTCGGATTATCGTCGGCGCGATTGGTTGTGATGATGTCGCCCGTTGCGGCGATCTTCTGATCGGGCAGGTACACCACCAGGTCGCCACTCGTGTGGGCGGGCGCCCAGTGATACAGCTCGAGCTTCACGCCATCGATCGTCATCGTCTCCTTGTTCTTCGCCACGACCTGCGTCGGCAGACGATCGGGCGGCGGCGCACCGCGGCCACCCGCCGCGAGCGCGGTTTCCAGCTCTTTCTTGTTGTTCTGGTGCGCGATGATCTTGATTCCGGCAGGATAGGCGACGAGGCCGTTCACGTGGTCGCCGTCGCTGTGGGTCAGGAACACAGTGGTCACCGGCTTCGGCGTGATCTTCGAGATCTCCGCCAGCAGATCTTTCGCGCCCGCCTCGGTCTGCTTGGCGTCGACCACGATCACGCCGGTCTTGCCGATGACGATCGTGCTGTTGCCGCCCGAGCCGCCGATGCCCGCCCAGACATCGGGCTTCAGCTGCTTCATCATCACCGGCTGCTGCGGGGGCGGTCCCTGGGCCAGCGCCGAGTCCGCACACAGGGCCACGCCCAGTGCGGCCGCAATCGATAAGACTCTATTCATAAGTCTGCTCCTTCATCACGCGAACTATCTCTCCCGGGGGAGGAGCGGTGCAAGTGGAAAGTAAGACTCATTCTCCTTTTCGCCCTCAAACGGGCCTTCATCGTTTCGTCATGCGTGCAGGTGTAACATCCGCGGTAATCAAGGAGAGCATTTATGCGCCAGATGAGATTTCTCGTCCTCGTCGTCGTTGCCACACTGTTGATTCCGATTGCGGGCTACGCCGCTCAGGCGAAAGCCGCTGCCGGAGGGGCGCGCTTCGAGGTCACGAGCCTGAAAGCGGTGCGTCCGCTGATTCTGAAGACCATCGCGGACCTGGAGAAGAAGAATGCGGCGGCAGCCAAAGCCGATATCGCCGCGTTCGATTCGGCCTGGGTTGGCGTCGAGGTGTACGTCAACTTCCGCAACATGGACATGTACAACGACATCGAGCACAACTGGGAGACGAAGGTCACCGAAGCGCTCAACAAGCCCAACGCCGACACGGCCGCGGTGCTCACGGACGCGAAGGGGCTGCTCACCAGCTATGACGCGATGCTGGCGATGGTTGAAAAGGCGACGCCTCTCAACCCGAAATTCGACGACGTGGCGCGCCTGCGAATCGAGCGGTCGCATCTGCGCGAAGTCACCCCGGCGCTGAAGGCGGGCGATGTCGCGACGGCAAAGAAGGCATTCACGGCGTTCGACGACAACTGGGACAACATCGAGGACCTCGTGAAGGAGCGCTCACGCGAGTCGTACGACACGATCGAGAAGGGGATGGTCACGATCGAGCGGCAGCTGATGCCTGCCAAGCCGGACGTCGACCAGGTCAGCGCTACGGTGACTGGCGTGATGACCGAGTACAACAAGATCGTCGCGCAGGTCACGAAGGAAGCTCGTGATGCGAGTGCGAAGTAAGACGCTCGTCGCCCTCGCGTGGTGATCGCGGATCGATCAGGCTCGGATCGAGTCGAATTCCTCGGGATGAGACGCGCGCACGCGGGCCTCGTTCCGATCCATCACGCCGTCCTCGACGAGCTTCGCGAGCGACTCCTCGAACGTAAATGATCCCGCCTTACGGGTGATCGTGATCTCCTGATGGAGGTGCTGCAGCGCATTCTTCCGAATGTGCTGCCGCGACCCGTCACTGACCAGCAACAGCTCCGCAGCGGGCATCAACGCCCCCGACGTCGTGGGAACGAGCGTCTGCGTGAACACCGCTGACAGCGACATCGCCAGCTCCTGGCGCACCGCGTTCTGCCTGTCCGTTGGAAAGGCGTCTGCGATTCGAGACACGGCCGCAGCCACGTCGGTCGTGTGGACAGTTGCGAACACGAGGTGGCCGGTTTCGGCCGCCGCCAGCGCAATCCGCATGGTCTCGGGGTCGCGCAATTCGCCCACCACGATCACGTCGGGCGCCTGCCGGAGCGCCGAGCGTAGCGCGGTGGGGAAGTCCGGCGCGTCCACTCCGATCTCGACCTGTTCGATGAGGCTGCGCAGGTGCGTGTGCTCGTACTCGATCGGATCCTCGACCGTGACGATATGCCGCGCGTCGCGGTTGTTGATCTCTCCGACGATCGCGGCCAGCGTCGTCGTTTTGCCCGAACCCGTCGGCCCTCCAATCAGCACGAGCCCGCGTTGAAGCGTGGAGAGGGCGCTGATGTCATGTGTGAAATGGAGATCCGCAATCTTCGGGATCCGCAGGGGCAACGCGCGGATTGCCGCGGCGGGACGTCCGTGCTCCCGGTGGAAGTTCATCCTGAACCGGCCCAGGCCTCGAACGGTGAAGGCGACATCGATGGCGGTCCCGCTGCGGTAGGTCTCCTGCAGGCGCGCCGGCACGAGCGGCACGACGGCCGCTTTGATGTCGTCGGCCCCGAGCACGAGCTCCGACGTCGGCACCAGGCGTCCCGATACGCGGACCACCGGCGGCGCTCCGGTGACGAGCAGGAGATCACTTCCCTGGAGCTCCCGCAGTCGCCGAAGCCAGGATTCGACCGAGCGGGGACTGCCAGGCGCTTCGGCTGGCCGTTGCGGGGCAACGAGGTTCAGCTCGGAGGCCAGATGATCGAGGTCGTCGTCGAAGTCGCCCATGCGCCGGTTATCGGTTCCGCGGCGGCTTTGAGAAGGGGGAAGGGGGCCCTTCCCCCTTCCCCCTACAGAGTTACCAGACGAATCGCACCGCGACCTCGCCCTGCTGGCGCGCCTGCGCCGTCAGGATCTGACCGAACGTCGCCGCCCGCGCGTTGGTCTGATACGTGCTGCCAACGCCACCCAGGTTTGTGCGGCCGAATACGTTGAACACCTGGCCGATCACTTCGATCTTCCTACCCGCCCCTATGTTGATCGCCTTGCTGCCGCGCAGCTCTGTCAACGAGAAACCTTCATTTCGCAGTCATTTACCGCCATTTTGAGATGCAGCGGGAAGTCCCGTGATCCAAGAAACCGAGAGGCATCCAAACCTCCGAATCCG
>OBEQ010908457.1_pt1 | contig 10190 bp, 12 predicted proteins | sample 1670901 | NCBI WGS metagenome assembly OBEQ01 (sample SAMEA104232315, study PRJEB22302) | groundwater metagenome | biome: forest; feature: aquifer; material: groundwater | place: USA | collected 2011-08-07 | depth 5.4 m | reverse complement strand
ATAGGTGTTTTTATTATCGCGGGGCCGTAACTATAATCGCCTTTACTATATGTTTGTCCAATGTAGGCTGAAAGCACGGTGACGGTATGATTATCGAATTGATCCTGATTTTGCAAGGTTTGGGCCCATACCCGAGATGGTCCAACCAATAAAACTAGTATTAGTGATCCTAATAACGGCAGAACTAGTTTCTTAATCATATCTATTTCCCAAAATTGGCAATGATGATACTCACATCAAAAATATTCACTGTGCCATCGGAGTTGAGGTCTGCAGGGATAAATCCAGGAGTGCCGGTTTTGCCAAAGTCGGCGAGCATGATCGTCATGTCAGCACTATCCACTTTGCCATCGCCGTTCAGATCACCGGGCACAGCAGGTGGGGCACGGGTGAGGTTTTTGGGTGAATACGCAAGAAGCACATTGGGCCCAACAGGAGTATTTATGGCATATGCCCAGATGGAATGGGGGAGATTATCTTTGAGAGATGCGGGGGTAGATAGGGAAAAACCATGGTTGACATTGCCGCCGCAGGCACTACCCACTGCACTTTCTCGTGCGAGGTTTGCCTCAGTTGAGCTTACAAACGTGCCTTGTCCGAAGGGTCCATCTTTATACACATGAATCTGGATGGTAGCGGAGAAGTTATCGGCGTCACAACTCCAACCCATTATGGCCGTGCAGCTGGTCGCATCCAAACTGCCTATAGGAACGCTGGGATAACCGGCAGTTAGGACCGAGTTGGCAAACGAATAGGTAGTCGTTTCCGGAACGAGAACTTTAGGGTAAGGGTACCAACTTTCGATCGCGATATCCCGCGACGTCCCTGATCTGCTTTTATATAAATTTATAAATGCCAATACATCCTCATAAAATTTTTGATCTGATGTCGTGCCGCCGCGGTCAGAATTATAAATGAGACTAAAGCCTACCCCATGGCTTTTGACCTGGGTTTCTAAATCCAAAATGCGCTTGACCCAATCAATCGTACCTACGCCAGTAAATCCGGTAGGAACAATGCCAAGTGCATAATCATAGGGATTATCGACTCTGACAAACTCAATGTGCTCCCCAGCCGCTTCCAGCTGGCGGAAAAATTCTTCCAAGGCGTCGCGGTAATTACCGAAATTTCTCGTTGGTCCCCAGTACGTGGGGGTTGCGTCATACTCCCAATTGGGAAAGTTAGTAATTAATCCAAATTTGATAGCAGGATAGGTGGCATGAACGGTTTTTATGAAATCAACCACTTCGGTGACAGCAGGGCCTAATTGATAGCCACAGTTGCCGCTGCCTGACAAATTGTACTGGCTATTGATCATGTTCCTCGCAATGGTATCGTCGAGGACTATATACGATAGCGTGCCACCATTGTCATAAATTTTTTTGTAGGCAGTCAGTTCATAACCGGCTGCATTTTCTCCCCTTCGACTGTCACACGGCAACCACGGATGTGATCCATAGCCTTCAATGGCAATTTTCACGCCATACGTATTAAAGAGCGGTATTGCTCTTTGTAAAAATTGACCCTCGTTGTTGTAAACGGGATAAAAGAAAAACCCAAAGACATCGATATTGGGCAAGAAATTTTGCCATAGACTTTGATCTGCAAATATTGTTGACCAATCAGTAAACCCCAAAACAGAATTAATGTTAGGGTGAGCCCAGATTTCCGTTGATTGGGCGCGCACCGGTCGAGGTTGAAGTATTACAAGAAGGAGGAAAACGGTTGGTAAAATAATTTTTCTAGTCATGACTATTTTCCAAAATTGGCAATAACAATACTCACATCAAAAATATTCACCTTGCCATCGGAGTTAATATCGGCTGTGATAAAAGCGGGGGGGCCAGCTCGACCAAAGTCTGAGACCACTTGCGTCAGATCGGCGATATCCACTTTGCCATCGCTATTGAGGTCGCCCGGCTTTACTGGATTGAGAAAGTCTGATCTGGTGAGTGAGACGTGAGGGCTAGTCATGTATTCATTGACTAGGCAGTCGGGATCGTCCAAACAAGGTTGGCGAGAGACGAGCGAATTAGTAAAAGTCGGTCCAAAACTTTTGGAATCGATCCTGACCAAGCCTATGTTCTTGACAAAATACCAATCCTCTCTCAGTCCTAATAAACTGCGATCCAGGCTAAAGCCACTTTGACCTTCATAGTATTTATACCTTAGGGCCGGACCAGAGTAGCCAGGATAATTGAGGGTGGTGAGGTCGGCGTGGACGGCCCAAGTACCCGGGGGGTTAGTGGAATTTATAGTAATGTCACAAAAGAGAGTTGTCGGGCTGGCGTTTTGAACCAGGGCGTTATTGATGCCGTGTCCCCAGCCTCCTCCTACCCATTTGGGGGTGAGAAAATAGTTGGGAAACTGATAGCGATACTGATTGGTTTTAGTCTGGAAATTTGTAGAGTAGTTGAAAGGATCCAGGGGATTATACAAATATCTTTCATCGCCTTGAGCGGTTAGATACTCATCATACCAGCCTGGTTTTTGCTGCCAATTAACTAAATGCCAGTGGAGGTTTTTTTGAGAGTAATCAATACTCCTAATGCCTTCCCACCAGGGTAAGCGCGGGTCCCAATACCCCTCGGGCTTGTCCTTCATAAAGTACATGGTTTGGCCGGTTTCTCCACATAAGTTAGCCGAAGGTAAAAATCCGATTACCGTGCTAAAAGGGGTGTTGTAGGTGTAGTTGGTTCCTTGGTAGGTGACAGAAGTGGTGGGCATGACCCAGTATTGCGTGGAGTCTTCCAGACCATAGGTAGTACCGACGTTAATTTGAATTTGATTACTGTAGTCCCAGGTGCTACTTGCTGGTTTAAATCGAGTTTTCCAAACCCCTAGCGAGATATTAGATGGAACGGTGACTGTTGCCCCTCCGTTGGTGACTGTCGGCCCCCATTTGCCAGTCGATACCGAGCAGTTGGTGGGAGAAGCTGCAGGACAGAAAGTCAGCTCATAATCTAATAGTCCGTTATACGGTGTAGTCAAAGCATTCTTATCTTGGACGTAAAGAGTGTAGGTGTCTCCGGGAGAGACTAAAGACTTGCTGACGCGAACGTTGAGAGAACTTGTTTGAGCAAGGACTGGGGTGGCATAAAGTATGAGACAAAGAAAAAATGAGATAAAAAAAAGACACAGTCCGACCAGCCTCATATTTATTTTCCAAAATTAGCAACTAGGGTGTTGTAGTCAAAGATATTTACGAAACCGTTGGCGTCAATATCTGCAGGAGTAAAGCCAGGAGTACCGGCTTTGCCAAAGTCGGAGGTCAGTTGCGTCATATCGGTACTATCCACTTTGCCATCGCCGTTAAGGTCGCCGGGGGGCGAGCTGAGATCCTTTTCGCCGAGAACATAATATGTGCCCAGAGGAAAAATTGGAGAGAACGCTCCGGGTGGATCTCCGGCCAAAGGTTTCGTGCAGCTGGTTTTGGGAATGTTTATAAACGTGCGCATTTCGGGATGGGAGTTGGGGATAGTGGCGACTCTGTGAGCCTTTTGGACTTCCCAACTGCGGTGATCGGCGGTTACTCCCAAGGAATCTGTTTCCACATCATTAAATAAGCGCAGACTTTTCCATGTTCCCGAGCGATTGTTGTAGAGCATGAGCGGGTACTGATAATTTAATGCCGGGTCAACGGCCGGGTTGCACGCAGTAAATGGGGCGAGTCCACCTGTTGCTGATTTAACGTAGATATCTGTCCCAGTCTGCGGGGTATAGTCGACTGTAGCGATAGAGTTAATGCTGCCAAACACCGAAGACAGATCGGTGTGGGTCCACGTTTTGGACGTTGAATTCCAGTTGGCCTTAAAGACAGTAGTTATCCCAGAAACATCCCGGCCGTAGTAAATAGTCGGATAGCGATTAGTTTGATCTTCCATGACAAAAAAGTGATTGCGGTCACCTTTATTATCGTCAGATATTTTGCAGCAGGCCGTAAACTCGGTCGAGTCAATTGTTGGACCGTAATCTGTGCCGTCGATGGAATAAAAATGATCGTTATCAAAGCTGAAAAAAACCACATGCTTCAAGCCCGATGGATTTGGCCAACCGCCAATGATGCCATGACCGGTAAAAGGATAAAACTGGAGCCATACCCCATTTCTGACTTTGTCCTGAAACACGTGACCCGTGTAGATTGAAGTCGGTCCCGGCGTGCCTGTAGGTAAGTTGTGTGTAACCGCCGTAGTTCCGCAACTGCGATCTGAACAAGTATGAATGTAGGAGCCATCTGGATTTTTGGCGCACTCGGGTAAATCAATGTGCCGACCGGGATCAATGGCTGTTATCTGTTCTGTCCAGGTTTTGCCACTATCGGTTGATTTGACATATACTTCTGGCTCGTACCACCGATAATCAACAATACCAATGGAGGCTCTGTGAAACATATATATTTCCCCCTGGTTGTCAGTGAAAGCTGCGCCGTAGGTGCTGTTGCAGGTGTTGGGTATATTGGATAGTCCCCAATCCGACACAGAGGAGCCAATGTTTCGGGGTACATTTGATGTGGTCTGAATAATATTCATCGGTCCAGCATGGCCGGTGTAAAGAACATGGATATATCCCTGATTATCAAGTGTGACTTGTGGATAATTGTGGTCGTCACTGAGGCCTCCTAAGGGTTCGATTTGGGCAAGTCGAATCGGGTTGGACCAGATTTTGGAGGAGTGGTTGAAGGAGGTAATATACGGATCTTGAGCAGAGTGGATGCCATCTGAGCGCACGCCGCCGGTGTAAACCAAAAACGTTTGGTTGGACACGGGATCGTAGAGACCGTAGGGAACGTGTTTAGCACTCCCCGTTAGTCCTTCTTGATTGGCAAAGTTAGTCCGATAAAACGTTCGCGAGTCGATGCTGCCCACTTTCCAGGATGCCGAAACATCACAGTTTTGTCCAGCAGCTCCTAGAGCAGTAGTGCAGCAACTTTGAGCTTGGCGGCAGACGCAGGAAGATGTGCCCTGACTACACCCGTCGATATAACTGCCTTCACAGTTGCCTCCTGTGGGAACCGAAGTACATTGGGTAGGGTTGGTGGGAATATAGCTACCCCACTGACTTGAGTAAACCGCGCTACAACGGCTGACCATACCACATTGATTCGTCTGACTGGTAACTGGTGCAGCTTGGATAGTGGCACGACTATTTTGAGAGGGTAAAACTGGATTGGGAGCAATGAGGGAACTCTCTGCGCCCTCAATTAAGTCAGACTGTGCACTTGTAGCTTGTGGCGCAAAGAGAATGAGAAGAAAGACAACAAAAAAGATGACTATGTATGTCTTACTCGTATAGTTTTATTGTATCATTTTCCAAAATTGGCAACCACTGTAGTGTAGTCGATGTTAAAGTATCTTAACTGTTGTAACAGTTGACACAGTTTGTACATTGAGTTAATATATATCTATGAGTCAAATATTACCTTTAAAAGAGGTTCGAGACCAGTTATCTGATCTAGTTTCAAAGGTAGCTTATGGTGACCAAAAGGTCGTTATCACTAAGTTCGGTAAACCGATCGCTGCTCTGGTGACGTTTAATGATTATGAAAAGTTAATGAACCCTGCAAAACGATTTACACGGCAAGAGTGGGACGAAGGTTTTACGTTGATGGGCAAGGTCAAAGCTAATACTAAAAACCATCCACAACAAGAGATCGAACAAGCCGTTGAACAAACTGTGAGTGAAGTTAGACGATCAAAACGTGGATAGGGTTGTCCTTGATACTAATGTATTTGTTTCCGGTGGTACGATAAATACAGGGGCTTCATCTCAAATTGTTAACCATTGGAGAAATCAAGATTTTGTTTTAGTGGCGTCACCTCAGCTTATTTCAGAATATGAAGAAGTGCTCCAGCGACCGCGTATAATGAAATATACAGGTTTGAAGACTGAAGAAACGAGTCAATATATAGAAGAGGTTAGAAATCGAGCGTTTATAACCCCAGGAACTCTCACTTTAGATATTTTAATAAACGATCCTGATGATAATATGGTGCTTTCTTGTGCAGAAGAAGGAATGGCAAGCCACTTGGTCACTGGTAACACCAAGCACTTTCCTTTTACAGTATATAAAGGCATCCAAGTTGTAACTCCTCGACAATTTCTAAATCATTTAGAGCAACAAGGCTAGGACTTACCAAATCGATAATATTTGTCGCCCAAGTATCCCGTAACTTCGGGGCGAATGAGAGTATTACCTAACAGTTGAGCGGGGTAAACGGTAAACAAACCAAATTTGTCATTAATTTGATCCACCGCTTGCAAAACTTCTCGTCGTTTACCCCACAGCGGTAATTGCCAATCCCAGGTTAAACTGGAAATCCACACTCCTGCTTGGCGCACAGTTATCTCTTGTCCTTCCGTAGCCTTGGCGAAGGAGGACCAGATTACATCAAAGATTATTTTACCGTCGGCAGTGGGGGACTTTAAGGTTTGTCTATTCCAAAATCCATTCCCGTTTGAACTCAGACTCAATCCCAGTGTCCGGCCTGCCATATTCATCTCTCGCAACTTGGCACAGGCTTCTTCCACTAAGTTTCGCACCAAGTTACGGATTTGGATTTGACTATTAACTTCGGAAAAAGTGGTGAAGGTACGAGAGACACTTTTAGCCGGATCCAAATCTTGGATGGTCACCAGCTCATCGGCAATTTTTAACCACACCAAATCATAAATTTCTGGCGGGAGGTTAGGTAACCGCCTGGCTTGACCCAAAGTGTAAGCCCCCCGCTGGTGTAAATAGTGCGTCCGACTATAACCAATACCACACACATCCTCCACCTTAGCGTTTACAGTTCTATCTAAATAGTCATCTGGGGTAAACCAAGTCAGCCCGTCTGGTTTATGCATTTCTGATGCCAACTTAGCCAGAAGCTTGGTAAACGAAATCCCTACTGAACACTTTAACCAGTCGCCTAAGTCCTCCTTTACTCGCTGTTTAATCTCCAAAGCCATGCCCAAAGCCTGCCCGGGAAATAATGCTTGGGTAGCAGTCACATCTAAAAACATCTCATCAATGGAAAAGATTTCTACAGTGGGGGAGTAATCAGCCGTAATGTTGATCAAGCCTTGGGTAATGGCAAAGTATTTGTCCATATCCGAAGGCACCAGAATTATTTGTGGGCAGAGTTTCTTGGCTTCCCACACTGTAGTTCCAGTTTTGACCCCAAACGTCTTGGCTTCCACTGAGGCGGCGATGACACAACCCCGACCGACAGCTTTAATAATACCCACAGGTTTACCGCGCAAGTAGGGATTAGCTTGCTGCTCTGCCGTGGCAAAGTAGGAATTCATGTCTACGTGTAGGATGGTAGACATTTGACAATCCTCCAGGAAAACTCAGATAAATCTCAGGCTAACTCGGCTAACATGCCCCCCACATCCACACTAAAGCATAGATACTTTCTGCCGCCATCAGAGCGAGAGTAAATTAAAGGTACTTGTTTGATCAAGTATTCCCGACCACGCCAGACAAACTGCAAGGGTTTAATCTTGCCACCGCTAAAATCGAGTCTCACTCCCACTAGTTCATTTAAATACTCCATACCTCTATATATACCGAATATTTCCCAAAGGTCAAGTAGCAATTTCGCAACTGTTTCGGTTCACGCGTGGGTTTTACCATTCTTTAACGACTAACTACTTATGGAGATAGCTCGCCATTGGCGATTAAGAAAACAAAGATACGGCCTAATAGGGGAGGTGTGTGATGGGTGTAACGAAAAAATCTTTCCACCTCGGGACATCTGTCCCAAATGCACCGAAGAAGCTAAAACTCCATTTCAGTTTTCTGGCAAAGGTGAGGTGTATTCCTATACCACCGTTTACAATGCTCCCGAAGGCTACGAGGAATTTGCACCATATACCGTAGCTATTATCAAGTTGGTAGAAGGCCCGCTGGTCACCGCCATGTTAACTGATATTGATAACGGCGAAGTAACCATTGGTATGCCAGTAGAAATGGTTACCAGAAAACTGCGAACAGACGGGAACCAGGGCATCATCGTCTACGGCTACAAATTTCGTCCAGAGTTACCCCGGTAGATAAAGTGATTTGACTTTGTTAAAAATATTATTAAAATCATGACTATATATGGCCTCTATTAATGAAACCTTGGCAGTTATAACTCGCTTTGTAGCTCCCGCATATTTTATAAATACACAACCAGAAGATTCTGAAACCGAGCGTATAAATAGAAACCTTTTCTTTCTTAGTCAAATTAGATCAATAATAATGTTAGTTGGAACTGTAACTTACTCCACAACGATGATATTTATATTTAAAAACGATAAATCCCACCTGCAAAATGTCGGAGAGGCCACTCTTGTCATTTCACCTTGGTTAGTTACTCTGTGCAGCGCGTTAGAGTCAGCGATATGCAATCGCAAAGCCCAAGCTGCATTAATGCACCCTACACTAAACCAAATAAAGTAGATTGACACTGGGAAAATTTGCGCTAATATCCAAATTATGGCTCTTAATCTCAGTGACAGATTATCTCCCTTATTGTCCCGAGTCTTCCTAGAATCCGACCGAAAAAATTTATCTCATGAAGAACTAAAAGAATATAATATTGAACTTTTAGAATGGGTTGCAGTGCGCACAATATCATTAGCATTTGTGTTTGGTGCTACCTGGGCAGCCAATAGTCTTCCCTCCAGTTCTGCTGGGTCTGAGATAATTTTTAATTTTAGCTTAACCTGCATGCTCGTCAGCGCAATTGAAGGTTTAGGTACTGCATTGCTGTGTGTTACATCTAATCAAAAACTAAGCAAATTAATTCCTCTAGCTATAGAGCCTATACTATGGAAATGAACAGAAATAGCATCTTAATTGGCATTGCCATAATATTAGTTATTATTGGGGGAGTTTATTTAGCAAACAGGTTAAGAAATAGAAAGTTACCTGATGGTAGTATGACTCAGGCCTCACCCACACCCACCACCGGAACATCAGAAAGTCCAATTCCTGGTAAACCACAGGTAAAAATAACTACTTCCAAAGGCGATATTGTCATTGAACTGCGCCCTGATGTGGCCCCTAAGACTGTAGCTAATTTCTTAGGCAAGTGGAGCCGGGGTGAGTGCGATGGGAGAACTTGGCATCGGGTGGAAGACTGGGTAGTCCAAGGCTGCGACCATAAAGGCGACGGCACCGGAGGCAATACTACTCTAGCCACGGAAACGTCTGCAGAAAGCTTTACCGCTGGGGCAGTAGGCGTAGCCAGATTACCCGCTAATAAAGACGTTTCGAATGATTCCCAGTTCTTCATCGTCAAAAAGGATGCCACCAACCTAAATGGGGATTACACTTACTTTGGCCGGGTAATTTCCGGTATGGATGTGGTCAATAAACTAGCTGTGGGGGACAAGATTGTCTCCACCCTAACTCTGAGCAAATAAGCCTATAATCTGCTAAAATAGCTCCATGGCTAGTCAAATCAACCGCTTAGACAACGGCAATATTGAATTAACCTTGACTTTACCGTGGGCCAAGGTCCAATTAGGTTATGAGGAAGTGGTTACGGAGACAGTCAAAGAGACGGAGATTAAAGGCTTTCGTAAAGGTCATGCCCCGCGTAAATTGGTAGAAGAACGGCTAGATCGCAATCAAACTTTCTCTCACTCTTTACAACATATATTGCCCAAAGAGTACCAAGCGGCTGTTGAAGAACACAGTCTTAAACCAGTGGTCTACCCTAATATTGGTATTAAGTCGGGTAAAGAAGGTGAGGACTGGGTATTTGTAGCTACTGTGTGTGAAGCTCCTACAGTCAAACTAGGCAAGCTGGCCAAGCTGGAAGACTTAGTCAAGTCTTCCGAAGTGAAGCTAGCTGATTTATTAGTAAGCCATGAAGCTGACCACCGGCTGTCAGCTCTAGCTGATAATCTTACTCACCTGGGTTTAACGGTTGAACGCTACTTAGGTACCAAGAAAATGACCTTAGAAGAACTCAAAGCCAAGCTGGCCAGTGAAGCCAGGCACGATTTACAAGTGGAATTTATCCTGCAACAGGTCCAGGTGGAAAATAAACTCAAAGATCGCCAAGCCACCCTTGATTTTTTGACGGGTAAAGTATAATAAGTAACATATGGCTACACCCAGTAAAATTCGCCGTCCCGCCCCCGCCAATTTCTTGGAAGCCTTAACCGGTTTGTCTAAGAATGCGGGTGACGAAGCTAAGATCCATATT
>OBEQ012759825.1_pt1 | contig 10191 bp, 9 predicted proteins | sample 1670901 | NCBI WGS metagenome assembly OBEQ01 (sample SAMEA104232315, study PRJEB22302) | groundwater metagenome | biome: forest; feature: aquifer; material: groundwater | place: USA | collected 2011-08-07 | depth 5.4 m | reverse complement strand
TTTCTTCAGTGCGACGCCAACCCGTTCCAGTGCCGCGATGCTGTCCAGTTCTTCTACCGCGCCCACTTCGCGCGCCATCCGGTCCAGGGCGGATTCATAAATCTGCCGCTCGCTATAGGATTGTTCCGGCTGGCCTTCCGCACGGTGCAGATCGCGCACCACTTCGGCAATCAATAGCAGATCGCCGGAGTTGATCTTGGCTTCATATTCCTGCGCACGGCGGCTCCACATGGTGCGCTTGATACGCGCCCGCCCGCGCAGAGTTTTCAGCGCGGTGCGCACCGTATCGCGGCTGGACAATATCCGCATGCCAACCGCCTTGGCTTTGCCCAGTGGCACCCGCAGCGTCATTTTTTCCTGATCAAACGCAATCACGAACAGTTCCAGCCGGGTCCCGGCAATTTCCTGCGACTCGACCGCGACGATCTTGCCAACCCCATGGGTAGGATAGACGACATGATCATTCACCCTGAAACCGTCGAATTCCGACGGGGCCTTATAGGGGGCTGCGGGCGCCTGCACGGGTTTTTCAATTTTCACAGGTGCGACAATGTTATCACCGGAAACAGGCGCAGATGATTTCTTGCCAGGCTGAGGCGCTGATTTTCCTTTATCGACGGCCTTTACCACCTTTTGGGGGGCCTTGGGCGCAGGAGCTTTCGTGGCCTTTTTTTCTGCTTCCTTCGATGCCGCCGGCTTTTTAGCCATGGCGGGCGCCTTTTTGCTGTCCGCTATGGCTTTGGCGCGCGAAGGCTTGGGGGGCGCAGCTTTGCGCCCAACCGGTGGTTTTGCAGCTTTTGCAGCCGTCTTTACTGCAGATTTTGCCTTTGCAGGCGGAGCCGCCTCTTTACGTTGCACGGTTTTATTGACCGCAGCCGCCTTGCTCCTGCCCGAAGTCCGGGCAGACGATTTTGGTTTCGCGGAAACAACCGGCTTGCGCGCCGGGGCCTTGCCGCCAGCGGGCTTCTTCTTTGCCTTTTGACTAACCTGCTTGCCCATACGGATTCTCTCTTTCGCTCTCGCAGCCAGTAATAATTATTAATAAAGAATATATCTGGTTGTTGTTTACTCGTGAATTTCAATCAAAAGCATAGGTATACTAACTGGCTTGCATATCCGTAGACCTAACCATTCTACGGTCCATAGTTTGCCAATCCTGACAGATATGCTACATCTTCCCGACAAGGCCAACCATGGACCTGGCCTTGGACCATATATCCGCGGGCCAGAGATTAAAATGTAGACATAGCCAATATGGCGGTTATCAGTAGCCTGCACACTATTCCCTGCAGCTACGGCTTCGTATCGCAGCAACAACCGCCCGCCAGGCGCCCGTGCCCAGTCTCAGAAAAGGCAAAACTTCAAGCACGTGTTAATAATATCACAGTTTTTGGCTTTTCGAAAGCCCATACAAAAAAATTCTTTAATATAAGCGTAACATGAACAATCCCAGTCATTCTGCGGCGGGATGAATTCATATTCTGGTTAATGGGTTGGGAATGAACGAACTGGGTCAACTTGCTGCCTATCTGCCGCGTTTCAGGGACGTGCGCATTGTCTGCGTCGGCGATGTTATGCTGGACCGGTTTATCTACGGCGAAGTAGAGCGCATTTCGCCCGAAGCGCCGATCCCCGTAATCCGTGTATTGCGCGAAACCGCAATGCTGGGGGGGGCCGGCAATGTGGTGCGAAATGTCGCGGCGCTGGGTGCGCAAATATCCCTTATCGCCGTTATTGGCGACGATGAATCAGGCCATATGGCAACCCGGCAAATTGGCGATCTGGAGCGTGTCTATAGCGGACTTCTGGTGGTGCCGGGCCGTAAAACCACCACCAAAACTCGATATCTTGTTGGAACACAACAGCTTTTGCGGGCTGATCGTGAAAACACCACCCTGCTGGACCATAATGCCAAAGCACAGATTCTGAATACTTTTGAGGCAGAATTAAAAGACGCCAGCCTGGTGATCCTGTCTGACTATGCAAAAGGGGTGCTGGACCCCGAAATGCTGCAACATCTTATCAAAACAAGCCGTAATGTCGGCAAACCCGTCATTGCCGATCCCAAAAGCCATGATTTTACCCGCTATGCCGGGGTTCAGGTTCTAACCCCCAATACCCGTGAACTGACAGCCGCAACCGGGCTGCCCTGCACCGATGATGCGGCCATTGAAGCGGCGGCGCACACCGCATTGGCCCAGATCGGCGGCGCCATCCTTGTTACCCGGGCACAACACGGGATGAGCCTGATCGAAGCCGGCCAGCCGGCCCGGCACATTGCCGCACGCGCCCCGGAAGTGTTTGATGAATCAGGTGCAGGCGACACCTGTCTGGCGACCCTTGGCGTGGCGCTTGCGGCGGGAGCGCCGCTGGAAGATGCGGCACTCCTGGCCAACGCCAGCGCCGGTCTTGCCGTTTCCAAGGCAGGGACCGCCGTCGTTTATCTGGATGATCTTGCAGGCGTGCTGCATGCTGCAGACCTGCAGGGCGCAGAGGCAAAGATCCGTAATTTACCGCGCGCCCTGGAAACAGTGGCGAAGTGGCGCGCCCGGGGGAAGAAGATCGGCTTTACCAATGGCTGTTTTGATCTGGTGCATCCGGGCCATGTGTCGCTGCTACGCCAGGCGCGTGAGGCCTGTGACCATCTGATCGTTGGACTGAATACCGATGCTTCTGTCAAACGTCTGAAGGGCGAAGGCCGCCCCATACAAAGTGAAATGGCGCGTGCGATCGTGCTGGCGTCCCTTGCCAGCGTCGATATGGTTGTGCTGTTCGATGAAGAAACCCCCATCAAGCTGATTGAGGCGATCCGGCCCGATGTGCTGGTAAAGGGCGCCGACTATACAGTCGAGAAAGTGGTTGGCTTTGAGTTCGTGCAAGCCTATGGCGGGCGCATCCTGCTGGCCAGTCTGGAAGATGGTTTTTCCACCACCAATACGATTGCGCGGATGGTCCGTTAAACGTCTGTGTACGGAGTTAATGCATGATTGTTGTCACAGGCGGGGCTGGCTTTATCGGCTCCAATATCGTCGCAGCCCTTGGCCGAAGCGGACGGCGCGAACTTGTTGTCTGCGACTGGTTCGGGACAACAGACAAATGGCGCAACATTGCGCATCACGAAATTTATGACATTATCCGGCCCGAAGACCTGTTTGATTTTCTGAGCCAGAACAAATTGCGTATTGAAGCCATCATTCACATGGGGGCAATTTCAAGCACCACTGAACGTGACGTGGACAAAATCGTTTCTGCCAATTTTCGCCTTTCGTGTGATTTGTGGGATTGGTGCAGCAAATCCGGCACGCCGTTTATCTATGCTTCTTCTGCCGCCACCTATGGCGATGGGACTGCGGGGTTCGAAGATGCCTGGACGCCAGATGCGCTGGAAAAACTGCGCCCGTTAAACGCCTATGGATGGAGCAAGCACGCCTTTGACCGGCGCGTCGCGCGCCTGGTTGCCAGCGGACGGCCATCGCCACTGGTGTGGGCTGGTCTGAAGTTTTTCAATGTCTATGGGCCCAATGAATATCACAAGGCAGAAATGCGGTCTGTCATCTGCCAGATTGTGGACACGGTACAGCGCGGGGCAACGGTGAAACTGTTCAAGTCGCATAATCCGGCCTATCCGGATGGCGGGCAGTTGCGCGATTTTGTATATGTCAAAGATTGCGCCGGCGCCGTGCTGTGGCTTTTGGCGCAGGGCAAATACAAAGGCATTTATAATATCGGCACTGGAAAGGCGCGCAGCTTTGCCGATCTTGCCCATGCCGTGTTCAAAGCCATGAATGTTCCGCCGCGCATCGAATATGTGGATACGCCACCGGAAATCCGCAGCAATTACCAGTATTTCACCCAGGCCGAAATGGGCAATCTGCACGCGCTTGGATATGATCATCCGTTTACGGAGCTTGAGGATGGCGTTACCGATTACGTCCGGAATTATCTGCTGACCAAGGCCCCGTATATTTAAGGCGCGGTTGCAATTTTTTCCGGCGCGCTTAATACCAGCCAGCGGTTTAACACCATTGAGCCAACCAGATCGGATGTCGTATTCAGCAAAGAACGCGCCCGGGCGATAATCCAGTCAACGGATAACAGGAGAGCCAGGGCTTCTGTGGGAATGCCCAGACCGCTCAGCACCAGGGTCAGCGCAACAATGCCCGCTTCGGGAACGCCGGCAACACCCATCGCAGCAACGATGCAATACAGTGCAGCAAAAATCTGTGTGGCCAAACTCATCTCAATACCGCCGGCCTGGGCCAGCGCCAGCAGGGTAAAACCTTCATACAGAATAATGCCGTCATTATTCAGATTGGTGCCGACCACGGCCGCCAATGTTGAAGCGCGCCGTGAAACCCCCAGCCTGTCCAATGTGCGCAGCGTGATCGGAAGCGCCACAAGGCTGCTGTTGACGCCAAAGGCATATAGCGCAGGCTCAATCGCCACACGCCAGAAATTGCGCAGGCCAACCCGCACAAACACAATAAGCCAGGCGCTATAGGTAAACAGCACATGGATCGCCATGCCCAGCAGGCACAGCAGAACATATTGCCCAAGCCCCTTGAACGGAGACAGACCATGTTCGGCCGTAACCTTGGCGCTGGCGGCAAACACCGCAAACGGGATCAGCTTGACGATCCAGATCAGCAGGGTTTCGCACATCTCGCGGGCAAACGAGATCCATATTTCGCCCTGATCCATCAGCGCGGCGGCATCCGCCGTTTGTTTGGCGCGCACATGCCGCCAGGCAAACCCAAAGGCAATCGCCATGATCACGACAGGCATGATGCTGTTATCCGCCAGCGGCTGCACGATGCTGACCGGCAGTTGTTTGGCCAGCATGTCGAGGAAGTCGATCTTCTGCGAGGCCGCCGCAACATCATCGGCCAGAAATGTCAGATATTGTCCCGGCACAAATACATTAGCGATCAACAGGCCGATAGAAATCGCAATAGTGGAATTGATCAGTGTAATGACTAATAATTTTATAAAATCACTGCCTGCTACCCGGTAGCGCAAAATGGCTTCCAGGACTGCAAATAAAACCAGCGGCGTTGCCGCAGCCTTGATCAGTTGCAGCAGAAATTTTGTAATCGGCGTGATGGTCAGGGCTGTCTGCGGAAACGCCAGCCCCAGGCCCGCACCTGTAATCAGTGCAAGGATGATCCATCCGATACTATTGGTGATATGTTTCATAGCCCCCCGGCCCGCAAATTATGCCTCATAAACCGCCATCATAACGGACTGAATTATATACACTATATGAGTCGCAAGCGTATGTTGTGCGTATATTTTCTGGAGATTTTCAGCCATGCCGTCTGCTTTGGCCTCTTGATTTTGTATATATATTTGTATAGTATATACCCATGAAAGATGTCATATCAGGCTTTGACTGGGATGCTGGCAATCGCCCGAAATACCTGAAACATGGCGTTTCCGTTGCGGAGATTGAGGCAATCTTGAGCAATGACCCCGCAATAGCGCCCGATACAAAACATGCTGACAGCGAAGACCGGTTCATTGCAGTTGGCAGAAATACGGTTGGCCGCCCAATATTCATCGCCTTCACTTTTCGTATAAAGCTGGGGCAAAGGCTTTATCGTCCTGTTAGCGCCCGTTACATGCATGCAAAGGAGGCAGCACAATATGAAAAGGAAAGTTCCCAGACTGAGGACTGACGAAGAGGCGGAAGCTTTTCTTGCTCAGGATTTGTCTGATCTTGATTTTTCGCAATTCAAACCGATGCGGTTTGAATTCGAGAAAAAGACTGCGCAGATCAATATGCGGGTGCCAAAGCCGCTGCTGGATGCGGTGAAGCTGCGCGCCAAGGCGCGGGGCATTCCCTATACGCGGCTGGTGCGTGAAGCAATGGAGATGGCGCTTGCCCAGCCCGAAGAACGCAAGCGCAAATAATTCAGATCCACACACCACCCACGTTCGACGTAAATCCAAGACAGCGATAGGCGGCATCCACCAGTCCCTGGCCCCGTTCATTCAACAAAATGCCGTCGCCCATTTTGTTCATGGTATAGCCGAACGACAGTCCGCATCCCGGATCGGCGAAGCCGATGCTGCCGCCCGCACCCACATGGCCAAAGGCGCGCTCGCTCAACACGCAATTGCCAAAATTTCCGCGCGCGCGGTTATCCATCGACTTCATGAAGCCCAGTGCAAACCGCGTCGGCACGCGCAGGGTTTCATCCAGATGCGTCGCCATGGATATCTGCCCCATGCGCGCCACCGTCTCTGCACTGACGAGTTTCACACCCCGCGCCGCGCCGCCATTGGCCAGCGGCGCATACATGCCCGCCAGACCGCGCGCATTGGTGATGCCGTTGGCGCCGCCTATTTCTGAGGCGTGGCAATCGCGCCGGTTGGGATTAAAGCCCCCATCGTTAAACAGGAACAATGCCGGGATAGAGCTGCGATCCGACAGCGCCAGTTCAGCCAGCGGCGACAAGGGCGCGCCTTTCTCCGGGCGAAACTGAACGATCGGGCTAACGCGCGCTTCAATCAGTTCCGGCGTGCCGATCCAGAAATCCAGCCCCAGCGGCTTGGCCACTTCATCACGGAAAAACGTGCCAAGCGAGCGGCCCGACACCCGGCGCACCAGTTCGCCCACTGTCCATCCAAATGTCAGCGCATGATAGCCATGCCGCAAACCCGGTTCCCAGAACGGGGTTTCGTCCGCCAGCCGTTCACACATCAAATCCCAATCATTGACCGCCCCCTTGGCCAGGGGTTCGCGCAGCACCGGCACCCCAACGCTATGGTCCAGCATCATGCGTACGGTGGCTTTTTCTTTGCCATGCCGCGCAAATTCCGGCCAGTATTTGGCGACCGGCGCATCCAGATCCAGCAGGCCCCGGTCCGCCAGAATATGGGCACACAGGGCCGTCGCGCCCTTGGTGCAGGAAAACACGATCGACACCGTATCCGCATTCCAGGCGGCGGGCGCGTCCGGCACCACCCGTCCGCCCCATAAATCCACAACTGTTTCGCCATTCAGCGTGACACAGACCGATGCGCCCAACTCGTCAAGTTCAGCAAAATTTGCGGCAAAGCGGTCCGCCACCGCTTTGAAGCGCGGATCATATTGGCCCGCCACCCGCCCGCCCGGCACCGTTTGTTCCAGTTTTTCCATCCCCATGCCTCTTTTTATTTTTCTGTTCTGCTATCTGACCAAGCCTGTGTCGAAGCCGTCAATGCTAACGGCATTTTTTTGCCGCTGATAGTCTGCCAGTTCTTCGGGTGATTTTTTCTCGGCCCATTTCAGCAGGACGTCGCGTTCCTGTTTCAGCTCATATTCCGGCACCGCATAGCCGCACGAGGTTTGCACGCTGTCTATGTCGAACAGCATTATTTGCCGGGCGCCGGGAATGGCTGGAAATTTGCCGGTCAATGCATCCCATCCGGATGCGCCAGGCTGTATGGCGCGTCCCTTGCCATACAGACGCAGGATCAGCGCCCGGTGATCAAAACTGCAGAACATGATGGTGGCGCGGCCATCGGCCTTGAGATAAGCCGCCGTTTCATTGCCGCTGCCGGTCAGATCAAGATAGGCCGCCTGATGCGCGCCGAGGCAACGGAACGTATCCATGCCCTTGGGCGACAGGCTGATGCGTCCGCTGGATGCCGCAGTAGCGATGAAAAACAGTTTCTGTTCGGCAATGAACGCTTGCAATTTTTCCGGTATATGGTCGAAAAATTCAGCCATCGCTTTCTCCCTGCTTTGCTTAACTGCGCCCGGTCAGCAGCACCAGTTTACCCGTTACCTTGCGCGCCGCCAGAAGATTCAGCGCCGTCGCCACGTCTTTCAGCGGGTATGTTCCCGTCACCAGGGGCTTGAGCTTGCCATCCACATAATAGTGCAGCAATTCATCATTGCGCTTCTGGAAATGCGCGATGTCGCGATCAATGGAGGCCCCCCAGAACACGCCGACAATCTGGCAGCTTTTCAGCAAAGTCAGATTAAGCGGAATTTTCGGGATTTCCCCATTGGCAAAGCCCACCACCAGAAAGCGGCCACCCCAGTTGATGGCGCGAAGTGCGGCCTCGGAATAATCGCCGCCGACGGGATCATAAATCACATCCGCGCCCTTGCCGCCGGTCAGCGCCTTGATGCGTTCCTTCAGATCTTCCCTGTCATAGTTGATGACTTCATCCGCCCCATGTTTCTTGCACACCGCCAGTTTGTCATCGGTGGAAGCCGCAGCGATTACCCGTGCCCCCATGGCCTTGCCCAGTTCCACTGCCGCAAGCCCAACGCCCCCTGCCGCACCCAGCACCAGCAGGGTTTCGCCGGGTTTCAGATCGCCCCGGTCCTTCAGCGCATAATAGGACGTGCCATAGGTCAGGATGAAGGCCGACGCGGTGGCGTAATCCATCTGGGGCGGGATTTTGGTCACCATCTCTGCCCGCACCAGGGCCTGTTCGGCAAACCCGCCATAGCCGGTTCCAATAAAGGACAGCACCCTGTCCCCCTTGGCCAGGCCCTTGACCCCTTCGCCCACGGAATTAACTACCCCGGCAACCTCGCCGCCCGGCGAAAAGGGCAGTTTCGGTTTGGACTGGTATTTGCCCTGAATAATCAGGTAATCCGGGAAATTCACCCCGCAGGCATGCACATCGATCACCACCTGACCGGGGCCAGGCTTGAAATCGGCCACTTCTTCCAGCACCAGTGTTTCTGGCATTCCTAAGGCCTTGCACAAGACAGCTTTCATCGGTGTTTCCTGTTTTTGACGCGTTTAATTAAATGTCTGTGAATTAGACTTATCACAAGATGCACGGCTTGCGAACCTCCCGTACTTGCTCTTGCAGGTCAATAAATAGTATAGGGCTAAAGCTGTATCCGATGAAGGTGGCCGCATGCACAACACACAGATGAAGCTTTGCAGGAAGACCGTAGCCAGGCTCTGGCGTGGCGCGGCGCTGCTATTAATCCTGGGCGCATCAGAAGCAATGGCCGCTGGGCCAACATCATTGGGCGCAAGCCGCGATTGGGACGCCCTGATGATGACAGAGGGCAAAAACAAGTCCTGCTATTTGCGCGCGGCGCCCAGAAAAAGTGAACCGGCTGGCGCCAAACGTGGCGAAGTTTATTTGTTCATCACCCATCGCCCCGCCAGTAAAGTCGTCAACGAGATCAGTGTGATTGCAGGCTATCCCTATAAACCTGGCAGCAGCGCCACACTGGCCATTGGCAAACAGAAATTTTCCCTGTTCACGGAAGGTGATGGCGCCTGGGTTGAAAATCCAGCCGATGAGGCTCGCGTGATCGCCGCCATGAAACAGGGCGACAAATTAACGATTAGTGGCGCATCGGCGCGCGGCACCAGCACCACGGACACTTATTCACTGGCTGGCTTTAGCGCCGCGCTAAAGACCATCAACAAGGCCTGCGGCGTAAAATAAAAAGCTGTTATGCAAATCGCCTCCATCACTGCGCCAGTAACGGGGCATTAGAGCGGAATGATATTATAGATGGTACCGGTTAAAAGACCCCCTCGCCAACCCTCCCCCTTGCAGGGGGAGGGAGAACTCTCGTCTTGCGCCCCCTCCCCTTTGCAAGGGGAGGGGCAGGGAGGGGATCAATGGGTCAACTTAAAATCTTCGCGCACTAATCTTGTCGGGCTGTCGCGCATGGAACTGGCCCCGCATCTGCTTGCCGCAGGCATTCCCGAACGTCATGTAAAAATGCGCGCGCAACAGCTATGGCACTGGATATATTTTCGCGGCGTGCAGGATTTCGACGTCATGTCGAACATCTCCAAGGATTTGCGTACCCTGTTCAGTGAACGCTTCACATTGGCGCGGCCCAAAATTACCAGCGAGCAGATTTCCAAGGACGGCACCCGTAAATGGCTGATACGGTTTGCCGACGGCAAGGAAGCCGAAACCGTATTTATTCCCGAAGATGAACGCGGCACTTTGTGCGTTTCGTCACAGGTTGGCTGTACGCTGAATTGCGCGTTTTGCCACACCGGCACGCAGATGCTGGTGCGCAATCTGACGCCCGCTGAAATTGTAGCCCAGATGATGGTGGCGCGCGATGCGCTGGACGAATGGACGAGTGAAGACCGCCACCTGACCAATATCGTCATGATGGGCATGGGCGAGCCGCTGTATAATTTTGATAATGTCAAAGCCGCGCTGCAAATCGTCATGGACAATGAAGGGCTGAGCCTG
>OBEQ011635967.1_pt1 | contig 10191 bp, 16 predicted proteins | sample 1670901 | NCBI WGS metagenome assembly OBEQ01 (sample SAMEA104232315, study PRJEB22302) | groundwater metagenome | biome: forest; feature: aquifer; material: groundwater | place: USA | collected 2011-08-07 | depth 5.4 m | reverse complement strand
TCATCCGCGGCCTTGACCGCACGGGTCTGATCGGCCCCACCGGGGCGTGCACGAGTCAGTCCTTGGCATGGTGGGCCCTTACAACAGTAGTGGGCGAGGGACTGAAGCCGGGAGAAAATTCGGCCGTCCGAGGAAGTCCGCGAATGCGGGCCAAGGACGATGGGCGCGGCAGAAAGGCTCGCCGACGCCCGCGCCGCTCAGCGCAGAATCAGCGCAGGCTCTTGGATGACGCCCCGCGAAACGCGTAAACTAGCCCCGGAGAAGGGCGCGCCTGTAGCTCAGTTGGATAGAGCATCGGACTTCTAATCCGAGGGTCGGAGGTTCGACTCCTCCCAGGCGCACCAACTCCCACCTGCTAGCGGCCGACCGCCTCGACCCACAGGCGCTGGATCTCCTCGGGCGCCGCCCTCGGCTCGACGTGCTTGCCCTCGACGCCGAAGGCTTCGGGATGCAGCGCGTACAGCGCCACGAGGTCGTCCCACATCAAGGTCCCGCGCCACGCCTCCACGTTCGCGAGCATCAGCGCGCGAAGGGTGCCGGGAAGCCCGGCCGTGGCCAGCCCGCCGAGCATCTCCGCGGCCCGGCGGCAGGCGGGCAGGTCGTACCGGCAGTTGAAGGCGGGCCGCGCGCCCGATGGAATTTCGTCGAGGGACACGCCCTGCGTGAAGACCTGGCGGATTCTGGCGCTGAGCCGCGGGGCATATAACACGAACGACGTCCAGGGACCGATGACGAGGATGCGCAGCTCGCGGCCGCCGCGCGCCGCGTGCTCGACCCGGTCCTCGAGCGGTTGGGCGGGATTGGCGGCGGGGATCGCCTCCAGGAGGAAAGTGTTCAGTCGCTCGGCGTTCGCGCGGGCGGCGGGCAGCCAGGAGTCCGCCGACGGTGTGGGCGACGCCGACCCCACGAGCACCGGCACGGGCGGGCTCGCGCCGGCGAGCAGGCGAGCCATCGCCATCGCGCCACGCGCCGGAGAGGAGATGCCCTCGGTCGCGATGACCGCGGCGATCCGCTGCGTCCGGGCGAGCGCCGCCACCGCCCGGAAGTCGTCGAGCCCGACATCGCTGTCCACGACGAGACAGGCGGCCACGCCCGCGGGCGATGCGGCGGCCGCGCGCTCGCGGCGCGCGAACGCGCAGCCGGACGTCGCGGTCAGGATGACCGAGACGAGGATCAGGGCGCGCCGGGGGACCGAGTGCCCGTTGCCCATGACGAGGCCTCCTCAGGCGTCGATTGACCAGGGGCCCGATTATCGACGAGAGATCCGAGGACCGTCCAGGGCCGGAACGGCTGAGCCCGCGTCCGTCATCTACCGGCGGGGCATTCGGGGTTCCCCCGATTGTCAGTGGCCCGGCGGCCCGTCAGTATGCCGGGTGCGTGATACCCGTGGTCAGTCCGCCGAGCAGGCTGCCGGTGACTCCGACATCGATCGAGCACGAGCGCGCTCGCGGTGTCCCGAGTCCAGACGAGGAGGCCGGACGAGAGATGAAGGCGCCTGCGCAGCCGTGGCGGCCGGCGGCGGAACTCCCCGCCCGTTTGCGGGCGGCCGGCGCCCTCGGCCGGTCGCGGGCGGCCGGGCGATGGCTGCTCGCGCGGATGGATCGGGCGGCGTCGCTGGCGCTGGCGCCGCGGACGGGGATAGGACGATACGCGCTCGCCGTCGGCGCGCCCATCGTCACGGTCCTGCTCATGCTGGCCCTCCGCCCGCAGCTACACTCGGTGCCGTCGCCGCCGTTCCTCGGGACGATCCTGCTGGTGGCGTGGGTCGCCGGGTTCCGCGCCGCCATCCTCGCGACGGTCCTGAGCGTGTTCGCCATCGACTACCTCTCGCTCGCGCCGTTCTACAGCTTCGACCTCCGGACCAAGGACGTTCCCTGGCTGCTCCAGTTCACCGCCGTCGCGCTGTCGCTGAGCGGGCTCGCTACCAGCCGGCAACGGGTCGAGCAGGAGCGCGCCGAGCTGCTCGTCCGCGAGAAGCTGGCGCGGCAGCAGGCGGACCGCGCGTGCGCCGATGCCGAGGCGGCGAACCGGGCGAAGGACGAGTTCCTGGCCATCCTCTCGCACGAGCTGCGCACCCCGCTGCAGTCCATGCTGGGGTGGATCCGGCTGCTCGAGAACGGCCGCCTCGACGCCCGCGCGGCCGCCAAGGCGCTGGAGACGATCGAGCGGAACACGAAGGCCCAGATCCGGCTGATCGAGGACCTGCTCGACGTCTCGCGGATCATCACCGGCAAGCTCCATCTCGAGCTCCGCCCGGTCGACCTCGTTCCCGTCGTCGAGAACGCGGTCGACGGCGTGCGGTCGGCCGCCGAGGCCAGGGGGCTCCGGCTCAGGGTCTCCCTGGGACGCGCCGCCTCCGACGTCGAGTGCGATCCCATCCGGCTGCAGCAGGTGCTCTGGAACCTGCTCTCCAACGCGGTCAAGTTCACGCCGTCAGGGGGCGCGGTCCACGTCCGGCTGGAGCGCGCGGGGCGGGAGGCGGTGATCACGGTCCGCGACACCGGCAAGGGCATCAGCCCCGCCGTGCTGCCCTACGTCTTCGAGCCGTTCCGCCAGGCGGACAGCTCGACCACGCGGAAGCACGGCGGGCTCGGCCTCGGGCTGGCGGTGGCCCGGCACGTCGTCGAGATCCACGGCGGCACGATCGAGGCGGCGAGCGCGGGCGAGGGGCTGGGGTCGACGTTCACCGTCAGGCTCCCGCTGGGGAGGCGGCCGAGCGCCGGGCGGCGCGATAACGGCGCCGCGGGCCGCGAGGACGCGCGGTCGCCGGAGGGACACGAGCTCGAGGGGCTCCGCGTGCTCGTGGTCGATGACGACCCCGACACCCTCGGCGTGATGGCCCTCGCCCTCCGGCAACGCGGCGCCGACGTGTCGACGGCGGACTCCGCGACCGCGGCGCTGGCCACGCTCGAGTCGAGCTCGCCGGACCTGATCCTGAGCGATCTCTCGATGCCGGGCGAGGACGGGTACTGGCTGATTCGCAAGATCCGCGCGCTGGAGGAGGCGGGGCGCAAGCGCATTCCGGCCGTCGCGCTGACCGCCCACGCGCGCTCCGAGGACAAGGAGCAGGCGCTGCTGGCGGGGTTCGAGAGCTACATCGCGAAGCCCGTCGAGCTGACCGAGTTGACCCGGGTCCTCGCGCGCACCGCGCGCAGCGCCCCCCGCGCGTGACGCCCCCGCGCTTTTTTCTTCGGCCCGCCGCGCGGCCCGCCCTAACGTGGTCCAGAGGCATGACCGTCTGGGCCTTCACCTTGTGGCTCCTGCTCCAGCCCTGGGTCGGTTCGGTGTCGCGGATCCCCCTCGGCCGGGTCGTCATGCCCACGCGGGAGGCCTGCCACGCGGCGAGGCAGGGCGCTACCGAGTTCGCGGCGGAGGATCTGAACGCGGACATCGAGCTCTGCCATCCGGAGACGCGGCCCGCGCCCGAGCCGGCACCGCCGGAGCGGAGGCCGCGAGAGTGAAGGTGAGTGAGGTGCCCGCGGAAGGGCGTCGATCGGGGGACAGGCCGGACGGGAGCTAGACCTGGCGCTGCGAGCCGGGACTGGGGATCCGGACGACGGAATAGCCGATGGACTTCAGCTCGGAGTCGATCTCCGGGCGCGAGCGCCGCTCGCCCTGCCGGCGCTCGGGCGTCTGCGACCCGCTGGGCCGCCGGCGCTCGCCACGCCGGCGGTCGAGGACCACGTGCACCGCTTCCTGGTCCGAGAACGCGCGCTTGAGATCCTCGTAGCGCTTGAGGGCATCCCTCGACACGACGAACAGGAGCTGTCCCAATAGTCCTCCTCGAGCGTGATCCCGCCGGCCCGCGCGGCCCCGGGCCGTTGTCCGGCGCTGGCCCATTATCGCACCGAGTTCAACGGAATCGTGGCCCCGCGGAGGCGCTTACGCGCCGGCCGCGGCAGGCTCATAATGGAGCCATCCCACTCGACGGGAGGAACCGACGATGATCGTGTGGCTCCTGCTCCTCGTTCTCGCGATCGCCAGTCCGGTTCGCGCGCAGAGCATGACGGAGATCTACATCGAGTCCGAGAAGGAGAAGATCGTCGCGCTGCGCGGGGAGCTCCACACCCTCGCCCAGCGGGAGCCGAAGACGGACGAAGAGCTCTACCGGATGGGTCGCATCCTCCAGGAGATCAAGGTCATCCAGGGCCGGATCAAGACGCTGGAGGAGGACATCAAGATGAAGGCGCAGCAGCAGTAGCCGCCCCTAGGCGGCCCAGCTCGGCCGGCCCCGCTCCGATGTCCAGCTCGGCGAGGAACAGGTCGACCGAGTCCTCGACCGAGAACAGCAGCGCCTGCCCGTCCCGCGGCTCGTCCGCATCACGGCCGGCGTCCGACGGCTTCGGTGTCCGGGTCTTCATGGACCCTCCTTTCGGGATGATTTCAGACAGCGCCATCAAGAGCAAGAGCGGTGCCAGTGGTTGGATGGGCCCGCCCAGCTCGGGGGAGCGGCCTCGTCAGGGCTGGATCAGCCCCCGGCGGATCGCGTACCGCACGAGCCCGGCCGTCTCGTGGATGTGCAGCTTCTCCATGAGGCGGCTCCGGTGGGACTCGATGGTCTTGACGCCCACGCCGAGGAGGCGCGCCACTTCCTTCGTCGTCCGCCCCTCGGCCACGAGCTGCAGGACCTCGCGCTCCCGGGGCGTGAGCGGATCGGACGGCAGCTCGGTCTTCGCCAGGTAGGCCTGCACGACCGCCTGCGATACGCCCGGGCTCAGGTAGATCGAGCCACGGCAGACCTCGTGGATCGCCTGGACCAGGTCGGAGGTGGCCTGGGTCTTGAGCACGAACCCCTTGATCCCGGCGCGGAGCGCGTCGAGCACGTACTGGTCTTCCTTGTGCATCGTGAGCAGGATCGCCTTCGTGCGCGGCGAGACCTGCGGCAAGGCGCGCGCGGTGTCGATGCCGTTGAGCAGCGGCATGGCGATGTCGAGCACCGCGACGTCGGGTCGGAGGGTCTCGACCAGACGAAGCGCCTCGTGCCCGTCCGACGCCTCGCCGACGACCTCGATCCCTTCGCGCACCAGCAGGGACTTCAGACCCTGTCGGACAATCTGGTGATCGTCGGCCAACACGATGCGAAGCGGCATGGTGCCTCCCGTGACACGGCGATGATAGCGTGCGGCCGGGCCGTCCGCCCGGGCGGCGCCGGGGGAGCGTGCGAGCCGATCAGCCGCGGGCGGGCTGACGCTACGGGGGGAACACCGGCCGGTAAATCGGGTGAAGACCGGACGCCGGTATCCGGAAATCCCCGACCGGGCTGATCAGACGATCAGGGGCCGTGGACCTGGAAGCGGTACCCCGCCACGGTGACGCGATAGCCGCTGATACGCGGGTCGGGGGCTACGCTCGCCTCCCAGTACCCCTCGCTGCGCGCGCGGATGATGCGGTCCACGAACGCGGACGGCTCGCTCACGACGTTGTTCATGGCGTCGAGGGCCTGCACCCGCAAACGCACGTTCGACGCGTCGAGCGACGACTCGTTGAAGATGCGGCCGATCAGGCGGATCTCGCCGGGACCGCTGCGGTCGATGCGGTAGGTGATGCGGAAATACGTGTCGGAGGCCTCCGCCGCGAACCCGACAGCCACGATCAAGGCGACCGAGGCCACACGTCTCATGCAGCGCGAGTATATACTAGGCGTGATGTGCTCCGGTCGTCTCGCGCTGCTCGTCGCCGTCCTCGTGCTCGGCGCGCAGGCCACGCAGGCGGCCCCCGCTTCGCGGTCGGTCTCCGAGGCCCGCGCGCGCGTCGACCATCACCTGCACGAGGTGGAGGCCGTGGCCGGACGGCTCGGCACCGTGCTCACCGCGCCCTGCCCCACCTTCACGAGCCGTGCGGAGTGGAAGCAGTTCCAGGAGGCGAAGGTCGACGACGTGGTCCTGCTGATGGCGCACGTCGAGCAGGCATGGGTCGAGGCCAAGAGCGTCAAGGACGACGACCTCCGCCGCGAGGCCAAGGCGCCGCGGCGGCTCGTCCAGGAGGGACGCCGCCTCGTCGAGAAGCTGCAGGGGTGCGCGGCCCAGAACCACGCGGCCTTCGACCCTCTGGCCGTGTGGATGCGGATCGAGCGGGAGGTGCCGCGCCGCCAGGCGGAGATCGCGCTGCCGGAGTAGCGCCGCCTCTCGCGCCGATCGAGGAGAAATTCCGGGATGCGGGCTCTGGTGATCGGCGCCTCCGGGCAGGTGGGTGGCGCCCTCTGCGAGGCGCTCGCCCGCCGCGGGCACGCCGCCGTCGGCACCCACGGGCGCGTCCCCGCGCCCGGCACCGTGCCCCTCGACTTCACCGATGCGGCGGCCGCCGAGCGGCTGATCATCGAGACCCGACCCGACTGGATCTTCTGCGCGGCGGCCCTCACCCACGTCGACTACTGCGAGGACCATCCGCGCGAGGCCGAGCGGCTGAATCGCGACGCGCCGGCGGCGGCGGCGCGGGTCGCGGCCCGGATCGGCGCCGGCTTCGTCTTCTACTCCACGGAGTACGTCTTCGACGGGACCGCGGGCCCCTACGCCGAGGACGACCCTCCGAAGCCGCTTTCGGTGTACGGGCGGACGAAATGGGAGGCCGAGCTGGCGGTGCGGGAGGCGGCGCCCCGGGGCGCGATCGCGCGGACCACCGTCGTGTACGGGCCCGAGCGGCAGGAGAAGAACTTCGTCTACCAGCTCCTGCGGCGCTGCCGCGCCGGGGAGTCGGTGCGCGTGCCGGTCGACCAGGTCTCGAGCCCGACCTACAACGTGGATCTCGCGGCCGCCAGCGTCGAGCTGGCCGAGCGGGGGCTCACGGGCGTCTGGCACCTGGCCGGGACCTCGGTGATGGACCGGTACGCCTTCGCGCGCCTGGCCGCCTCGGTGTTCGGGCTCGACGCCGCCGGTATCGTTCCCGTCTCCACCGAGAGCCTTGGGCAGCGGGCGCCGCGGCCCCTGGACGGCGGTCTCGCGGTGGAGCGCGCCGGCCGCGCGCTCGCGACGCCGCTGCGGGCGGCGCGGGAAGGGCTGGAGGCGATGCGCAACGCGATTGCGCCGCCCGGGAAGCTACGGTAGCATCGATTTCCGGTTCCCCCGGCCCCCGGCCGACGTGGTGAGCGTAGCTCAATTGGTCAGAGCACTGGACTGTGGCTCCAGGGGTTGAGGGTTCGATTCCCTTCGCTCACCCCATTTCTTCCCGCGCGCGACTGACTCGTCCGGCCGGCGATCTCGTGCGCATCCGCGCGCTTCACTGTCCGCGCGCGGCGGTGTAACGTAAGGGCCCGGGCGCCCGTAGCTCAGTCGGATAGAGCGTCGGACTTCGAATCCGAAGGTCGCAGGTTCGATCCCTGCCGGGCGTACCACCTCTCGACGGTTCCTCGTCGTACCGACAAGACGCTTGACAAAGCGCGGCAGCCTGTCACAGAGTCGCGCTACTCAATCATCAGTAATGCGAGAAGAATCGGGGCGGCCCCGGCGCCGGTGTAGGCGCGGCGGGGCGGCGTTGCACTGGATCGGGAGAAGCGTGTAGCCATCTCCGGCTGGTCGATGACCTCATCACTTGCTCGCGGACCGTCTTCCAGGCGGTCAATGCCACGACCGGGGAGATCGTCTACACGATGAACCTCGGCACGACGGCGAAAGGCGGACCGATCACGTTCCTCAACGACGGCAAGATGGTCGTCCAGGCGGTGGGCGGGACGCCGGCCTTCGGCCACGAAGGATACAAGCTGGAGTTCGGCAGCTTCGTCGTGGGATTCTCGCAGTAGGCGCCGGCTCGGCGCGCGCTCGTTCAGGGCGGAACGGGCGCGCACAGCGGCCCCCTGTGCGCGCCCCAACATCGGGACAACCGGGGGAGCAGGAGATGAGTCCGACCGTGCGGGTCATCCTGGCCGTACTGCTGAGTCTGGTCCTGGCGCCTTCAGTCGGAGGGGTGGCCCGGGCCGCGTCCGAGCCACCGGACAAGAACCCGCTGTCAGGTGACCGGCAGGCGATCGGGGAGGGTCGCGTCTGGTACCGGAACGGCTGCGGCGTCTGCCACGGGGGGGGAGCCGATGGCGCGGGCGACCGGGGCCAGGGGGCCGACCTGCGGGTGTTCAACAAGGGATTCAAGAAGTTCGTCGAGACGGTCAAGGCCGGCAAGGAGACGGGTCGCGCGATGAAGATGCCGGCCTGGGGCGGCGTGCTGACCGACGAGACGATCTACCAGATCGGGGCCTACCTGGAGACATTGGCCAAGAACGGAGCCAGCTGGGGGAAGCCTGCCGATCACTGAGTCGATGGCCGGGCTCGCGTCGCATTTCTCTTCCGCCCGGCCGGTCGAGCGGTCTAGCCTGCTGGTCAGGACGAGATGCGCGAGCGTCGCCGGTTCACCCGCTATGCGGTCGCCTGGCCGGTCCGCCTCTGGCTCACCGGGGAGGTCATGCTCCGCGGTCAGGCCGTGGACGCGAGCATCAGGGGACTACGGGTCGTGCTCGACGCGCCGCCGCCGGAGGCACTGAAGGTCGGCGAGCGCTACCGCGTGGAGGTGATGCCGGACCGGGGGGACCGGTTCGTCTGCCTCGCCGAGGTGCGGCACGTCAGCGGCGCCGGAGTGGGGCTCGAGAACCTCGAGGAAGTCCCCCTCAGCCTAATCCTCCGCGACGCGCCGCCGCCGTCCCGGCCGGAGAAGATGTGATCGCCTCCGGCATCGGTCGGCGTCGTGCGGCTCACCGGCCGAGCTTCTCGTCGTAGTACTCCTCGACCCGGCCGTCGACCTCGTCCTCGGCCTGCTGCCGCGTGTAGCCGTACCGTTCCTGCACGAGCCGGATCAGGGTTTCCCGCCGGCCCTGCACCCGGTCGAGCTCCTCGTCCGTCAGACCCGCCCACCACGACTTCGCATAGGGGCGGAGCTGCGTCCACCGCTCCGCGATGATCTCGGCATTCATCGGTCCGTCTCCCGTCGCCGCCGGGCGTTCCCGGAGGGCGGCGGGCGCCTGGGGTCCGACGTGCACGGCTCGTCGCGTCGCCCCCCGGCCCCCGCCGCATCGCGGGGCCCTAGCGGTTCTGGATCTGGCCCGTCTGGACCTGCAGGTTGTTGACCACCTGCCGCACGCCCGACACCTGCTGGGCGATCTCCGTCGCGCGCTGCTTGATGTCGGGGTTCTCCACCGTGCCGGTCAGGTACACCGTGCCCTGGTTGGTGTCCACGTCCACCCGCGTCAGGGTCCCGAGCTTCTCGGCCGCGAGCTTCGTCTTGACCTCGGCCGTGATCTTCTTGTCGTCCACGTACTGACCGGTCGACCGGCCCGTCATGGACCGGCAGCCGGCCGCCACCACGAGAAGGATCACGAGGAGCGATACCGCTCTCGTTGCCTGCGTCATCGGTAATGACCTCCTTTGATGAGCCTGACTGTCTCGCCGTACACGCAGGCGACGCTCAGCAATTGGCGTGCCCGACCGGCGCCGGTGGTGGCGTGGACGGGAGCGGAGTGAAGTGGCAGGGAACTCGGCCGGATCGGCCGGCGCTGCGCCCTCGACGCCAGGGACCGCTCCGGCGCCGGGAAATTCTTCATCGCAACTCTTGCATCGCGGGCCCGCGGGACCCAGCTGGCGGCGTCCTGGCGCGAGGCCACCACGGGCACGCGGATTGCTGCGCATGGTGGCGTACCCGCCCGACCGCCCGACCGTCATCGACCAAGGAGGAGGGAGTCATGAAGTTCGAGCGCCAACTCGACGAACTCGTACCCGAGCCCGGGGAGGACCAGTTCACCAAGGCCATCGAGCGCTACACCGGGGCGATCCCGCCGTCCGCCTATCTCGGACTGGCGGTCGGCTCGATGCTCCTGTCCCTGGCGTTCCAGTTCGGGGGACGCGGGAAGTGGGGCAACTTCGTCGCCCAGTGGGCGCCGGCGCTGCTCATCATCGGCGTCTACAACAAGCTCGTGAAGCTGGAGGGGCACGACCGGGAGCACCGCGTCCCCACCGGCGCCTAGGAATCGGAGGGGGCCGTCGAGGCCCCCACCGAGCGCGCGAGCCGCGCCGCTCCTCGTCCGACCCGCGCCGCCACTCCGGCGGCCGGCGCATATCGGTTGACACATTGGCGGTAAGTAGCGATCATCACACGGCGCGCCTGTAGCTCAGTTGGATAGAGCGTTGGCCTCCGAAGCCAAAGGCCAGAGGTTCGAATCCTCTCAGGCGCACCAGACGTGTCGGGCCGTTAGCTCAGTTGGTAGAGCAGCTGACTCTT
>OBEQ011454472.1_pt1 | contig 10192 bp, 18 predicted proteins | sample 1670901 | NCBI WGS metagenome assembly OBEQ01 (sample SAMEA104232315, study PRJEB22302) | groundwater metagenome | biome: forest; feature: aquifer; material: groundwater | place: USA | collected 2011-08-07 | depth 5.4 m | reverse complement strand
GGTAGCACGTGAAAGGATCGATGGCAAAATGGCAATCACACCTAAGAACGTTGCTCCAGCGAGTGTCAATCTCGTCACAATCCGACTGATATGCTCAGCCGTTGGCTTCCCTGGACGGATTCCTGGGACAAAGGCACCACTCTTTTTCAATTCTTCTGAGAGATCCTCAGGATCAAAGAAGACGGCGGTTGAAAAGTAGGTAAAGACAAAGACAAGTAAGAAGTAGATCACTTCATACGATGCACTGCCTGGCAAGAATGCGGTTGTCAGCACATTGCCGACGGTATGAGCCACAGTGTTTGGAACTGAGAGCAAGAGCTTGGCTAGGAACGATGGCACGAGTGTCAGTGAGACAGCAAACATCAATGGGAGGACACCTGCTTGGTTCAAGCGCAGTGGCAAATAGGTTGCAGCCATCCCATACACGGATGAACCGCGCTGACGCTTGGCATACTGCAAAAACACTTTACGGATAGACTCTGTCATAAAGACAATCGATGAAATCATGATCAATGAGAAGACCGAAAACACCACCGCTTGCAAAAGGAAGCCACCTTGCGCAACGGATGCAGCACGAGCCACGCCAACTGGGAAGCGACCGACGATTCCAGCAAAGATGACCATCGAGATACCATTGCCAATTCCATAGAGCGTGATAAATTCACCAAGCCACATGAGCAACATAGTGCCTGCAACTAAGGTAAAGATCATGGCGATAATACGCAATGGATCAGTAGTCAAAATCAGATGCTGGTTATTGAGGAGCAACAAGACAGAGATACTTTGGATCACAGCCAATGGCAGTGAAACTATACGGGTGTATTGGTTGATCTGTTCTCGTCCGGCTTCTCCATCCTTGGAGAGCTCTTTGAGCTTTGGGAAGATCATTGTTGCCAATTGCATGACGATCGAGGCAGTAATGTATGGGTTGATACCAATCGCCATCACAGAGAAGTTGGCCAATGTTCCACCCGAGAAAATATCGAGAAGACCCAACAATTGATTCCCTGCAAAGAAGGACTTTAAGGCCGTGACATCAACAGCGGGAACTGGTACGTGAGCGAATAAACGGAAGACTGCAAATACCAGAAACGTAAACGCAAATCGGCGACGGAGATCTTTATGAGCAAATAACGAACGAATCAGATTGAGCATGACGATATTTCTTGTGTTTCAACGAGAAAACGATTGTAGCGTACTTTTATCTCTGATGCACTACCTCAAATGGCCCACACTTACTCGAACTTTGCTCCAGCTTTTTCTGCAGCACTACGAGCAGAAGCGGTCATCGCAACACCACGGATGGTGCCGACACTCTTCAACTCTGCTGTACCAATAATCTTGATTGGGGCATGTGTCGTGTGGATCAAGCCTGCTGCCAACAATGTCTCTGGTGTGACATCTTGTCCAGCTAACTTTGAAAGTTTACTCATTTGTACTTCTTGGGCATCCAAGTTCAATGACTTGAAGCGGAACTTACCGCGAAGGTATGGCAAGCGCTTGATCAATGGAAGCTGTCCACCTTCGAACCATAATGGAGTTGGCTTACCCTGACGGGAGTTGTGTCCTTTGGATCCGCGGCCAACTGTGTGACCACCGACGCCAGAACCAATTCCACGACCGAGTCGCTTTTTGTGGGTTTCTGTAATTTTTGGCAGTGTGTGTAACATAACTTCCTTTACCTTGCGTGTGTGTTATTTCTTCTCTTCAGTTGCTGGCTTTTCGGCCTTTGCCTTTACTGTTTTTGGTTTGGCGGTTTTGGCTTTTTTAGGAGCTTCAGCTGCTTTTTCAGGTGCTGCTGCAGTCACTGCTGGCTTATCTGCTTCTTTAAGCTTCATACGCTCAGCTTCTTCAGCTTGAGCAACAGAGCGAAGCTTAATACTCTTGTGTTCAACCAACATCTTGATCTCTTTGAGAGCTTGGAATGTGGCGTACACGTTACTGGCTTTGTTTGATGTTCCCTTGATCTTACTGGAAATGTCACGGATACCTGCGGCATCAACGACACTGCGGACAGGTCCACCGGCAATGATTCCACTGCCCTTTGGGGCTGGCTTCAACATCACACGTGCGGATCCGACTTTGAGTTCGAGTGGGAATGGAATGGTTGTTCCATTCATTGGGATAGAGATCATGGTGCGTTTGGCTTTCTTGACACCTTTTTTAATGGCGGACAAGACATCCTTGGCTTTTCCAAGACCGACTCCGACGCGACCTTTTTTGTCACCGACAACCATCAAGACGGAGAAACCCATCTTGTTACCACCCTTTGTCTTTTTAGAGACACGGGAAACTTGCACGACTTTTTCGTCAAATTCTTTTGGTTCTTGTGGTCGCTGGTTGTGTTTTTGATCACGATTTTGCATACGTATTCACCCTTTTTATACTTGGATTCCTTCTGCGCGGACAGTGTCAGCAATTGCCTTCACACGACCGTGATATTTGTAGCCACCGCGATCGAAGACGAGGGCACTGATCTTTGCTTTCTTGGCTTTTTCAGCTAAGACTTTGGCGATAGCAATTGCTTCGTTCATTTTGGTCAAAGCAGTCTTCTCTTTCAAATCAAACTTGGTTGGAGCGACCAATGTCTTTCCTGCTGCATCATCAATCACTTGAAGATAGGTGGTTTCGTTGGAACGAAACACCGTCAAGCGTGGACGATCAGCTGTACCGCGGACCTTCGCACGAGTGCGAATTTCACGACGGATGCGCTGTGAGATGGTGTGATTTACTTTCATTTTGCTCCTGCTGCTTTCGCGGCTTTCCCTGCTTTACGTCGGACGTTCTCACCTTCGTAGCGAACACCTTTACCCTTGTATGGTTCTGGTGGACGCAATTCGCGGAGGTTTGCTGCAACCTGTCCAACTTTGTATTTACTAATACCGGTAATGATCACTTTGTTGTTACCTTCGACTTTGAAAGTAATACCTTCTGTCGCTGGCACATCTATAGGGTGTGAGTATCCAAGTGAGAAGGACAATCCTGATCCCTTGGTTGCGACACGGTATCCTGTACCAACGAGGTCGAGTTTCTTTTCGTATCCGGCAGTCACACCTTGCACCATGTTGGCAATGAGACTACGAATCAATCCGTGGGCTGCACGAACTTCTTTTTCATCGTTCTTGCGGGTGACATGAACAACATCTGCTTCAATAGCGACATCAACGTTATGAACCATCTTCTCAGAGAGTTCTCCCTTTGGTCCTTTGACTGTGATGGTGCCATTAGCAACCGTGATTGTGACTCCGGCTGGAATGACTACTGGTGTGCGTCCGATTCTACTCATATATGCTTCCTAATTACCAAACTTTACAGATAATTTCTCCACCGATATTCTTAGCGCGTGCGGTTTTGTCGGTCATGAGTCCCATACTGGTCGACAAGATCGTGACACCGTATCCACCGAGTGTGCGCTCAACTTTTGAGGCAGTGGTGTACAAACGGCGACCTGGCTTCGAGACACGCTTGATGTCAGTGACAGCAGCGCGCTTGCCAACGTAACGCAAGATCACAACGATGTTTGCTTGTGGCTTGTCGTCGATCTTTTCAAATGATGCAATGTATTGCTCATCAGCCAACACTTTTGCAAGTGCGTACTTGACGTTTGAGTATGGAATACTCACGTCCTTCTTACGAGCAAGGTATGCATTTTTGATGCGTGTGATCATGTCTGCGATTGGATCTGTCATACTTTTTTTGGGTAGTAGTTTGTGGTTCTCACACTTGCTACTCATTCACTTTTCAAACTAAATTACGAATACCTTTCAAATTAGAACGATGCTTTTGTGACTCCTGGGAGTTCACCCTTTGCTGCTAATTCACGGAAACACAAACGGCAGATGCCGAAGTAGCGCATGTAGGCGTGAGGACGTCCACACAGGTTGCATCGGTTCTTGCGGCGGGACATAAATCCTGCTGCATTCTGTCGTTGAGTTTTAATGATTTTGCTTGTTTTTGCCATAATGCTTTATGTTTCGATATACCTTATTTCTCTTCAACTTTTTCAAATGGCATTCCAAGCAGTTCGAGCAATCGCATCGATTCTGTCTTGTTGCCGTTCTTGACGACGACGGTCATTTGCAATCCCATGACCTTCATAATCTTGTCGTACTCAATCTCAGGGAACACGATTTGTTCAGTAAAGCCCAAACTGTAGTTTCCTTTTGAGTCGAATCCTTTGCGTGAGACACCTTGGAAATCTTTGACACGTGGCAGTGTAATACTGATCACCTTGTCCAAGAACTCCCACATGGTTGCTCCACGAAGTGTTACTGCAACACCAACTGGGTCACCTTGACGAATCTTGAATCCTGCGATGGATTTCTTTGCTTGAGCAACCTTTGGCTTTTGACCAGTGATGGTTGCGATCTGCATTGAAATGTTCTCAATCAGTTTTGCGGTATCGGCAGTGTCTTTTTTACTGACACCAACGTTGACCACGACTTTTTCAAGACTGATCACGGCGAGCTTGTTTGTCTTACCGAACTCACTCATGAGTTTTGGCAACACGGTCTCGTTGTATGTTGTTTGTAATCGATTCATAAATTCTTTCAATCTCAAGCCACTCTTATATCTGCTTCCCTGTCTTCTTAAATACACGCACCTTCTTGCCATCGACAACACTGTATCCAATACGGTCAACCTTACCAGTGTCTGGGTTCATGATGGCGACACTTGCTGTATGCAATGGGCGCTCACGACGAACCTTTTCACCAGGTTTCCCTTGTGTTGGTTTGATGTGTTTCACGTACATGTTCACACCGGCGACCAAGACCTTGTCTTCTTTTGGAAGCACAGCAAGCACTTTTCCGTGCTTACCGCGGTCTTTTCCGGCTGTTACTTCAACGTTGTCATTTACTTTCAATTTCATACATTCCTTACAGCACTTCTTGTGCAAGAGACGCTATTTTATCAAATCCTGCTTCTTTAATCTCACGAGCAATTGGTCCAAAGATACGTGAGCCCTTTGGTTGTTTGGCTTCCATACTGTCGATGATCACAGCTGCGTTATCATCAAAACGGATGAAACTGCCATCTTTGCGTCGTACTTCCTTGCGTGTTCGGACGATCACGGCTTTGACTTTTTCACCTTTTTTAATTTGTCCCTGTGTTGATGCACTGATCACAGATGCTGTGACAACGTCACCGATGGTGCCTTTGACGTGGAATGATCCACCATGCACGTGCATGACGCGCAACTCTTTAGCCCCACTGTTATCTGCACACACAAGAACTGATCGAAGCTGTACCATAAATTCCTTTTATTCTTTAACCTCTGAGATCACAAATCTCTTTGTTGCACTCATTGGCTTACTTTCAGCAATGACGACCGTGTCACCAACCTTGACACCGATGGTGTCGTGGCATGGGAACACTTTTGTACTTTTCTTATTTTTGCGATAGATCGGATGCATCCACAATGACTCAACCTCAACATAAACTGTTTTTGGTGTACTTGCTTTGATGACGGTTCCGGTTAGTAATTTCATACGATCCTTTTTACTGTTGTGCCTTCTTGATTGATAAGATCGTGAGCACACGTGCCATATCATGTCGAATAGATGTAAGTGATGTGACGTTCTTTAAGCGACCACTGCGATGCTGCATACGATTCGCTGCGAAGTTGGCAGAAAGTTCAGTGAACTTTTTGTTCAAATCGGCAACACTCATAGTATGTAGACTTTTAATGTCATTGCGCTTCATATTACTCTTTCACGATAAATACTGTTTTCATTGGGATCTTGTTAGCAGCCTTGCGGAATGCTTCACGTGCGACGTCTTCTTTCACGCCACCCAATTCAAACAACACTTTTCCTGGACGGATAACTGCTACGTATTCTTTAATATCACCTTTTCCACCACCCATTTTGACACCAGCGGCTTTTTGTGTGATTGGCTTGTCTGGGAAGGTGCGAATCCACATCTTACCGACACGCTTGGTGTGATGAGCAATCGTACGACGGGCTGCTTCAATCTGACGAGCAGTGAACCATCCGCGATCAATTGCCTTCAAACCAAATTCACCAAAATCAACTGCATTACCACGCATGCTCATACCGGCTCTCTTGCCTTTGAACATCTTGCGGTATTTCATTTTCTTAGGTTGCAACATAAAAGCCTTTATTCGTTACTTAGTAAGTTTCTCACCTCGGTGTACCCATACCTTCACACCAACGTATCCAGAGCGAGTCTTTGCTGGAGTGTGTGCATAAGAAATGTCTGCACGAAGTGTCTGGGTTGGAACTGTTCCATCCGCATACTTTTCGCGACGACCGATCTCAGCACCGTTAATACGTCCGGCAAGCACGATCTTGATTCCCTTGGCTCCAGAACCCATGGCTTTTTCCATGGCCTGTGAAACAGCGCGGCGTTGTGGGAAGCGCTTCACCAATTGCTCGGCAATGCGTTCTGCAACTAACTTTGCTTCTGTGTCTGGTTTCTTAATTTCAACGATCTCATCGATCTGGATCTTCATGGCACGCTTGTCATTCAAGTCAATCTTGAGCAACTTTGCGAGTTCACCTTTGAGTGAATCGAGGTTTGTTCCACCACGACCAATGACGACACCTGGGCGTGAAACGTGGAATCGAAGTTTAATCGAGTTCACGGATCGCTCAATCTCAATCTTCACGAGTCCAGCACTCTTGAGTTTTTCACTCAAAAAGCGACGGATTTTGACATCCTCGAGCAAGTACTTACTGTACCCGCGATTTGATGCATACCAGAGAGAATCCCAGGTATACAGGTTGCCAAGTCGGAATGAATGTGGATTAACTTTTTGTCCCATAGGTTTCTCTTTTTATTCCTGGTCCTTTGCTTCTACTTTTTTGGTTGTCTTTTTGACAGCTGGTTTCTTGACGGTTTTTGTTGCTTCCACAGGGGCAGCAACTTCTTCTGTCTTTACTTCTTCTGCTTTTGGAGCAGCAACAACTGCTTCTTTGGTCTTGAGCTCAATCATGATGTGACTGGTGCGCTTCAAGATTGCGTGACCCTGTCCACGACTCACAGCACGCATACGCTTGTACACTGGTCCGCGAAGAACACGGAGGTGTAAAAGTTCGAGCTGATCGACATTCACGCCAAAGTTGTGTTGGGCGTTGGCAATGGTTTGATCCAATGTCTGAAGGATGCGACGAGCTGCGTCTTTGTTGATAAGGGTCAATTGTTCACGCATCTTTGGGAGGGTGAGACCTTTGACACTGTCAGCAACAAAACGAATCTTTTGTTCGCTACTTCGAATGTATTTTTGTGATCCTTTGATTATCATATGTTTCATTCCACTAACCAACTTATTTGGTTTATGTCTTGGTCAATGTACGCTTCACCATCTTACCGTGTCCATGGAAGGTACGGGTTGGTGAAAATTCACCAAGTCTGTGTCCAACCATTGACTCGTTTACGAATACTTCAATAAACTTCTTACCGTTGTGGACCAAAAAGGTGTGACCCACGAATTCTGGTGGGATCTGACACGCACGGCGCCATGTTTTCACTGGCTCTTTGCGTCCATCTTTTTGTTTCATGACTTTCAGCAACAGCTTCTCGTCAACGAATGGTCCCTTTTTTGTACTGCGTGACATAAATCTATCTACCTTTTTTTATTTTACGCGGCGATCTCGAACGATCATCTTTGTACTGTACTTCTTCTTGTTACGTGTCTTCGTTCCATGTGCATGTTTGCCCCATGGTGTCTTTGGATACTTCATACCAACTGGTGAGCGACCTTCTCCACCACCGTGTGGGTGAGAGTCTGGGTGTTGGGCTGTTCCACGAACTGTTGGACGAATACCTTTGAGGCGCTTGCGTCCGGCTTTTCCGTATTGAGCGGTCTTCCACTCAACGTTTCCTAATTGTCCGATGGTTGCCATGCAGTCTGCATGGATCAAACGAACTTCTTTGGATGGCATTGCGATGGTAACGAAGTTTCCTTCTTTACTCTGAACAGTTGCATTTGATCCAGCGGAGCGGATCATCTGTCCACCTTTTCCAGGTCGAAGCTCAATGTTATGGATTGGCATTCCAACTGGAATCTTTGAGAGAGGCATGGCGTTTCCAAGTTGAACTGGAGCTTCTGCACCACTCATGATGGTTTGTCCAACGGCGAGGCCGACTGGAGCCAAAATGTAGCGCTTCTCTCCATCCGAGTATTGCACCAAGGCGATGCGTGCGGTACGTGCTGGATCGTATTCGATCGTTGCAACGATTCCGGTAACACCTGGCTTATTGCGCTTGAAATCAATGATGCGAAGTTTGTGAGCGACTCCACCACCACGGTGACGCACGGTAATGCGACCGGTGTTGTTGCGACCATTGCGCTTGATCAAACCCTTGGCGAGCAATGTCTTTTCAGGCGTCGATGATGTGATGTCACTATTCGAGACATCTAATCTGTGTCGTCGTCCTGCGCTGGTTGGTGTGTATGTCTTAAGCATATATTGTTTTTGAGTAACGAATTACTTTGTATCTCCGGTTACAACCTCTTGAGTCGTGTCGATATCAAACAAAGCAATTTTCTGGTCTTTCTTCCATGACACAATCGCTTTCTTGCAATCTGGCATGCGAAGTTCTTGGCGCTTGGCACCTGTTCGAACAATCTTACCTGCAACACGGGTGGTGCGCACGGCGGTGACATTCACTTTGAATGTACTTTCGATTGCTTCTCTGATTTGTCCCTTGGTTGCGTGCAAGGCTACCTCAAATGTATAGGCATTTCGCATTTGTGCGAGTGCATATGATTTTTCAGTAATGATTGGTTTTTTCAAAATAAATTGGTTCATATTCGTTATGCCTTGACGACTTTCTTGACTGCCTTCTTCACGGCTGGCTTCTTCGCGACTGTTTTCTTTTCGACAGCTTCTGCTTCGATCTCTTCAGTTGAAATTGCATAGCGCTCTTCCAACTTGCCTAAGGCTTCGATGGAGATCAACACTGTGTGAGCACTCATCACTTCATGTGTGTTCATGCGGTCAACGCGTGTACACATCACTGTGCGCAGGTTAGCGGTAGCTCGGATCAAATCTGGGTTGGTCACGTCGGTAACGATCAAGACCTTCTTACTTCCAAGTCCTGCTGCAACCAACATGTCGACAGCACTCTTGGTCTTTGGAGCCATCTTCTCAAGTCCATTCATGATGATGATGTTGCCATCAGCAGCTTGAAGTGAAAGAGCAGATTGCAAGGCTTTGGTACGCATGGTCTTTGACATGGTCAGAGTCCAGTTTGCATCCCCATGTGGTCCGTGGGTTACACCGCCACCAACGAAGATAGGAGCACTGCGCGCGCCGTGGCGAGCATTACCTGTTCCCTTTTGTTTGTAGACTTTTTGCTTGGTGCGTTCGACTTCACCGCGACTCTTGGTCTTGGCATTGCCATGACGTTGATTCGAGAGGAAGACACGTACTGCTTGGGCAACGATCAATGGACTACTGGTGAGTCCGAAGATCTGATCAGAAACGGTGGTTTCTGCTTTCTTGCCGGTGATTGTCATTGATGTCAATGTCATACGTTTTAAAAGCTTTCTTAAGCTTGTGCTCCATTCATCTTAGTAATGGTCACAACGCCGTTGATACTTCCAGGGATGCATCCTTTGATCATGATGTTGCCCGTTGCATCGTCAATGCCAACAATGGTCATACCAAGAACCGTGACACGCTCATTGCCAGCACGTCCTGCCATGCGCTTGTTCTTGTAGACACGACCTGGGGTCGTACCTGCTCCGATAGATCCTGGTGCACGTTCGCGATCACTTTGACCGTGAGTACGAGGTCCACCTTTGAATCCATGGCGCTTCACAACACCAGTAAATCCAGTTCCCTTTGATGTGCCTGTCACTTTGACGACATCACCAATTTGGAGAACTTGACTTGGAACGATTTTTGTACCTGGGAGGAGAGTTTCTTTTTCTGAAGCATCGAGTGCTGTTTCATGCATGAGGCGGAATCCTGTTGTGAGTCCTGCCTTAACCAATTTACTTGCCATTGGCTTTTTAACATTCTTGAGTTTCTTTGATCCGCCACCGATCAAAATACTGTCTGCATCCTTAATGGATGAGATCACGTGACAATCGTCGGCTTGGACGACGGTCACAGGAATACGCACACCTTGGGAATCCCAGGTTTGCATCATACTTTTCTTGGTAGCGATGAGTTGAGTAATCATAAAAAAACCGTCCACAAGGACGGATTTATTCCGT
>OBEQ010699254.1_pt1 | contig 10192 bp, 11 predicted proteins | sample 1670901 | NCBI WGS metagenome assembly OBEQ01 (sample SAMEA104232315, study PRJEB22302) | groundwater metagenome | biome: forest; feature: aquifer; material: groundwater | place: USA | collected 2011-08-07 | depth 5.4 m | reverse complement strand
GATTGCATACCACCCAATAGCTTAATTGCTTCTTCTTTGTTGGTCGGCCTTTCCGGATGATTTGTTTTTAGGAAGTTTATGTCTTTATCAAAATACTCTGCTGTATATAGTTTTCTCTTCATGGTTCGTATTTTAGCAAATTTTACAAAAACTTTCCCAACTTTAGAAAATTAAACATTTCTAATGTTAATTCTTGATTGTCGATTCTTCTCATTATTTCTCGGCTGTAGGTTTGGGAAAGAATGTTTAAACTACCTTCATAGAGTATTTTTCTATCCAAAATTGCCAGTTTTCGGTGGTGATTTCCGATACAAAGCAAAACTTGAATGCCTAAAGATTCACACCATCTTACGGCTTCTTCTGACTGAATTTCATAACCATCGCTATGTTCTCTAGGATCACGGGTAATAATGTAGATTCTTACCCCTTTTTCTAAAAGATTTTTAAATAAACGATCAAATGTTTTCATCCTTTGTGTGGTAATGAACGGGCATTCAATAATTACTTCTTCCTGACAATTGTCCATGTCCCGTAAAAACATTTGATAAAACGTACGCTCATCGAATAAAGAGGAGTTATCCATCTTTTTCCTCCTTTTCGCCTTGGATTACGATCACTTTTCCGTTATAATAGGTAAAGCCTAGTTCAATAAGCTTGTTGTAGGTGCGTATAAGGCTATCAAAGATAGTGTTCCAACGAGTAAGATCTAGGCGTACTGAAAAAATGACTCTCGCAGTCATTTTTCTCAGTACTGATAAGAAGTCAACTGCGCACCAGTACCTGGCAAGCTGTTCGACAATCCGCCAGAGGCGGATTGAAGAATTTACGCAGTAAATTCATACTCCCGTACGCGGTACAAATTCAGACTTATAGTTTTTAAGAAGACTGCTACAACAATCTAAACTATTCATGGTTCTAAAATTAAAACATCTGACATTTTGTATTCATCCTGAGTATGATATTATAAAGGCTATAATGCCTATTGATCCTCCTGAGATTGAAAGACCACAGAGTCGTTTGGTATCAGAGCCAGATTTTGGACCCGTTTTTTACCCACCTGATAGTCCCGAGGTTAAGGATTTACTTAGGAATCATAGAATTAAAATTGATTATGCTAGTATGTGGCCAACAGATACTCCTGTAATGTTTATAGGCGAGACCCACGGACATCGTAGAAACATAACAGAAGTTTTAACACAAATAATTCCTCAAACCAAAACTACTGGAGTCACGCATTTTGCATTGGAAATGGTTCAAGAAGAGGATCAAAAAACTTTAGCTAGTTACCTTAATGGACAGATAAGCAAACCAGATTTTTCAAAAGCTTTAGAAGGATGGGATGAAGGTGGTGGTCAGAGCACTGTTAAAAACTACGTAGATTTAATAGATGGAGCTCATAAATCTAATTTGAAAGTAATTGGTTTAGATAACGAAAAAGGTGAACAGCATACAGTTGAGAGTCTTGCAGAAAGAAACCGCAACTGGGTTAAGATATTGAAGGGAATCCTTTTAAATGAACCTGGAGCTCGTATGCTAGTTTACTGTGGTGGGGATCACGCTCGTTATGATTTTCCTATGACTGCAAATACACTCCTCGAAGAAGAAGGTATAAAATCTGTAGTTGTCCATTTGATACACGGTACTACAAAATGGAGAAACGGTGATGATTTGGATACTGCAGTAGCTGTAACTGCTATAGATGACGAAGATACAAATTATAAACGATTTGGATTAGATTTCCGATACATGGGAGATAAAAGACCGATTGATTATGCCGTACACTTACCATTCATCCCTAATCAATTAGATACTACTGCAGGTATAGAGATAGATGAAACGGAAGAAGTTTCTAATCCCTAATGGTAGTTAGGTACCAAGTTTGGATTAAAGCTATTTTGTAGTATACTATTCCACGCTCCCAAAGTAGTCAGAAGCTGATTCCAATTCTCAATCATTTGGGGTACAAATGATTGTTTAGCTTGTCAGGCCAAATTATATTCCCTATTTGATCATAAAGCGGAACAGCCAATTCAGGATTATTTGAGTAGGCTCTTCGTATAGCATCCAGAATCATTTCTTCGTTTTTATTTACCACCCGTGGAAATACTTCAGTGGCTACTGCAAATCCAACAAGGCTCCCCTGCTGTACAAAGTCTTTTGTCATAACCTCATCTAGAGAGAACATTCCTTCAGGATCAGACCACGGTCTTGCCTTTTCCACCAAAACTCCTTCTCTTGATAATAAAACTACAACAAAACCCGGATGTAAAAAACTACTCGTGGCAGTCGTAATAAAGAAAGTATTCTCTTTGCGTTGGTCCGCACTTTTACTAAGGTAGACAAAATCCGGTAAACTACTCCCTGGAAATTCAACATCTATTGTTACACCAATTCTTTGTGCGTATGTAGGACTTAAAAGCCCATAAGTAACTATACTTTCTAATTTACGTCTTTTTGTTGCGTGATAAAAAAGATCTCCACTGAGAATATTTCTGTGCTTTGCAGCTGCTATATTTTCTAGTTCAGGCATAGCTTAAATAGCTTACCAATAAAAGATTAAACAATCAAAATATCAGGTAGATTCCCATTCCATTTTATCATTCATCACGATTCTCTTAAGACACTACAGTAGATTTAAATCGGAATAATTAATCTAAAGATAGAACCCTTACCCATTTCACTCCAGGCCCAAACTTCACCACCAAGCATCTCTGTACCATCAATAATTATTGGGACTCCTAATCCAGTTCCCCCAGTAGCAGCTTTGGTCGTGTATCCTACTTTGGCTATCTCCCTTATTTGTTCACTGCTCATCCCACTGCCATTATCTTTAACATCAATTAAAACGTTTGCATTACTTATTAAAAGGGAACCAATGAATAATTTCTTAACCCCTCTTTTTCTCATATCATCTATCGGATTATAAGGTTGATCTGCTTCATCCTCTGTTACCTTCATAACATCAATGGCATTATGAAGCATATTCGAAAGTACATCTTCAAAAATAGGGGGATTAGCATATACATTTGGCAGGCGTTCTAGTTTAATTACACTTATAATCTCGTTTAACTCCAGGAGAGACCTAACAGCATCAATTTGCCGTTGAATTATGGGAATTAGGTCAAGATGTTCAAAGACTGTCCGCTGTTGAGCAACACCCAGAGTATTCAGCTTAACCTGTGCTTCTTGCATAACGTTTTCCCGTTCTTGGCGGTAGTCAGGAGGTAAATCCGGGTAACCCAAAATTTCCGTGGTTCCCCTAATTTTTGCCATTAAATTTTTTTCTTGATGTACCCTCCTCTGTTCTTCAGAAGGTCTTCCATTAAGTCTAAGCCGTGTGAAACCCTGATCAGCTGTTACTTGTGAGTATGTTAGTAGTTCAACCATATTATTTATTCCAAATCATAAAAATTACGGCCTATAGCCGTAAGTCTGAATTATATCACATCTTCAATTTTTATGGGCCTTTTGTTGAAACTTTAGCTATTGAGTTTTATCTATACCTAAGGCTATACTAAAGTTAATGGAACAATACACCACAAAAAGCCTGGCCGGCAAGCTAATACTTTTAGCCACTATTTTAGCCTCTGGTATGGCATTTTTAGACGGAACAGTTGTAGGGGTAGCTCTCCCCATATTACAAGCAAAACTGCATGCCACCATAGCCGGCATTGAGTGGGTAATTAATTCATTTGCTTTGGCTTTGGCTGCCCTACTTTTAGTTAGTGGGGCGATGGGAGACCGTTTTGGTAGAAGAAAAGTATTTACCATCGGTATTGCATTGTTTACACTTTCATCCCTTTTGTGTGGATTTTCACAAACCATTGGGCAGTTGATTTTTTTTCGGGCCCTTCAGGGTATAGGCAGTGCTATGATGATTCCCGGCAGTTTGGCAATAATTAATGCCTCTTTTGCAGAAGGAACCAGAGGGAAGGCCATTGGACTATGGTCAGGCTTTTCCGGTGGACTGGCAGCTCTAGGTCCATTTGTGGGCGGATGGTTAGTAGAACACGTGAGTTGGCAATCAATCTTTTTTCTTAATATTCCCTTAGGTCTTCTTGCCTTGTTTATAACGCTCAAGTTTGTTCCCGAGAGCCGAAATCCCGATTCTAAAAAAATAGATCTGATCGGTACTATTTTGATTACTGCAGGCCTTTTGGGGATTTCATATGGTCTTATCGAAGGCCCAGTACATGGATGGCAGCCATTTACAATAACCAGCCTTATTATAGGTATTATTGCCTTTGTCGGATTTCTTTATTCGCAAACAAAAGTAAAAGAACCACTGGTTCCATATCATATTTTTAAATCTGGACTGGTCACAGGAGCTAACCTGGTTACATTATTTCTTTATTTTGCACTCTACGGTACATTTTTTTTCGTGGGCTTAAATCTGCAACAAGTACAAGAGTTTTCACCCTCTAGCGCAGGGCTCGCATTTTTGCCACCGATTCTTTTTATAACATTTCTGTCTGGTCCGGCCGGCGGTTTGGCAGATAAAATTGGACCGAGAATACCAATGATTTTGGGGCCGGCCATTGTTGGTGTGGGTTTTGCCAGTATGGCAATTTTATCAGGCACGCATGTAAATTATTTTGTCTCATTTTTACCTGGCCTGGTGCTTTTTGGGCTGGGAATGGCTTTGGTGATTGCTCCTTTAACCAAATCAGCTTTAGCTGTGGAGCATAAATATTCAGGAGCAGCATCAGGAGTGAATAATGGCATATCACGGATTGCAGCATTGCTTTCGGTGGCTGTACTGGGCGCTTTTGCCCTTTCACTCTTTGGTCCTCGTTTAACACAATCTATTCAATCCTCAAGTTTAACAAATACCCAAAAGGAGCAAATTTTATCTCAAACAAATAAGTTAGGCGGTATTGAAATACCACAGGATTTTGACATCAAAACTGCAAGTTTAGCAAAAGATCTTATTGCTCAGTCTTTTGTCAATAGTTTCCGCTATGTTATGAGTGTTGACGCAGCTTTGGCCTTTTTAAGTGCAACGATTTCTTTTTTCACTATCAAGAAACTGAGGGGTAGGACCGAGGAGTTTTAGGATATAACTGTTAATCAAAAAGATTATGCACACCCTTTTCTAACTTCTCAGTTAGTCTGCCAGTTGGCAAACCCTACCCCTTACAATATCAGCTTACCTTCAGGGTTTAATAAGACAACTAATAATAAGTAATAAATATGTAAGAAACATCTATTTTGTATTGAGTTTTTACTTGGGGATGAGTATAATTAGTATAAGTTGTGTAAGGATGATGATGATTAACAAGATACTAATCGTAGAAGATGATGCAGGGCTGCAAAAGTACTTAAAAGAGTTTCTTTTGGATAACCAATTCTCTCCCCAGATTTCCCCTGATGGCCTTGTGGCCTTGGATGTGGTTTCCAAAACTCCGCCTGACCTGGTAATCTTAGACCTTGGTTTGCCTAATATGAGTGGCGAGTCGGTGTTTAAGGAAATTAAAAAAAAGCATCCTGGTCTACCTGTGATAATTTTAACAGCTAAAGATTCGATTTCAGACATTGTGGAAAATTTGAATATGGGAGCTGATGACTATATTACCAAACCTTTTGTGGCTGAAGAGCTGTTGGCCAGAATTAGAGCTAGACTCAGACACAACGGAGAAGTCAATAACAAACTTAAGGTGGCTGATTTGGAGCTTGATGAAAGTAATCTGGAAGTAAAAAGAGGCAACAAACTGATTCAGCTGACTCCGCAGGAATTTAAATTACTAGAATATTTAATGAATAATAAGGGTCGGGTTTTAACCAGGGATATGATTTTAAACCGAGTCTGGCTATATTCTCAGGATATAGAAACACGAGTGGTTGATGTCTACATGGGCTATTTAAGAAAGAAAATTGATAATGGATTTTCTAAGAAGTTAATACATTCAGTGCGGGGCTTTGGGTATATGATAAAGGAGTAGTAGAAGAAATAAAGTATCTACGGTCGGCATGGCCTCTTGTTCCTAAACCAGCAATTTCATATGCCCCAGTTTCAAACTCAACATCCTTATAATTAATATCCAACTCAGTCTTGCCAGTCAGTGCATCTACAGGATAGCCGTCTTGTTGTAGGAATTCAGCCCTACTAATAGGTACGCACACCCTTATTTGTGGCCTTAAAGCATGAACAGCATCAACCACCCTTCGATCATTCTCATTTATCACATATTCCATACCTTTAACTGAAGCTACACGATCAAAATTAAAAATATTCATCACTATTTTTGCTTCTAAGGGAGACACTCCTTCAACAACAAACCTCATCATTCCCGGAACATACTCATGCAAAAAAGGATCCCAGGACTCGTGTTGAACCAAAAAATCCCTCATGATCGATTCATCAGTGAAGCTAGTAGCACTGCAAATAGTAGGTAAATGCTGATCCTGTTTTAATTTAGCTAGACCCTCTACATCAGGAATACTTATATAAAAGGGGTTAACTAGTCTAGCAACACCTCTAGGAAGTGTTTTAACTCCTGGAGTATCAACTTCTGTAGGAGCTTTAGCAGCCTCCGCATATCTATACTCTAAAACTTGTGGCTGGGGAAGCATTAAATTTTCCACACCAACATAGTCTTGCGCTTTTTTCCACTGATCAGCATAACTGTGACCTCCGTCGTTAAGCATGACCACGAACAAGTCACTAAATTTACCTTCCTCAATTAACCTTTCTATCTTTCCAGTTGTTCCTTCAGTTATTTCTTGATAAGTAAAAGGCAGTGTCTTAGGATCAACATAAGGTTTAACTAGAAGAAGTGTTTCGTGCAAATCAAACCCTACTAAACTTCTCTCCATCCTCTTATCCTTACAAGATTTATTATGAGCGATTGAGGTAAGAAGGTAAACGCATAAGATGTAAGCAAAATGTAAGATTTATACTAACAAGAAAGGAGTTATATCCAGTATGACAGTTCTGTTCCAGTCAAATGGGTTATGTAACAACATGCCAATATCCTCTGGTAACTCATAAACTCCTCTTAGCATTTGGTGTTCTGTATAGCCTGTTTTTCGACGATAAATGTCTTCAAGGGTCCTTGGATCCTGTACTATAGCTATTTTTAATAATTCTTCTGGTATCTCTCCGGTTTTAACACTATCTGGTATCCACATATTGTTTACTAACGTTTGGTTTTCTATTGAAGTACTCCAAGAATAGGCTGCTTCCCGTATTTTCTCGCTAACATACATCATTCGCTCTTGTCTGGCCTGATTGTGGAAAATTGCTTTAACTACTCTACCTCCTTCTGGAGTATCCTCAACACCTATTATAATAATTCGGTGCCTATTCCTTAAAAGACCGATAGCTTCTCCATCCTTAGCTTGTTCAACATCTACTCTGACCAAAGCAGCCTTTAGTTGAGAGCGATAATCTGGTACAACGGCTAAAATCAACGCATCTGGCCCACCCTTTTGATGAGTTTGATCATAAGTAAGTCTACCCATGCCAAAAACAGCCCTATCCAATCTATCGTAACCCCACATCGATAATGATTCCATATAGGCTATGGATCTTAATTCGTCTTCCGCTCTCCTGCTTTCCATTCTTTGAACCTCTTCATAGAAGTTACGCGACATCGCTATATATTCTAATTTTCCCCATTGCGCCCGAGGAATACCAGTGATATCTTCTGTAAAATTCATTGAAGTTTCCATTCCTATAAAATAAGTCGGAATTTCTCCGTTGGATAAGATTTTTACTGCTAGCCTTATTTGGGTTAGAATAGTGGACTTTCCTATTCCTGGCTCACCTAGAACATACACTTTTCTGATTCTTGGGTTATTAACAATTGTTTCGGCAATTTTTGACCCTACAATATCTCCATGAATATTGAATAAATTATCATTAAATGGGTAAAGCTCGCTTAGTTCAACAGCTCTCATATATTCGCTTGTGGCAACTCCACCCTCATAGTAGTGCCTTTATTAATTTTAGAATGAATTTTTAATTCTCCATGATGACTGGCCACAATATATTTAACCAGTGCTAAACCTAAACCCATCCCTTCAACTTGTTGCTCTCCCCTATAATATATTTCAAAGATCCTATCTAAGTCCTGATCAAGAATTCCCTGACCCTGATCCTTTACTTCTAAGGCTAGCAAATTTTTTTTCCTGCTGATACTAAGTTTGATGGGACTATTCCGAGAGGAGAATTTAGTAGCATTATCAAGTAAATTAGTTAAAACCTGTAATAACTTATCATAATCACCAATAACTTTATCATCACCCTTCTCAATGCTGTCACTAATTGTTAAAATTCTGCCCGGATGAGTAAACTTAAAGATGGTAACAACTCTTTGTACAATATCCTTAATGTGACATTCTTTCCATGAATAATTTAGTTGACCATTCTTTATGCTGTTAATAGCTAGCAACTCATTTACTAATTTAGTTAACCGGTAATTTTCCCAGGAAAGTTCTTCTACCCATTTTGATTCAGAAGAATTAGTGCCGGAAAGCCTACTTTGTAAAAGTTGAATATAGCCACTGATGGTAGTTAGAGGAGTTCTTAATTCATGTGCTGCCATTGAAATAAATAGATCCCTTGTTTCTAGGGCCCTTCGGGTTTCATTATATAGCTGAGATTTACGAATTACCAGGCTAGCCATTGATCCAAATAGCTTTAAAATATCCAGCTCTTTCTTTGTGAACAGTTCCTTCTTTAAAGAATGAAGCGATAAAACCCCGATAGATCTATTTTTGTAAGATAATGGAATACTGATAAGTGATCTTATGCCTATTTTTTTAAACTTGGGCTGGATTTTATAAAGCAAGGCTGTTTTGGTAATTACTATTGGCTGACGAGTTTTAAAAGTATTGTAAGTAATCCCCTTTTTCCTAATCTGAACTTGATATAAATCCGGATAGCTGGCAAAAACACGGGTTAATAATCCTGTTGAAGGATCAGGTAAAAAAATAGAACCTCTTTCTGCACCAACTAGCTTTATTGCTTCCATTACAATGATTGGATAAGTCTCCTCTGGTGTGAGAGGGGTCAGAAATCTTAATGCCGACTTATTAATCTTTTCAAGAATAGTATTCATCAGCAGATTAGTTGAATTTTACTAGGTTATTACAATATTTCAAGTTTTTTCTGTCTTTGTGGAGCTTTTTATTACGAAATTCTTACATTTGAAGGTATTTTAAGTAGCTAAAGTTAATTTACCATTGTTAGAGACCGCACTCATTTTAATTAAGTTTTGTAACACATTAGAGATAGATACTAATCCTGTTTCTATTTCTTTAAGAGTTTCTTTTTGCTCTTTATATCTGTTTTTTTTAGCTAAAGTCATAAGTTTAATAACACGCAGCTGAAGCCAATTTATAAAAAAAAGTTTGTTTTACTAATTTTCTTACCCGTTGCATAGCTGGTTGTGTACTAAGAGTTTTCATTAGGTGGTTAATCAAGTCAAAATTAAATATTTGCAATAAATTGGTTGAAAGTATTATTCCATTCATATAAGATTCATATTACACTTGGAATTTAAGAAAGAAAGCAAAGAAATGTAAAGAATTTGTTAGAATTTAGCCGGTTAGCTTTAATGATTTAATCAATTTTCGCAAGCCTTCATCTAAATTAACTTTTGGTTGCCAGCCTAATTTTTCCTTGGCTTTAGTAATATCCGGACATCTCTTGGTTGGAGAATCCTCTGGAAAGGGTAAAAATTCCATTACTGATGTAGAACCAGTTATTACCTTTATTTTTTGAGCCAGTTCCAGTATAGAAAATTCATGAGGATTTCCCAAGTTATAGACTTCTTCTTTCTCTCCTTTTTCCATGGCAGCAATTATTCCCTCAATTAAATCATCAACATAGCAAAAAGCCCTGGTTTCCTTACCATCCCCTTCTATTGGAAAGGGTTGATTTTTCATTGCAGCCTGAACAAATTCTATAACTGCCCGGCCATCGTCCAAGGCCATTTTAGGCCCGTAAGTATTGAAAATTCTAACGATTACCCCATCCAGGCCTTTAGATCTAACAAAAGCAGAAACTATGGTTTCTCCGAACCTTTTAGCTTCGTCATAAATTGACCTTGGTCCAGTGGTGGAAACATTGCCTCGGTAAGTTTCTTTTTGAGGATGTTCTAGAGGTTCACCGTATATTTCTGAGGTTGAAGCAAATAAAAGTTTTGCTCCATATTTAAGGGCCAAATCACACATATTCCAAGTG
>OBEQ012574829.1_pt1 | contig 10193 bp, 12 predicted proteins | sample 1670901 | NCBI WGS metagenome assembly OBEQ01 (sample SAMEA104232315, study PRJEB22302) | groundwater metagenome | biome: forest; feature: aquifer; material: groundwater | place: USA | collected 2011-08-07 | depth 5.4 m | reverse complement strand
TGCCCAGGTGGCGTAATTGGTAGCCGCGCCAGTCTTAGGAACTGGTCTCGCAAGAGGTGGAGGTTCGATTCCTCTCCTGGGCACCCGAAAAATATCAGCAAGGAAAAGCTTTTCCTTGCTGATATTTTTTTGCCCAGGAGAGGAATCGAAAGACGGAGCCAATGCTTCGTCAGCAGACGAAGCGGCGAGTCGGGGTCGCGGAAATTTTCGAGTGGCGACGAGAAAATTATCTGTGACCTAGTCCTCCCCTAGTGGGGTCGCGAGCACTTACGTTTTTTAGTTAGGCTCTGCGCTAAAAAACTTAGTGACTTGTGACCCAAATTATGAGAGTGCCCAGAGAAACTGCCCTGAGGCAGTTTCGAGAGAGGACTTGAAGACCTTCTCCCATATTTTTGAAGATTTCTTAATCTAAAAAAATGGGAAAGGTGTACTGACCCTGTAAGGGTCTAGTCCTCTCCTGGTGGCATCGCGGAAATTTTCAAGTGACGACGCGAAAATGATCTGTGACCTAGTCCTCTCTTTGCGGTGACTTGTTGCCTTAAAGTGCTCGAAATCAGTTCTCTTTTCATCTCCTGTGTAATACCCCCAAACCATCCTTAAAATAAGCCCCAAATGCAGCCTTTCCTACCCCCCAAAATACTTGACTTATTGGTATTTTTATGATAGAATTTAGTTTAGAAGGAGTCAGTTTTGGCTCTTTGAAATCAACATAACTCTCTACCTAGGAGATACACATGAAGACTGGTGAAACGAAGACAGCTCCCGCAAAGGAGCCTGTGAAGGAACACGCGACCGAACGCAAAGGATTCTGGAGCTTCATGGACAAGCTCGCGCATGTGATTGAACCCCTCGATGTGGGCGCCGACGCTTTCCTCCTCTACAAGCTCATGAGAGGAGGCACTGGCGGCGGCATGTCTCACGCAGGAGGCAGACAAGCGCCTCAGCAGATGGAGACCTCCAACGACTTTGGACTTGGTGACAAGGACGAAGCCCGGTTGCTTGCAACCTATGGTGCCAAGTTCGAAAAAGACGAGATTGAGATCCTCAATAACATCTGGAAGTCGCTTACGCCTCACCAGGCAAAGCAGCTCCGGATCAGATTGACGGCGCTCAAGTTCGCTCAGACTGAGCCGAGCAAAAACCCTGATGCACTGACCCTCAAAGGTCTGGCGGATATGGCAAAACACCTCGGCGTCGAAGAGGCAAAAGCGCATCTGTTGCGACAAGGGGTCATCAGCCTCGAGTCGACATCAGAAAAAGCAATGAATACGGCGGCAAGACTCGTCGGACTCGAGCCCAACCGGGCTTACACGTTCGAAGAGCTCGACATCGCAACGGCTGAGAAGATCCGTGGCCTCCCAGGCATCCCGAAACCGCAACCGGTTTCCGTGGGTCCGCTCGGCTGGCTGATCGCTTTCTGTATGGGTGAACGTGAAAACGTTCGAACATTCAAACGCAAATGAAATGAAGGAGTGAATTCATGAATACGTTCGGTGCCCTTATCGGGCTGATATTCGGCAATGCTGGGAATGGTCTCAGGCATGCCGAGTTGCAGTACATCCGTGCTGCAGAAAAGTTCTGGTACTTCTTCTTCGCGGTACTTCTCGGCGGTCCGGCACTTGCGTACTTCAAATTCCAGACAGGGATTTGGGTGCTCATGCTTGGCTTCCTCGTGATCTTCGCAACCATCGGGATGCGGCCAAAGATTGCAGGCGGTGTAGCCCTTGCAGGTGCTGCAGGTGGGATTCCCGCTGAAGGCACCTGGCAACACGGCGCAGCATTGCTCTTCAAAGCCTACGTCAATTGCGTGACGCTTGCGCTGATCTGGGGGGAATTCTACCTCCTCATCTTGCTCGCGTTCCCGGTCTTGGCAAGCACGATGGCTTCGATTGTGACGATCACCGCCTCCTTGGTGGTGATCATGCTCGTCACGATCTACGGTCTTGCAAAGGGAAAGATCCCCGACGGAAACTGGCACAAGCCGGTTCTCGCCGTGGCGATCTGCATCATGCTGTATGGCGCCTGGATGGCCGTACCAAAGACGACGCTTGCACGCTTGGGACTTCCCACTGCCAGCTCACCGGCTACCGAAGCCGAGGAGCTCGCAGTCGAGATGCTCGACGGTGACCAAGCGATACTCAACGCGAGGCAAAAAGAACTGCTCGCGGGAGCCATCAAGATCCGCGACTGCAAGTTGACGAAAGCCGAAGTGAAGATGATGGATGCCAAGGCTTCCTCGATCTACGGGAACGCATGTTCTCAAGGATTGAAGCGCCTGACGCTGAAGGAACTCGAAGAAGGCTTCCCTGCCGCATTCGATGTCTGGAAGAAGTCCTACGGTGGCCAATACCTCAAAGAAGGTAAGGTTGCCACAGCAGGACCAAGCGATGGCTTCGTCATCGGCGGGATCCTCATCGGCAGTCATGCTCTCTACTTCCTCCTCGCTGCACTCTTGGGCCTTGGCGGCGGTACCGGGCTTTACTTCTGGAAAAAGAAAAAGTCCGATGTGGCAACAGCAGTGCCGGCGGCCGCAGCCGCATCAAAAGCGGCAACGACTGGTCCGGGCTTCATTTCCCGAAACAGAGGCGTGCTTGCGGTCGCAACGGTCGTCGGAGGTATCGCTGGGTACAACTACGGACCATCCGCCTTCCCCGACAGTTTCGCGGAGTCGACGACGATCAGTCACAAGACTGCCTACGTCGCCTCCTCAACGAATCCCAAGTTGCGGGACAAGAGCTTTCCGGTCCGCGTCGGCCAGCACGCATGCATGAACCGCCACAACAACAAAGTCGTCGACGTCCTCGACAAGGCCAAGGGTGGCTATGACAAGAGGCTCGCAATCACGACCGACGAGGGCATCTACTGCCTCGATCAGACTGTCTGCAACGAGCCAAAGGTCCACGGCGACAGCAAGGCGTACGTGACGTGTGTCGGTCCGTGGAAGATGGAAACCATCGCAAGCGGTACCTACCAGGCGATCTACGGCGGAGATGAGCTTCGCAAGGTCACCCTCGAGTCCACGGCCGGGGAGCGAGTTGTGTTCGATATCGAGTGAGTTCTTCGCTACACACGTAGCACCACAACGCCGAGGGGGCAATCCTCTCGGCGTTTTTTTATACAATTTTATGAAGTATATGAAATATTAGAGTGGTGCAGGCACAGGAATTGTACCGCTTTGTTCAGACATATTGCCAAGCGAACCTCCGACATCAAGTCCAAATTGTGCTTGGAGCCAGCCGATGATGCCCCAGAGGGCTATCATAACGAAGATCGAGATCATGCCCCAGAGCATTAACTGCTTCCCCTCTTCAATCACCTTTTCGTCCCCTGCGTTACTGATGAACTTCACAATCCCCCAGAAAAAGACCAGCACCGCAAGCGAAAGGAGAACGGGGATGACATTAATAACTACACCTGCCATGTCGTCGAGGATGTTACCTAGCGTGTACGCAGAAGCAACAAACGGGATAACAAACGCAAAAACAGGGAGCACAGGAAGATTTTTTTTCATAGATGTTGTCGTATTAAACATAATTCATGAGGTTTGGATCTGCCCCAGTTGCATTAATAATGAACCACATGATGCCGAACACCGAGGTCATGACGAACATGCCGATGATACCGTAGAGCATGCCGAGTTTTCCTTTTTCACGCATTTCTTCACTATCAGGATTCCAAATATACAGCGCTACTCCATAAAAAAAATACGCTGTCGCCACGGCAAACAGTATTGCAATGATGGGATTGAGTATCTCCGTGCTGATTTTTCCAATAAAGGTCTTTACGGGAGCAGGAATTGGTGGGGGTGCCGCAAATGCTGTTTGAGGGAGTAAAAAACTAAAGAAATTGAACATAGTAAAATTATAACCCACAAGAGAAGCTCACAGCAAGGCACCAATCCCCACAAAAGCGCACACGGTTTTATGCTTACGCATAATATTTACACTTCACAAACATCGTGTTACTCTATTTTTATGCTGCCGAACGCTTTCAATGCACACATACTTCTTCAATATTGCTTCTGGCTTTTCGTCTGTTTCGGACTTTTTTCTCTCCTAGCTCAAGTGTTTCCAAACATAAAAGGACAAAAAATCTTGCGTCCCGGGATGCGCACAGACCTTATCTATTGGTTCCTCGCGCCATTCGTCTATATCCAGATAGCGGGCTGGATACTCTTTGGACTCAGTTTTGTATTTTTCTTAAATGCGATAGAGTCGCGGCAATTCGTCGCACACGGGCTTCGTATTTTCGTAGACTTCCCTATTATTGTTCAATTCATCATATCGCTTATATTGATCAATATCTGTGAATACTGGTCGCATCGACTATTCCACGGTAAGTTCTTGTGGAAAACCCACTCAATTCATCACGCACCAAAAGAAGTCGACTGGCTTTCTGGTGTCCGCATGCACCCCATCAACATGCTTGCCCACTCGATCCTCTCGGGGACAATTATCTTCGCGCTCGGTTTTTCTCCAATAGTGTATATTGTGCGATTCCCCTTCGATATACTCTATGCGGCAATGGTACACGCAAACCTCAACTGGACCTTTGGGCCCTTGCGTTATGTCTTTGCAAGCCCAGTGTTTCATCGCTTCCACCACACAGCCGCAAAGGAAGGGCGAGATAAGAACTTTGCTCCGATGTTTAGTTTCATCGACATTCTCTTTGGTACCTATTATATGCCGAAAGATGAACTCCCGAGTACATTTGGAGTTGCCGAGATTGTTCCTGAAACCTTTATGGCTCAGCTGCTCTATCCATTTACAAAAAAGACAGCCCTGTCTCTTGAGACAGAGGCTACATCACTGCCACCGAAAACAAATTAAAGCGCGCGGCATACTTCACAACAGGTTCTACGATTGCATATAATAGACCAATGATCACACGCCTCCGCAAATTACCCATTTTTGCCCTATGTGCCATCCTGCTCGCTCTCCTTTCTGCCACATTCATCATATGGAACCACAGTGAGTTGAAAACACGAGTACTCCATGGTTGTATCAGCGAAAAGACCAGTCTTGAAGACTGTTACATTGCCTATTACCGTGATATTTCAGATCAGCGAGGAACAAAGTTTGCACTAGAGCAGCTCCACGACCGCCAAACTACCGATTCAAGGCTAAGTGCCAACTGCCACCAAGCAATACATTCGATCGGGAGAGCAGCATTTCGTGAATATGGTTCTATTGCCAAAGCATATGCGCAAGCAGATTATTCATGTTGGGGTGGCTATTTACATGGTGTTGTTGAGGCCTCGATGCGCGGGAAAGTGCTTTCTGACATTGCCGGAGATACACTACGCACCATGTGCGACTCGGTAAAAGAAGGTGGCGAAACTTCTTTTGCACATTTTTCTTGTATACACGGACTTGGCCACGCGCTCATGTATGTTGGTCACAACGATCTCCCCGCCGTACTCACCCACTGTGATGACCTTGTGGACGTATGGGAGATACGTCAGTGCGCAAACGGTGCTTTCATGGAAAATACACTTGCAGACAGTGCCCACCCGTCTAATTTTCAGCCCAAAGATGATGCACACTTCCCGTGCAACATTGTAAGAGAGGATGAAAGAGATGTGTGTTATCAAGTACAGAGCCCATTTATCATGGAACAGATGAAGGGTGACTTCACAAAAGCGTTCGCGTTCTGTGATGAACTTTCCGTAAACGCCGAGCGCACCCTATGTGTACAAGGACTCGGAGCAGAGGTTTCAACCTATATGTCACATGACCCCAAAAAGATTGCGCAACTTTGTGCAGCCGTTCCCCCACCTTCTGATCGAGATTGCTTCTATGGCGCACTTACGGACCTGGAGGGTGTCGACGGTGGTCCTGGTCTCGGAAGGGTGGTCTGCCAGAACCTAACAGGAGAGGCTCAGGTGCGCTGTCTTCAAATTTTAGATAAAGCACACAAGGCATTTCCGGGGGCAATGAGTAGTGCAGATCTCAAAAAATAGCGAAGGGGGCCGTTCACAAATTACATCTTCGCAATTTGTGTTACGGACCCCTGTGCCATGTGCATATTATAGGGGAGCTTATTTATGGACGGGCCATATCTTTAAATAGGCCTGGCTGTGAGGCTAGTTTCGTGAAGATATAGCTTTATCCGCCTCACACCTGAAAATACTTTGTCAGATCGTGCCAATGCCTCACTTGTTTATTCAGTTTTATGCAAAAGAAAATCCGCCAAAGGCGGATTTTCTTTTGTTCCAAACAGGTCTTTTTACAGAACTGTAGGAGTGATGAACGCTGGAGGTGCTGTGGTGATGACCGTACCGCTCAAACCGAGCTGTGACTGGACCCAACCAAGGATACCCCAGAGAGCGACCATGACAAAGAGGGCAATCATACCCCAGATCATCAAAGTCTTTCCTGACTCCTTTGCTGCCTCATCGCTTGCACTCGCGATGTACTTGACCAAACCCCAAAAGAATACGAGGACTGCGAGTCCCATCAAAATTGGGATGAGTGTCGTAACGATTACGCCAAAACCTGTTGCCATCGTATTGACTGCTGTAAAGCCCTGAGCAAACGTAACTGCTGGGACTGCGAGCAATATTCCTGTAATTATTTTCTTCATATAAGAATTATTGTTTATAAATACACTGACTAAAATTAATAAATATAGACGACCTATACCAAAACTATACTATTAATGATAACCCGATTGGTAAGGCTCCGCAATGATTTTGCAAAGAAACCTGTGGATTAGTCTGGTGTCTTTGCTGAGTGAATACTACCATATATTTTATATTTTGGCAATACCCTACCCGGGTACAAAAAAGAGCCTGTGTTAAGGGCTCTTTTTTGTACAATTGACACGTTGTCTAGAATCTCAATTTTTCTCAATACTTCAAAGATGAGGTAATTACGGACAAATTTGCACACCATTTTTGTCGACGTAACACACCTTCGCCGCATTAATACCCAGACTGTCGACCAAGACAATTTTTACGATCGCCCAAAGCGAGATAAGAACCAAAACAGAGATAAGTCCCCATACGATCAAATGCTTTCCCTCCTCATGCTCTTTTGTGTCTGCAGCATTCTTGATGAACTTTATTAAACCCCAAAAGAACATAGCCAAAGCAAGAAGCCACAAAAAATAGCCGAGCTTCATAAGCAGTGTGAGTACAAACACCTCAGCGCTCATTGCATCGGTCACCGCGGCGAGCAGCGTGACAGGAAAAAGAACAAATAAAAGTGAAGATAAAAATGTGGATTTCATGATCTATGATGGTGGACGAATAATAGGAATACCGACACCTCCCCAACCCAGTGTCGCAGAGAGTATCGCAAGCAGCCCCCAAAGTCCAAAAGCGACGATAATCCCAATGACTCCCCACAGGAGGTATCCTTTGATCTCTTCGCGCTTCTTTTCATTGTCGGAGTGAATAAAATAAAGCAGGACGCCATAGCTCAACCCTATCCCAAATGAAACAAGAAGTATGCTGACAATACCCTTAATGAGCACGACAAATATCTCCGCGAAACTGCGAAATGTTGTCGGCGCTGCTGCAAAAGCTGAGTCAGGAATGCTGAGCAGTATTAAGAGAAGCAGAATGCTGTTGAAGATTTTTTTCATTTTTAAAGAATTAAAACAAGTTTGCTGTTCCATAAACCAAGTTTGCAATAACTTGTGCGCTCAAGATGATCGCTGCGCCGACAAGTGTCCAGAAGATCCATAATTTTCCCCTGGTGATCTGTTCTTCGTTACCGCCCGCAGTAAGAAGAATGTACCCCGAATAAATAATACAGATGACAAGAAAAGGGATACCAACAGCCTGCATGATCTCGATCAAAAGTGCGATGAAATCCTGGAGTGTGGCGCCAGACCCGGGAGCAGGTTGAATCAATTTGGGGGCTTGAGCAAGCGCAAACCTTGAAAAAGCGAAAAAATTCACATAGAGCGCTGCAGCCAAGGAAATGAAAGTGTTCATAGTCATAAGGATTCTGGAGGGATATTAACAGCTATAGCCTGATGAGGACGGGCCACCGGTGCATATGGGATTTGCCGGGTCAAGAGAGCAAATAGTGGCTTGCACTGCGATCTCTATCGCTTTTGCGCCAAGCAAGACCCCTGCCCCGATCAGCGTCCACAAAAGGACCGTTCTGGCCTTTGTCACTTTCGCTTCGTTGCCACCCGCCATCACGAACAGAAAACCTCCGTAAATAATGAACACGACGATAATTGGCACCGCGACCAAAAAGACAAGGTCAACCAATAAGAGCAAAAATTGAGGAACAGTAGTGACTGCCCAGGCTGCCCAGACGGGGTTGGTGTAACACGATAGCACTGTCACCGCGTGTGCACTTCTTACGTCGGATCCAAATGCGACGAGAAGGAGGAAAAACGCGGGGAGAACATATATACTAATGCGTTTGATAAACATGTTTGTTACTTAGTGAAATAATAACACAAGGAGTGAAGGCTAGGAAAGGAAATTAAACGATGAGCCTGCACCAAGAAGGAACACCAAAATATAATTCACGATAAGCCATGCTGCGAGTGCTGCCACAAGACCCCAGAAAACATAAAGAAAAATATCATGGGCTTCTTTGATCTTTGATTCGTTGCCGCCATTTGTAACATAAAGGAATCCCGCATAGGCGAACATGATTGCCCCCAATGGTGCTGCAAGGCCGAATATTAGGAAATTGATAACAGTCTGAGCAAGTGCAACGAGGTCTTTGTAATCACACTCCTGTCCGGCAGTCACTTGTCCTGTTGTTTCGTCATTGCCGCAAGGAATAAGCCCTGAGGTTGTCTTTTGCGCAAATACCGGAGAAGCGAAAGACAAAACCCCGAACAAGAGCGCACAAAGCAAGAAAAAAGTTTTAAGTTTATTCATGGGCTACTACGTTTATTTATAAGGAATTAACGCCGATTTAAGTTGTTGATCAAGAAAACGTATTGCAGCTGAGACGTTGTTCCTTCCGGATGAAACAGACTCGACTGTTTGTTGAAATGCTTTGTTGCTTGCTTCAGGGCGAGGGTCAAGCCATGTGCGCGCACGAATCGCCGAGTCGTAAAGCACTGACAATACCGCATCGGTGGGGTGTTGATTCAAAAGGTCTCGACGCACCGGCGGAAGGCTGAACGCTTGCGCGAACTGTGCAGAAGGTCCGCTCTCAAGCAGTCGCTGCACAACAACGAATGCTGTTTGCATATTCTTAGAAGTTTTCAAGACCGCAAGACCGTGCATGCGTGCAAACGTGATCTCGGTCTTGGTTTCGCGCAGCTGTGGCACTGGCGCAACTGCGAAGTTGAGATGTGGATTTTTTTGCTGCAGTGTTTTGTATGCGCTTGCATAGTCAAAATACACCGCAAGTCCACCATTGATGAACTGATCCCGCGAATTTGGTAGGCCACGAGACCATGAGTAAATATTTTTAAGTGGGTTTGAAAAATCCATAAAGTAGCGAAATGCGGAAACAACATCCTCATTGGGAACGTATTGCTGACCATTCAGCACCTGAAGGTCGCTCACCGGCTTTCCGTCTTCAAGTTTTACGATGGAACTTCCCACTTGAAGAAAAAGCATGGCGAGAATGTCTTTTGCATTCTCAACATTGGCGTACTCACCGAACGCAACGGCACTCTCAGTGATATCTGAAGTTTTAGGATCATGCTTTGTAAGCTTTGGCGCAATCGTGAGAAATTCATCCCAATATTTTGGGGGTTCTGCGATGGAGGCATTATTGAAAAGATCACGATTCCAATACATCACTATTGGGTCGATCGCAAACGGGACTGCAATAAGACCCTGATCTCGCAAATATATTTCAGAAGCCTGAATAAACGTCGACTTGAATGTGAGTGGGGGAATATATGTGTAAGGGATCAACTGGATCTTATCCGTATGCCGAAGGACAAGATCATCTGGGAGGAGAAGAATGTCAGGCCCTCTGCTGCTTGCAAGTGCTTCGACGATGTCACTGTCGAATGTTGCCGGATCGTGATACTCGTAGCTCGCGGTGAAGTTCTTTTCATACAGCTTGTTGAAATCAATTATCACTCTTTCCATACCATTGTTCGATGGAAACGTTCCCCAGATCATTACATTTCCACTCGCACCGACATATGCATCAGGAGTCTTGGATTTTGCGGGAAATTTAGCAAATATGATGACCGCGACGACGACAATGGTCCCGAAGAGGACAAGTGTGAGCGTTTGAAAGGTGTTT
>OBEQ011216647.1_pt1 | contig 10197 bp, 10 predicted proteins | sample 1670901 | NCBI WGS metagenome assembly OBEQ01 (sample SAMEA104232315, study PRJEB22302) | groundwater metagenome | biome: forest; feature: aquifer; material: groundwater | place: USA | collected 2011-08-07 | depth 5.4 m | reverse complement strand
GTCCCTGCTGGTTCTCATTCCTGGGAGTCATTGCCGCAATTTCTTCTTATCTCCGAGAAACGGTGGTGGCCTACTTGCGTTGAACGCCCTGGAAGGCCAGCCACTCGGATAGCGTCCAGATGTGGTCTGACAAGCCGGCGGCCATGGCAGGGGTACGCTGCCGCCAGTGTCCTTCGGCATCCTTCACTCGGAGTGTCCGCACCGGCCAGCAGAAGTTATAGCTGTACAGGGTGAAGTAGGTGACCGCTTCATGCACGTCCCAGTTCTTCGAGAAACAGTAGCTCTTGCGCACCTTCCGGGCATTGCGATTGCGGTCGGTCCCGTTTTGCCGTTCGATAAAAGCGGTGTTGATCGCCCTGCTGACCACCGACTGGGCCAGCGCTGCCATCACCCCAACCACGGTGCCGAAGACCACCCGGAAATCGACCTTCACGACTCGGCCTTTCTCCCGGGTCTTGTGGACGGTCGCATACTGCAGCTCGGGGGATGCCACCTTGTAGGGGGCCTTGGGGCGACCCGGTTTGCCTGTGCGGGGCGGGACCACCTCGGTGCCATAAGCGTTAAGAATCGCAGGTTGGTAGGCTGGGTATTCGTCACTGGTGATGAGGTTCATCGGCCGGCCACCGGTGCGCTGCTTGAAGTCTTGCATTACCTTCTCGACGTTCTCCGAGGTCCGCTTGCCCGGCACCACGCTGACCACCAAGCGGTGCTCGGGGTCCAGCGCGACATGATCCCAATTATCGCCCCGCGTGGCGTCAGCGGGGTCCTCCGGGTCGCAGCGCTTTTCTTTCTTGCCCACAAAGGCCCACTTCTCGTCGAACTGCACCTCGCGCGTCTGCGGGGGAAAAAGCGACCAACTCGTCGTGCAGGGCGGGGGCATGCTGGCCGGCTAACCCCACGTAGCGCGCCACCGTCCCGCGGCTCACTCCCACCAGCCGGCTCGTCTTGCGGATCCCACACCCCTCGGCGATATGCTCTAGCACCGCATACACTGTGGCCTCCGGCAGCCGGGCCTCAAAGAGCGGCGTGCCTTTGCGCTCGGAGAAGCGCGCGTGACAGGTCCGGCAGTAGAGCAGCCGTAGCCGCTTCTCCTTGCCGAAGCGCATGCACGCTGTCAAATTACCGGCACCGCGTTTGCCGTAGTCTGCACACTGGGGATTCTGACAGCAAAACCGCGAGAGATCGTCCATGGTGCGCCCTCCGTCCTTCATTGCCCGACTCTTTTGCCACGGTCTCAGGTATGGCACATCGGACTTTCCTCTTCAATTAGCGAGGGCCACCAGGCGCTTATTAGGGAAGACAATAAATCGCTTGATCCAGCCGACATACGCCTTTTCCGTTCTATAGCTGGAGTGCCGCATGCGGATCGCTCCACGTACCTGATCGAGCAACCTGGGCTTGTAGCCTTCAGGGACGTAGGCTCTTGTTGCGTTCCCGTGTAGCGACGACTGCAAAAGGGAAGCTCGCCCACTGCCAACACCTGCTCGCGGGGGAACGAAACGGAGATGCACTCGGCGCTCTTCTTGCCTACCCGTAACAGTTTCGTGGGTCATATGAATTCCTCCCTAATCGTAGGGCGAAAACATAGCGAAAGTAGGACTCAGTCAACCTACTCTCGCTCTTTGCGGGAGGAGGACCGTTGGCGAGCACGTAATTTCTGCCCATAGGCAAGAGCGATGTCGCCTGATCTGTCTCAACAACTCGTTCGCCTTCAGTTTGTTGATTGGCATCACCCGCCTTTTCACCTTTACATGCTCAGGCCCCACTGCTATAACCGGCCAACAATTTCACGAACAATTATGTAGCGGATACGAGTGAAACGTGTGGTTGGCCTTTAGGCGCCTTTTCTTCGGCCTTGCCCTGATCGCGCTCACTTCCAGTGTGCTGCTGATTTCTGATTGGCACCGACGGCAGGCCGGTCCCAGGCGCATTCCGCATATCGCCATCCTGCAACACGCCTCTCAGCCGATCATTGACGAAGGCGTCCAGGGGATGCTGGATGGCCTGGCAGAAAGCGGCTTCACCGACGGGCAGAGCCTCACGATCAGACGCTATAACGCCGAAGGCGACATCGCTACTGCCAATGCCATTGCCAAAGAGATCACCTCCGGCCAGTTCGACCTGGTGTTGACCGCCACTACCCTGAGCTTGCAAGCCGTCGCCAACGCCAACAAGGCCGGCAAAACCATCCATGTCTTTGGGCTGGTTTCTGATCCATTTGGCGCCGGAGTAGGTATTCGCCGGGGCAATCCGCTGGACCATCCCAGGCATTTGGTGGGGATCGGCACGATGCAGCCCGTCGCTGAGGCTTTTCGTCTGGCGAAAAAGCTCTTCCCGAACCTCCAAACCGTCGGCGAGGCGTGGAACCCAGCAGAAGCAAATTCTGAAGCGCAAACCCGTATAGCCCGGGAGATCACCGCGGAGTTGGGAATCACACTGTTAGAGGCCAACGTTGACAACTCTGCCGGCGTCTTTGAGGCAGAGAGTTCTTTAGTCTCGCGCGGTGCGCAAGCCCTATGGGTAGGAGGTGATGTCGCCGTCAGTACTGCCTTGGAGTCGGTCCTGACAGCGGCGCGCAAAGGTGGCATCCCGGTCTTCACCAGCCTACCGGGGAATGCCCAACGTGGGGCGCTTTTCGATCTCGGCGCCAACTACCACGAAGTGGGCAGGGCGACCGGGACACTGGCCGGCAAAATTCTGCACGGCACTGACCCCGCCACTCTCCCGGTCGAAGAGACCGTCCCTCACAGGTTGCTCGTCAATACGCAGGCTCTCAAAGGGCTGCGGGACCCTTGGCGTCTGCCTGACGACGTGCTGCGTGAAGCAACTGCGGTCATCGATGAGACAGGCATCCATGAGAAGGCAGTCGCAGCAGCATCGCAGCCGTCGGGCGGTCGTGTTTTCAAAATTGGCATCGCCTATTTCGCGCCTGAGCCGGGAGCAGAGTCCTGTATGCAAGGGTTACTCGATGGGTTGCGAGATCAGGGATTCGTGGAGGGCAAGAACCTTGAAATCCACAAAGCCCATGCCCAAGGAGAAATCGCCAATATCCCCGCCATTCTGCAAAACTTCGATAGTCTGGGTCTCGACCTCATCGTTCCCATGACTACCCCCTGCCTCACCGGCGCGTGCAGCGTGGTCAAGAAAACGCCCGTGGTTTTCACCTACGTGTACGATCCCATCGCCGCTGGCGCGGGGAAGACTCCTACCGATCACCTGCCAAATGTCACCGGCGTCGGCTCGTTTCCTCCGGTGGCGGAGACGATTGACGTGATTCAACAGCTCGTTCCCGGCGTCCGGTCGGTTGGCACGTTGTACAACAGTTCAGAAGCGAACTCGCGGAAAGTGGTCGGTGTGGCGCGTGAGCTGTTTCGTCAGCGCGGCATCACGCTGGAAGAAGTGGCAATCACCAGGCTCAAAGAAGCCCAAGCAACCGCTAAGCTGTCAGCAAAATCATCCGCGAAATCATCCTGAGGTTCATACCGACCATGTGGCTTGTTGCTAGACGATTGTTTCTCGGATTTTTCCTGATCGCGCTCATCTCCAGCGTCTTGTTGATCAGCGACTGGAACCGGCGCAAACCCACGGGCAGCCCAGACGGAAACGTGACCGCAGCTACTCCAAGCGGAGCGGTAAAAAAATGGCACATCAACCTGGTCGAGTTTAATAACGTGTCAGACGTGGAAGAGGCAGAGCACGGGGTCCTGGCCGGACTGCGCGAGTCGGGGTTGGTCGAGGGGCGTGATTATGACGTCACGGTCGGCAACGCGCAAGGCGACATGGGAACGGTCAACAGCCTGATCGATGCCGCCATCACCGCGGGAGCGGATCTGTTGATTACCCTGTCCACCCCGACTCTCCAGGCAGCGTTGCAGCGGGCGCGCAATCTGCCCATCGTCTTTACTTATGTTGCCAGTGGAGTGATCGCCGGAGCGGGCCGCAGTGATACCGATCATCTGCCGAATGTCACGGGGGTCTACCTCGGTGGCGCTTACGCGGACATGCTCGCCGTCATCCATGAGTTCTTTCCGTCCGTCCGCGCTATGGGAACGCTTTTTGTCCCGTCGGAAGCGAACTCGGTGTTTCACAAGGACATCCTGACGGAAGAGGCGCGCAAGATCGGTTTCGAGATGGTCGCCGTGGCCGCCAGCACCAGTACCGAGGTCCCCGACGCGGCGTTGTCGTTGTGCAGCCGTAAGATCGACGCCCTGTGCCAGATCCCGGGCAATTTGACCGCCTCTTCGTTCCCCAGCATCGCCCAAGCTGCCCAGAGAGCTAAACTGCCGATCTTTGCCTTTCAAACTTCTCAGGCGCACGCCGGCGCCACTGTCACACTGGCCCGCGACTATGCCGATGGCGGACGAGAGGCGGGATTGATCGCGGCAAGGATCATGCGTGGAGAAAACCCCGCGGCCATTCCTTTTCAGGGGGTCAAGAAAACCAGACTGATTGTGAACCTGGAGGCCGCGCGCAGTCGCGGTCTCACACTGCCGCCCGCGCTCATCAAACGGGCCGATGAGGTCATAGGTCAATAGTATGGACATCACGGAGCGTCGCACAGGTGAAATGCTGGAGTTGCGGATCACAGGCCGCTTGGACTCTTATTGGGCTGATCCCTTGGCCCGCCGACTGGAGGAGGTGATTCGTGAAGGCGCGCACCATCTCAGGCTCAATCTGGCGGAAGTTGCCTATATGAGTTCAGCCGGCATCCGCGTGTTGGTAAAGTATTATCGACAACTGCAAGGGATCCAGGGCTCATTTGCAGTTACCAATCCCTCGGAACCGGTCAAAACGGTCCTGGAGCTTGCCGGGCTTGCCACACTCCTAATTGGCGACGCCACGCCATCCGCGCCAACCGTGACCACGCCGGACGGGGCCAGGCAGATTGAACGCGAGAATGCCACGTTCGAGATCTTCGCGCACGCGCCAGGCGCCTCACTCACCTGCCAGATAATCGGCGATCCCGATCTCTTGCTGGGCTGTCGTTTCAGTGAAGAACATTGTCACAACGTGTTGTTTCCTGACACAACCTTCGCGGTGGGTCTGGGCGCGTTTGGTAACAGTTTTGCCGACTGTCGCAGCCGTTTTGGGGAATTCCTGGCGGTCGCCGGCGCGGCAGCCTATTTACCCACTGATGGCACAAACATGCCGGATTATCTGATTGCCACCGGCACTCTCGTTCCTGCCGTGGAGGTCCTCTACTGCTTGGCCTGCGACGGGTACTTCGCCCATCTGGTCCGCTTTGAAGCGAAAAAAGAGGCTCCCGCAGTGACCTTGGCTGAACTGGTGGAGACTTGCCTGGAGATTGCCAACACCGACGTGGCCGGCATTGTCATCGCCGCGGAATCAGCCGGACTGATGGGAGCGGCACTGCGGCGCTCACCCGTGCTCCAAGCGTCTGAGGCTGCACCCTTCACTCACCCGCAGATCCGCGAGTGGCTCTCGTTCACGGCGGAGCGCGCCTTTTCGCGCAGTCTGACCTTGGTCGCCGGCGTGGCCATCCGTGCCGAGCATCAGACCCTTGCTCCTCTAGTCCGCCCATTAGGCAAGGGACCATGGCCGGCCGGCCACTTCCATGCCGCGGCGTTTTCCTATCGTCCCCTGCAAAAGGGCGCACTCGATGTGAAAACGACGGTGTCCACTCTATTCGAGGCCGAGACCCTGCAAGGCGTGCTGCACCTGCTCAACGACGACCGCGAGATCGCCGGAGCGGGACAAAGCGAGTTTGTCCGCGGCGCGTGCTGGATTGGCCCGATCACCGAGGTCGCAGCCGAAAGGGGGGTAGCATGACCCTCCTCATTGGCGCCTGGACAATTGGGCTGATTCTGTCGCTGCTCGCCCTGGGTGTCTTTATCAGTTTTCGCATTTTTGACTTCCCGGACATTACGACCGAAGGGTCGATCACCACGGGAGCCGCGCTGACCGCTACGTTGCTCGCCCGGGGCGTAAATCCGGTCCTGGCGACCGTCGCCGGCTTTTGTGGCGGCATACTGGCGGGCGCGATGACAGGCCTACTGCACACCAAGTTTCATATTCATGGGCTCCTGTCGGGAATCTTGGTGATGACGGCGCTCTACTCCGTGAACCTCCACATCATGGGCAAAAGCAACGTACCACTGTTGTCTGAAACTACCCTTGCGACCTATGCTGAGCACATCGGCACGGGGGTAGCGGGAGGAGCAACGGATCTCAACGTCTTGGGATGGGAAGTGGGCACGCGCGATGCGGCCGTGCTCATCCTGATTTTCCTGGTGATTGCTTTGGTGGGAGGGGCGTTGTACGTGTTTTTCCGCACCAACTTGGGCACGGCGATGCGCGCCACCGGCGACAACGCGCAGATGATCCGGGCATTAGGCGTCAACGTCGGCAATATGATCATCATGGGCCTGGCTCTCGCCAATGGACTGATCGCGCTGGCAGGCGCACTGCTGGCGCAATATCAAGGCTTCGCCGACGTACAGATGGGCATCGGCATGGTGGTGTGGGGCCTAGCGAGCGTCATCATTGGCGAAGCGCTGATTGGCTCCCAAGGCTTGGGACTCACGATCATCGGCGCGGTGATGGGATCCGTTCTGTTTCGTCTGCTGGTGGCGATTGCCTTGCGCGCAGGGCTGGACCCGAACGACTTGAAGCTCATCACCGCGATTTTCGTGTTTGTGGCGCTCATTCTTCCCAATCTGTTAGGTAGTCTGAAAAAAAGCACGGGGGCAGTAGGCCATGCTTGAGATCAGCAGCATCAGGAAAACGTTTAACCCCGGCACGCCAAACGAGGTCCGTGCCCTGCAGGGCGTTGATCTAACAATCGACGCAGGGTCCTTCGTTATCGTCATCGGCACCAACGGCTCGGGCAAGTCCACCCTGCTCAACGCCGTGGCTGGGATGTTTCTGGTGGATACCGGCACGGTTCGCTTGGAGGGTAACGACATAACGCGCTGGCCTGAACATCGTCGCGCTACCTTCATTGGGCGGGTCTTCCAGAATCCCTTCAGCGGCACGGCTCCACACATGTCGATCGCCGAGAATCTGGTGCTTGCCGCCAAGCGCGGGCACCGCCGTGGGCTGGGGTGGGCGCTGAGGACCGACGTCACCAGCGATATGCAAGAGCGCGTGCGCCGCCTGGGCATGGGTCTGGAGGACAGGCTGGACAACGCTATTGGCGGCCTATCGGGAGGGCAGAGACAAGCGCTGACGCTGTTGATGGCGACGTGGCTCAAGCCGAAACTGCTGCTCCTTGACGAACACACAGCAGCCCTGGACCCCAAGAGCGCCGAGCAGGTGATCCGCATCAGTGAGGAAATCATTACGCGCGACCAACTGACCACCTTAATGGTAACCCACTCGATGCAGCAGGCGGTCAACTTAGGTGATCGGCTTATTATGATGCATCGTGGCCGTACCCTGCATGATTTGCACGGCGCCGAAAAGCGACGCCTGCGCGTGGATGACCTCCTGGCTCGCTTCGAGGAGGTACGGCGCGGCGAATTGCTCGATGAAACCGCCGCGCAAATGCTCCAGCGGATGTATGTGTAAGACAAGCGTAAAACGTAACGAGTAAAACGTAACAAAGAATTACTTTGGTTTAGTCTCAACCAAGAAGAATGCCCTCGAACCGGCCGATGGGATCATCGCCCGCATTGAAGAGGCGAGCCGTTACTTTCCACGTAAGCAATTGGCGCTCTCCACCCAGTGCGGCTTTGCCTCGGTCATGCAGGGCAACCCTATCGACGAAGCGGCGCAGGAAGCCACGCTGCGGCTCGTAGCGGATGTCGCTCCTCGGGTGTGGTAATCACGCCACCGCCCGGGACTCGGCAATCTCTTCTAATGACCGTTGCCGCGTCTCAATGCCGAGCAGTGCGATTGCCGCAGCCAGAAGCAGGAGAAAGCCGCTGATCGCCAGGAACACCGCGCCCTCACCGAAACTGGTGAAGAGAAACCCGATCAGGTAGGGCGAGAGAATCGTAGCGACGCGCCCGGTTGCATGGGCGATCCCCACTCCCGACGTCCGCAGGCGCGTGGGGAACAACTCGGGCGTATATACGCCGGCTTTCAGGGTAATTGCCACGTTCATGGCCACGACAAAGCAGAAGCCCAGGACTAACACTGCCCCCGGCGCGCGCGCCTGGCCGTACACCAAGATCAAAGCCGCCTGCAGGAGCGACAGCCACACCAGCGTCCACTTCCGTCCCCAGCGGTCGGCAATCAACACACCGAGAAAGTTGCCGGGAATAGCACCAAACGCAAGTACAGTCGTAAAGGCAAACGACTTGACCACTGAGAGTCCGCGCTGGACAAAGATAGTCGGCATCCAGATGGTAAAGGCGAAGGTCACGGAATTGCCGATGACCCACATGACGGCCCCTAACAGCGTGCGGCGACGCAGTTCGCCGTGAAACAAAGAACGCATGGAGGTGTCAGTCTGGGTCTCCTCCGCTTGCACACGCACGAAGGGGAGGAGTGGCGCTCCTGTGTCTCTCTCCACCTCTGCCTCGATGGCTTGCATCACCGCCTCGGCCTCCGCGTATCTCCCATGCTGCTCGTACCAACGCGGAGACTCGGGTAGGGAACGGCGATACCACCAGATAAACAGCGCCGGGATGCCAGCCACCACAAACATCCAGCGCCAGCCCAGAGTGGGAATAATGAGCAGCCCGGCGAGGGCTGAGGCCCGTTGCGCAGAGTTGGTAATGGCAGCGAGCAAACCCGACCACCAACCACGCGAACGCGCGGGAATGAACTCGGCGAACATGCTGTAGCCGATAACGATCTCCGCGCCCAAGCCAAAGCCGGTGAGCACGCGCACAGCAAGCAGCGTCGTGATATTCGGCGCGCACGCACAAAGCAGCGCACCAATCGAGTAGAGCAGCAGGTTCACCTGGTACATGGTCTTGCGACCGTACAGATCGCCGAGCCGGCCAGCCACTAGAGCGCCCAGCGCGAGCCCGAGAAACATCGCCGCGGCGAAGCGAGCAATCTCTCCGACCGTGAACCAGCCGGCCTGCACCAGTGGCACCGCCACGACCGAGGTCATGTAGATCTCGAAGCCGTCGAAGAACATGCCGAAGCCGATCATCCCAAGCAGTCGGTAGTGAAACCGGCCGATAGGCAGACGGTCGAGGCGGGGGCCGATGGTGGGCATACAAGGAAGCTCTCAGCTATCAGCTTTCAGCAGGTCTTTTTTCTTGGTCGAAGGAACATTCCCCGTTTTTGCTGACCGCTGACGGCTGAATGCTCCTTTCTTGACATCATCTGTCTGCTCTTGCGCGGCTGCGCACGCTGCCGGTGGGAATGAAGCTGTTCGAGACCGTCGAAGAGATGGAAGCGATCCCCAAGATCCGCCGTCCCAAGAAACACCACACTACCTGTCAGATCGTCACCCAGGCGCGCCAGGTTGGCTGGACGGTCGGGGTGACCATCGACAACCTGATGCCCGGCAATTGCGGCGCGGTTATCGGCCTGATCCCTGTGCCACCCGACACACTCGACGGCACGCGCATGGCGGGCGTGTGGTTCAAGGACAAGGAGAACGCAGCGGCACATCAGGCAGCGATGTTTCGCGTGCCATCAGGGAAGTATCATGCCATGGCCGTCTCGCCGCTAGCCTCCGGCCGCCTCGATCCGCCGGACATCGCCCTGATCTACGGCACGCCCGGACAAATGATCCTGTTCATCAACGGCTTGCAATGGAAGGGCTACAAACGCTACCAGTTCGGCGTGGTAGGTGAGAGCGCCTGCTCGGACTCATGGGGTCAGGCGCTGGCGACCGGTGAGCCCTCGCTCTCGATCCCTTGTTTCGCCGAGCGGCGCTACGGCGGAGTAGCGGATGACGAGATGCTGATGGCGCTGCGGCCACAGCTCTTACCAAAAGTGATCGAAGGTCTAGAAATGCTCTCCAAAGCTGGCCTGCGCTACCCGATCCCCAACTACGGCATCCAGATGGATCCCAGCGAGGGGCTGTCGTACAGCTATGCGGAGGGGGGGAAGAAATAGGGGATTTTACCATCCTGTTAGTCACAACCTGAGGAGTTCGGCTTTCGTTTTCCTTTCCTCCCCCCTTGCAGGGGAGGACGAAGGAGAGGGGTAGCAAATCTAGAACGCACAGGAGATTTGACGGACCTTTGGGAAGGAGTACCTTAGCGGTATGAGATTCAAAACTTCTATCACTCTGTCCGAAGATCTGCTGAAAGCCATTGATCAATT
>OBEQ010419989.1_pt1 | contig 10197 bp, 12 predicted proteins | sample 1670901 | NCBI WGS metagenome assembly OBEQ01 (sample SAMEA104232315, study PRJEB22302) | groundwater metagenome | biome: forest; feature: aquifer; material: groundwater | place: USA | collected 2011-08-07 | depth 5.4 m | reverse complement strand
CTAATATTGGCTTTGACTTTGGTAGTTTTACTGAAAAAAAATTGGCAAGACGGTATGGTGGATATGGTAAAAGCAGGTATTGTAGATCCACTGAAAGTTACCCGCCTTGCATTAGAGAATGCAGTCTCAATTGCTTCTACCTTAGTAACTACCGAGGCAATTGTGGTAGACAAACCAGAGCCAAAAACTCCCCAAGCTGGTGGAATGCCAGGCGGTATGGGTGGTATGGGGATGGACTATTAAACCACACGTAGCCGTTACAGATAAAAGAAAGTCGGACTCTGTAGTCCGATTTTCTTTTATATATAGCATTTATCACACCCTCATCTCTACCAAGATTGGGTAGTATTGATTGTTATAAAAATTTTAGTTGCTTTGATTCATAAAATATGCGGAATGATTTTATTAGTATCTATTCCTTAAATTGAGAAACTGTAGTTTTAACGTCTTACTTGACATAAAGTATATGTTATATTATAATATTTTATTATTACTTTTCAGTATTTCGAATAACCAACCACAACTTTAGGGAGACAATATGAAACGTAATAGTGGGTTTAGTTTAGTGGAACTTTTAATTGTTATAGCTATTGTTGTCATTATTGGCGCAATAGTAGTGTCCAGTTTCGGTTCCAGCAGTAGTTATGAGACGCAGGCGACTGAAGCGTTGCGAGCCCAAGGTCTGCAGCCTGTGAAAGTTGAATCTGTTCACAGGTGGAATGCTCGTTACTACGGCTGTGCTAAAAGTGATGGGGTTGCAGTTGAAGTAATCAGCACTAACCCCAACTGTGACTTAGTTCATCATGTTGTTTGTATGGGCGGCGTGGGCTCGTACAAGTCCGCAACTGTTAGAGATGGTAAGGTTCTGCAGCAGTCCTACCCCGGCTGTCGCAGATAGACTCAAAAAAGCATCAAACGGGCAACCTGAAACACTGGTTGCCCTTTCTTTGTATCAAAAGTTTATAAACTTAGTTAATTGACAAAAACATATATATAGTGTACTCTTATAAGTCATGTTCGTAGCAGCATGGCTTTTTAAACACTTGCTACGATATTTTTCCCTTATTTATAAGGATTCATGCTCCTAATACCGCTTACCCGGTTTTGGGGGCGCCTAAAAGGCTGTGAAAGAGCGCAAGTTTCCCTTGGCGCTAACTTTCACAGCTTTTTTGTTTTATACTTCGATTTCGTTATACTAGGTAAAGTTTAGCGTTGAGATAAAAGGAGGATTGTATGGAAAATAAAAAAGCAAGCTTTATTGTATTTGATGGCCCAGATGGGGCAGGTAAAACCACGCAGATTCGCAGAGCTGAGGAGTATTTAAAAAGTGTTGGCATTAACCCAATTGTTACAAGGGAGCCTGGTGGAGATGAGCTTGGGCTCAAGATTCGGCAAATGCTCTTGTACCGAGATGATATGCCACAGGGTTCTATAACTCCAAAAGCAGAGTTATTACTGTTTTGCGCAGATAGGGCAAATCATAGAGAAACTGTTATATTACCGGCTCTTAATGCTGGTAGAGTTGTATTATGTGATCGCTATACTGCCTCGAGCTACGCGTACCAGGTATATGCCCGAGAGGTGTGTAGCTACGAAAATTTTTGGTGGCTTACCCAGTTTGCTACACAAGGTTTGCTTCCTAGTCTGTGGCTTTGGATAGATGTTCCTGCAGAAGTGGGTCATGTACGTTTCAGGAAAGTTCAAGAAAAAAAGGCAGACTATTTTGAAAAAGAAGACTTGGAATTCCGCAAAAAGGTTCGTTTGGGCTATAAAGACTTTTTTACCAAGTATGCTGGTAGCCCAGTGACTTGGATAGATGGCGAGCAGTCTGAGGAAGAAGTATTTTCTCAAATTAAGCGCGCGCTCTATTTCGCCTTAAGGGACACTATTGCTTCACATTTTTTAGCTACTGAACAGCTATAACTAGATAGGATAATCTTTGGCAGTACACATAGTACTGCCCTTTTGTTTTTGACAATTGTGCAATAAGTTTGTATACTTGCTGAGTAATTTTTAAGTATTTTCCGAACGTATGGCAGTACCAAAAAAGCATAAGACCCGCTCTGGCCGTGATCAACGGAGAAGTCACCATGCTCTCAAGACTACTTCCTTTGCTACCTGTAAAAATTGTGGGGCAGCTACTTTACCTCATTATCCCTGCAAGAACTGCGGTTTTTATAAAAATAGAAAAGTGACTAAATAACTCATCTTGTATGAGTTATTGTGTTATTATCCACCCGTATGGCATATAGGCATCTTTCCAGAACAATAGCATTACAATCCCTGTTTGAATGGGATTTTAATCATAGAGAAATAGCTTTGAAGGATATTGTAACTGCTAATATTGAACGTTCTTCTGCTGGCATGAAAGATACTGAGTTTGTTCATGCGTTAACCCAAGGAGTGGCAGATAAAATGTCTGACATAGATGAACTCATTGTGAAAACAGCGCCAGAATGGCCTATAGACCAGATTACTCCAGTAGATAGAAACGTCTTGCGCATTGGTATTTACGAGTTGTATTTTTTAAAAGATGTACCACCTAAGGTAGCTATTAATGAAGCAGTGGAAATGGGTAAAGCATTTGGTGGCGATAGTTCTGGACGTTTTGTTAATGGGGTACTTGGTACGTTGTATAAGCAGATGCAGCCTGATGCAGATTTGGAAACTAATCAAGAAAAACAAGGATCAAAAGAGTAACCTGAGCCATGGTGGTTCCTTAACTTAAATAAGAGCAAATTTTTTAAAGTCTTCTTAAGTATGCTACAATAATAGAAACTTGGTTTTAACTATTAATAGTGCTTCAACCATGAACAAGTTAGAACTTATTGAACAGCTTGGTGCTAAGCTTTCTGTGACTCACACCGAAGCTGAACGCATGCTTAATACTTTTATAACCATAATTTACGATTCACTGCGCAATGGCAGTAAAGTAAATATTAGCGGGTTTGGCCAGTTTAGTGTGTCTCATCGGCACCCAAGAATTGGGGTTAATCCAAGGAATCCTTCACAGAAAATTACTATTCCTGAACTTAATACTCCAAAATTTAAAGCTGGGGAAGCATTCAAAGAAGCAGTTAAGTTGCGCAAGGGATCTACTAATAACGATTCCATGCATTCTGATAGTAATTCTACAATGTAAGTATAGTGATACGAGTACAAAAGCCCTTTTGTATCAAAAGGGCTTTTGTTGATCTCTAGATAAGTTTCTTGTAAACTTATACAGAAATATGCGGGTATCGTATAGTGATAGTATAACTGCCTTCCAAGCAGTTGGGACGGGTTTGATTCCCGTTACCCGCTCCAGTAGATTTGAGAAATTAGTTTACAAATATATGCTCAAGCCTTCCGGAGACTTCTATCAGCACGTGTATAGTATGGTAAGCAAAGTTCCCAAAGGCAAAGTGTTGAGTTATGGTCAAGTAGCGGCCATGGTAGGTAATCCACGAGCTGCTCAAGCAGTAGGCTGGGCATTGCGAGCTTTGCCTGCTGGTACAAAGGTTCCCTGGCAACGGGTAGTAAATTCACAAGGGGTAATTTCAATTAAAAATATAAAAGCACCAAAGTCACTCCAAGCAGAACTATTGACCCAGGAAGGGGTTGTGGTAAAGTTGATAGACGGAAAATTTACTCTAGACATGCAAAAGTACATGTGGAGAGCTAAACTGAAGTGACGCGATAATGTCGCGGGATGTCGTATACCGGTAGTACACCTGCTTTGGGAGCAGGCTGACTGGGTTCGATTCCCAGCATCCCGACCAAAAAGAATAGCGCCTGAAGGCGCTATTCTTTTTGGTATGGTAGGGAATCGAATACGAAGGTAAATCTAGCTCTGCTTGTTTACCTGAGGCCACCGATCCATTCGGTGGCAAGATATAGCAAACCCAGCATCCCGACCAAACAAAAATAACCACCACGGTGGTTATTTTTGTTTGTATCGTCAAATTTATTTAGTGTTAAATTATACAATTGTATAATAGGGTACTAAAATTTTTTTATGTCTAAGTCCCTGTTTAGTTATGTAATATTGTGTATACTTAAGCTATGAAAATAGCAACTGACAAGGCAAAAATTGAAGAGCTCCTCACTCGTGGAGTGGATCAAGTGGTTGATAAAGCCCACTTAAAAAAGCAGCTACTTTCTGGGAAGAAGCTTCGAGTTAAGCTAGGTATTGATCCTACAAGTCCTAATCTGCATTTGGGTAGAGGGGTGGCTTTGCTTAAACTGCGGGATTTTCAGGAATTAGGACACCAGTTAATTTTTATTGTCGGAGATTTTACTGGTGTCATTGGGGATACCAGCGATAAGTTTGCAGAGCGGCCTATGCTGGATGAAAAAACGGTAAAAGCAAACTTAAAAACATACATAGAGCAAGCAGGTAAACTAATTGATACCACAAAAGCAGAAGTAGAGTTTAATTCCAAATGGCTTAGTAAATTAAGTTTTGCTGATATCGCAAAGATGGCAGATGCGTTTTCTTTGCATGAATTTATTGCTCGCAAAAATATTAAAGATCGACTCGACAAAGGCAGCAGAGTATCCTTACGTGAGTTACTCTACCCACTTATGCAAGGCTATGATTCTGTGGCTATAAAAGCAGACGTTGAACTAGGCGGCAGCGATCAATGGTTTAATTTGCTTGCAGGCAGGACTTTGCAAGCGTATTTTGGGCAACCCGCGCAGAATATTATTACTAATAATTTAATTTTAGGTACTGATGGTCGCAAAATGAGCAGTTCGTGGGGTAATACTATTAATTTTACTGATAGTCCCGAAGATATGTTTGGTAAAGTAATGAGTATTCCAGACGAGCAAATTATTTCCTACTTTGAGCATTGCACCCGAGTACCTTTGCTTATGGTAAGGCAATTTGCAAAACAGCTCGAAGCAGGCAGAGTAAATCCAAGAGATATCAAACTGAGCCTTGCCCTAGAAATTACAACCTTATTTTGGGGTAATAAAAAAGCAGCAACTGCACAGGACTACTTTGAGCGCGTATTTTCTAAAAAAGAAACACCTCATGATTTAGCCGCAATTAAGGCCAATGGTAAAAGCATTGTAGAAGCCTTAGTGCTCGCAAAGTTAGTTATGAGCAAAGGAGAAGCAAGAAGAGTAATAGAACAAGGCGGGGTAGAAATAGATGGCAAGAAAATAAGTAGATTAGATATTGTCTTAAAGACGGGGAGCATAATAAAAAAAGGTAAAAAGGGGTTTGTAAGAATTAAGTAATCCACTCAAAATGAGTATTATTAGATTAGTAATACTGGTGTTAGGTATGATAAGTGTGTTTGGTATCATGATTGGTGTGCCTGTAGGGTTACTAATTTATACCAGCGCCAAGGGTATTGCCGACCCTCTTAAACGCGAGACCGAGCGAAAAATTGCAAAAAAAGTAATGACTTGGCCATTCTTAGGTTTTTTTCTTTCAATTTTATTGTTTATTATCCTCTCGGTGATAGGTAACTTGTCTCGGTTAAAATAGCTTGCTGAGTGAAAAATAAAAAGTACGCATGCTCATACAAAAAATATATATAGGTGGCTGGTTCCAGCGAACTACACTGCACCTCACAGAAGTGTGGGATTTTTTAAAACACCAAAAGTCAGAGCTTGGATTTAGCTCCACTGAACTGCAAAAAGCTCTTGTGTTGTTGCGCCTTGATTCAGTAGAAAGAAAGTCTGATTTATTAGAATATATTGATGCAACAACACAAGCAGGAGTAAATTTCCGGATCTATGAAGACGGGTTAATGGTATTAGAAAAAAACTATACAAATCTTAAAGCCGATTTTAGAGAGATAAAAGAATATTACGATACTAAGCTTTCAAGGAGCTTGTCCCTACTTTTTAGCAAAGGCGCACCTGTGCCTAAGGAGCTTGCTAACATAAAAACCATTTTACCTTATATTGTAATGGTAAGCGGGGCCAGTGTTACGGATCTTAAAAAGCTTTTTAAAGATGCAAAGCAGGAAATATATTCTACGGTAAGCAGCGGTAAGATTGATGTATACCGTAGCCCCGGTTTAATTATTATTAATAACCTAGAAGACGAAAAATTGGCCAGGCAAATTATAGAATCACAAATATTTTTTCGAGAATTTAAAACACAATTGCACCGCTATCTTAATATTCACCGGAGTATTTGGGAAAAAATCGCTCATATTAAAGAGCAGGGGAGTATTTTAGGTAAAGATATAGATATCTTTCGTAATCAATTAAGCGAGTACCAAAAGACTATTAACTTAATAGATGCGCGGATAAATCAAATGGATGTGTACATAAAAACGCGCCAAAAAGTGAGTGATATCCAAAATATTGATGCCTATTTACACCCACTATTCCAGTATAAGTTTGAAACCTTATTAGACACACACGCATACATTAAGCATTTGTGGCGTATGACACAAGAATACTTAAACTCTGCTATAGCCACGTTTACAGAGCTGCAAGCTCGGAGTACAAAAAACACTATTTCTTCTTTACAGCTAGTTACCACTATTGGTGTAGTTGCGGGGATTATTGGTTATTTAGCTAAAGATACTTTACCCAAGTTAACTGTAGTGGGTTTGGCGTATTTTGTTTTACTTATGGCATTAACTTGGATAATTAACAGTATTATTTCTAAGTTTTATCGAAATAGAAAATACACACTTGAGACTCCTAAAGTGCTTAAAGATTTATAGAAAAAAGCCGCTTCAGCGTAGTACTGGAGCGGCTTTTGTTAGTCAAAGGCAAACTCAACTAAGGGAGGTTCAAGGTTACGATTTGCTGCCACACTAATGATTGGAGTCTGTAATTCAGGCATAACTTTTCTGCATGCTCTACCCGACACAGTACGGATTTTTGTGTTCTCTGGTAGTGGAACAAACTCGCCGTTCGTGCTTCGGTAGTGCAAACCAGTGTCAAAAATTTTTACTATTGCCCATGTGTAGTGGTGCTTTTTATACCGAGGGTGACTTGGGGGCAGCATAGTTGCAATACAATGCTTTGTAAAACACTGTTTGCATAAGAGATAGAGTTGAGACTCAGACTCGAGGTTGCAGTTAAGGTCTAAACTAATGAGTACATGACGAAGTCTTTTTTTACCTCTGGAGGCATTGTGCACAATTTTATTGCACAGAGTACATATGCCTTTATCTTGGCTTACCAAAATGCGGTATCCAGCATCCCGAATGGCCAGCTCAATAGACTTTACTAACTGCATAATTCGTGTCATGTGATCTTCGTATGCTTTAAGCAGTGCGGCACTCACTGCTACTGCTTCTACCACTGTTTGTACATCATCTTGCAGGTCTGGGGTAAATTTTTCAAGTATTGCTGAAAATGATTGCCTATCTTGCATATAACCTCCTTGAGTTTGTGTTTTTGAGTCTTAAAGAATATGTATTATATGCAAACTGCACGGTCTGTACAAATAAGGGTTTGAGCGTGTAATAGTGCTACAATTAAGCAAGAATAACAGTCCGTAAGTCGTTTTTTATGAAAAAGTTTTTATATGGTTTGGTAGGCTTGTGGTTTTTACCCAGTTTTGCTTTGGCCCAACAAAACACAGTAAGTCCTGGTGAGCACATTACTAACTTTTTGGTTCAAATTGTAATTCAAGATGACTCTGTAATACATGTTCGAGAACGAATTGCTTACGATTTTGGAACTGCTCAGAAGCATGGTATATATCGAGACATTCCGTATGAATACCAAGCTCGAGGCGGTTTTTATACCCTACGCTTTAGTGATATATCGGTTACAAATGAATCTGGCACTCTGTATCCTTTTACAACTTCTAAAGAAAGTGACAATTTTAGAATAAAGATTGGCGACCCTAACGTTCTCATTACTGGTGCACATACCTATATATTAGATTATACGGTTAAGCGAGCCTTAAACTTTTATACTGACCACGTTGAACTGTATTGGAATGCAATTGGGTATGGCTGGCAAGTACCTATAGTATCTAGTCAGGTAGAGGTATCTTTGGCAGGGAAAACCCCTGGGCATGCTCAAGTTGCGTGTTTTACTGGAGCGCTTGGTTCGCATGGTCAGAACTGTACTTTTTCGCTCACCACCCGAAATGGTGCTGTAGTTACTACGAGCAAAGCCCTTCAGCCTGGGGAAGGGCTGACCATAGTGTATGGATTTGAGCCTGAATTAGTAAGCCAGCCTGGCTTGTTCGAAGCAATCAAAGACATTGTCCAAGATAACGGTATATTGGGTTTACCTTTTGCAGTTTTTGGTCTCATGTATTATATCTGGCGTAGGTTTGGTAAGGATCCGCAAGGTAAGAGTACAGTAGTGCCTCAGTTTGATTTACCAAAAGATATGGGGCCGCTCGAGCTTGGAGTGATCCTAGATGAGTCTATTGACCGCCAAGATCTTGCTTCTGAAATTATGTACTTAGCCGAACAAGGCTATATTCGCATTACCAAAGAAACAAGTAAAATCTTAGGTCTTTTTAATACTACAGATTATACATTGGAAAAAATTACAAATCCTCCTGAAACTTTGAGCTTTGCTTCTAAAAAAATGTTTGATATGGTCTTTCATCTTGGTCCAGTGGTACACTTGAGCGATTTTAAAGGCAATAGCTACTTTTATAATCAGCTACAGGATTTAAAGCGGGATGTGTTTAAAAATTTAACAGATCGGGGTTATTTTGTTCATAATCCCGTAGTAGTTAAGGGCGTGTGGACAGGAGCAGGAATATTTGCTGGCGCAGTGCTTACCTTTAGCCTTGGGCCTTTTTTTGGCACATATGGAGTTATAAGCGGGATTGCATCAGGAATTATAATTTTATTGTTTGGCCTACGAATGCCTGTTCGGACCAAGCTTGGAGTAGAGAAAAAAGCTTATGCAGCGGGGCTCAAGTACTATATGAATGTTGCAGAAAAAGCTCGTTTGGAGTTTTTGAATGCTCCAGATAAAACTCCTGAGCATTTCCAGCGATTCCTTCCTTTTGCCATTGCGTTAGGTGTAGAAAAGGCCTGGGCTGAGCAGTTTAAAGATATTACTATGGCACAACCCGCGTGGTATCGTGATGCAAGTGGGGCTTCGTTTAATGCATTTCTATTTTCTGAAGGACTTCGAGGTTTTTCTAATTCATTTAATGCCACTGCACCAGGTGGTAATTCTGCGGCAAGCGGTGGAAGTGGCTTTGGCGGTGGCGGTTTTTCTGGCGGAGGTTTTGGTGGAGGCGGTGGCGGCAGTTGGTAGGCACGAAAACAGAGTAGGCTAAAAAGCACATTGATGTTTTGATAAAAAAGAACGGCAGATATAGTAATGTCTGCCGTGGGTGGGCTGAACCAGAAGCTTACTTAGGTCTTTGTTGTGAATATTCGCAGTTCAAAACTGTACACAGTTTAGTTACTGCAAGCATCTCTTGGAATCTTTTTGGCGGGTCTAAGAGTACGAGTGTGCGGCCTGTCTTAAGCATTTCCAAATGATATTTCACAAAGGTGCCTAAAGTGCCGCTATCACAGTGACTTACACCCGAAAGGTCTAACGTAACTTTAGGAGTAACACCAAGGGGAATGATCTTGAGTGTTTTATCGAGCATCTCATTAGCATCTCCGTGCCTGAAGTTACCCACTAGTTCTAGGTAATCTGCAGTAATTTCTCTTATCTCAAAGGTTACCATTGTTCAGCCCTCCTTAAGCTGTAGCAAGTAAATAAATTTGGGGTATTACTATCAACCCCTATTTGCTATACTCAGTATAAGCTATTTTAGGGTTTTTTTATGAAAAGTTTGCTCGGGTTATTAATTCAAACCATTGCAGTGTATTTGGCTGCCTCTCTGTTGCCTGGTATAAAGGTAAGTGGGTTGTTTACTGCCTTTGTTGTTGCAGTGTTGCTCGGAGTGGTTAATGTATTTTTAAAGCCACTCTTTTTGGTACTTACCTTACCGATAAATATTCTTACCCTTGGGTTATTTACGTTTGTGATTAATGCAATCTTGGTGCTTATTGTTGCCTGGGTTGTACCTGGTTTTAGCGTGAATGGGTTTTGGTGGGCACTATTATTTAGTTTTGTAATATCAATTGTGGGGGTGATATTGTATCCGCTTCGGGCTCGCGCAGCATAAATTGAGGCAGTATTATGCTACACTAAAGCTAGTCTAATGGATTGCTTTTCATGTTTACAAAAGAAAATAAAAATCAAAATGGTGCTCATGACGTAGTATGTTTTACTACTGGTGGACGTGAAGTT
>OBEQ010736675.1_pt1 | contig 10199 bp, 8 predicted proteins | sample 1670901 | NCBI WGS metagenome assembly OBEQ01 (sample SAMEA104232315, study PRJEB22302) | groundwater metagenome | biome: forest; feature: aquifer; material: groundwater | place: USA | collected 2011-08-07 | depth 5.4 m | reverse complement strand
TACACCTCACAAAGCGGCAACATTCTGGATACGTTTTTCGTACTAGACGAAAATGGTCTGCCGATCGGTGACAACCCACAGAAAATCGAAAAAATTAAACGCACAATTAGCAAAGAACTGGCGGAACTGGCAAACTATAAAGAGGTGATTCGCCGCAGAACACCGCGTCAACTCAAACATTTTGCCGCGCCGACGCGCACCACCATCAGCAATGATCTCAATAAAAACTGTACTGTGTTAGAAGTGGTTACACCGGATCGTCCGGGCTTGTTAGCTCATATCGGGCGTATCTTCGTGGAATTTAATATCGAGATCCAAAGTGCAAAAATTACCACGCTGGGTGAAAGAGTTGAAGACGTATTTTTTATTACCGATCAGAATCATGAACCGATCAGTGACCCAGAGTTATGCGAAGCATTACAGAACGAGATCCGCCGGGTGCTTGATAAACAAGTTAAGGCCGCCGAGTAATTTATTAATAAACTTTAACGTTTAAATACAAAATTTTTTAACCCTACCAGGATTAAATGATGAACCCTGATTTGGATTTGTTACAACCCTATCCATTTGAAAAGTTAAATAGCCTAAAAAATGGCATTATTCCCCCGAATGAGTTGCAACACATCGCCCTCTCCGTGGGAGAACCCAAACACCCTGCTCCTAAGTTTGTGCTGGATGCACTCGTTAAGTCACTCGCCACCTTGGAACAATACCCCGCGACCAAGGGCATCCCGGAGCTGCGCATGGCAATTGCCGATTGGGCGACAGAGCGATTTAATCTGCGTGCCGGTACACTTGATCCCGAAGACCATATATTACCGGTCAATGGGACTCGCGAAGCGCTTTTTGCTTTCGCGCAAGCAATTGTTGATCGATCTAAAGCGCCGCTAGTCATATCACCCAATCCGTTTTACCAGATCTATGAAGGTGCCACCTATTTAGCCGGTGCGGAACCTTACTTTACGCCCTGCACCACAGAAAATGGTTTTATCCCTGATTATGACAGCATACCCGCAGACATATGGCAGCGCTGCCAGCTGTTATTTATCTGCTCGCCCGGTAATCCCACGGGCGCTGTTATGGATATAGCAACACTGCAAAAATTAATACGATTAGCTGACCAATACGATTTTGTGATCGCCGCTGATGAATGTTATTCCGAGATCTATTTCGATAATGACCAACCCCCTGCCGGCTTGTTGCAAGCCTGTGCCGCCATGGGACGCGATGATTTTAAACGCTGCATGGTATTTCACAGTTTGTCGAAGCGCTCAAATTTACCTAGCTTGCGCTCCGGCTTTGTGGCGGGTGACGCGGAAATTCTGCAAAAATTTCTGCTCTACCGCACTTATCACGGCTGCGCCATGCCGCTGCCGACCCAATACGCCAGCGTAACGGCCTGGCGCGATGAAGAACATGTGAAACTAAATCGCCAAGTGTACAGCCAAAAATTTTCTGCCGTGCTGAAAATTCTCGATGGCGTGCTCGACATCGAAAAGCCGGCGGCAAGTTTTTATCTCTGGCCAAAAACTCCAATTGCCGAGACAGAGTTTACCCAACGATTGTTTGGCGACAAAAATGTCACGGTATTGCCAGGCAGTTATCTTTCACGCGAAGTGAATGGCGTAAATCCCGGAGCAAACCGCGTGCGCATGGCGCTTGTGGCGCCGCTGGATCAATGTATTGAAGCGGCCAAACGAATCAAAGCATTTGTTAAATCGCTCTAATTGCCAACTCTTAAGTACGATTAAAAACTATGTTAGACAGACTATGTTAGATAAGCCATGTTAAAAAAGGATCGCGTAGATTACATCAACGCCAAACTTCAGGAGCTTTATCCGCAGCCACCTATTCCCCTAAAACATAAGGATCCTTACACGCTGTTGATTGCAGTCCTATTGTCAGCCCAATGCACGGATGAACGGGTTAATAAAGTAACTCCTGAATTGTTCCGTCTGGCCGACAATGCCAAAGCGATGACCAAGGTGCCAGTGGAAAAAATTCAGACCAGCATTCGATCCTGTGGTCTATCGCCACAAAAATCGAAAGCGATTTCCAATCTGTCGAAAATATTAGTCGCAGAACACGAAGGTCAGGTGCCAAATGATATTGCAGAGTTGGAAAAATTGCCCGGCGTCGGCCACAAAACCGCAAGCGTGGTGATGTCGCAGGCGTTTGGAGAGCCGATGTTTCCAGTCGATACCCACATTCATCGACTGGCGCAGCGCTGGGGATTGACCAACGGGAAAAACGTCGTGCAAACCGAAAAAGATCTAAAACGACTTTTTCCACAAGAACGCTGGAATGCCCTGCATCTGCAGATTATTTATTACGGCAGAGAACATTGCAGTGCTCGCGGTTGCGACGGCACAACCTGTATTATTTGTAAGACATGTTTTCCGCATCGCAAGGTAGCTAAAAAGGCAAAGAAGGCTTAATCAAACGATGGGTTACGCTTCGCTCCACCCATCCTACGAACTAAAACTGTAGGATGGGTGGAGCGAAGCGTAACCCATCAAAAAACGTGAATGAACATGACAAACTATCGAAGAAATTACATTGCTGGTGGAACATTTTTTTTCACTGTAAATATCGCCGAGCGACAAAAAACGTTGTTGGTTGATCACATCAGTAATTTACGACTAGCTTTCAAAGACGTATTAGCGACACATCGATTTAATATTGATGCAATTGTCATTCTGCCAGATCATATCCATGCTATATGGACTTTAGATACTGAGGACAAAGACTTTTCCACTCGCTGGAAAATGATAAAGGCTAAATTCTCGAGGAAATTACCTAAGGAAGAAATGCGTTCAGAAAGCCGCATGTCCAAAGGCGAGCGTGGAATTTGGCAGCGACGATTCTGGGAACATGCCATACGCGATGAAGAAGACTATCAACGACACATGGACTATATCCATTTTAATCCGGTAAAGCATGGTTTAGTTGATCGTTGTATTGATTGGCCCTATTCGTCATTTCATCGTTATGTTAACGACGGTATATACTCACCAGACTGGGGTGTTGGGTCAGCAATTAATGGTGAGTTTGGTGAGTTGGAATGATGGGTTTAAATTCGTAGGATGGGTGTAACGAAGTGAAACCCATCAAAATGTGGTTACAAATAAAGAAATGGAGAAAAATAACCATGATCACCCTCTACGGCATTAAGAATTGTGATACCGTTAAAAAAGCGCAAAAGTGGCTGGAGAAGCAAAACATCGACTATAAATTTCACGATTTCAGACAAGACGGCCTGGAGAAAAAATTAGTGCAGAGCTGGATTGCAACCTTGGGCTGGGAAGAAGTCGTCAACAAACGCAGCACGACCTGGAAAAATCTGGATGACTCCACCAGAGACAATCTTAACGAAACCACTGTGGTGAGCACGGTGCTCGAACAACCCACCTTAATTAAACGTCCCGTACTGACGAGTGAGAAACAAATTTTAATCGGCTTCAATGAAGCGGATTATGCGGCATTACTTCTTTAAAATTTATTTTAACTAGTTGGATGGATACCATGAACAATACAATTTTTAGTCTTGGACTCGGTGTAGGCAGCAAAAACTCTAAAGGTGAATGGCTGGATGTCTATTATCCCAAGCCACTGTTAAACCCAGACACAACATTGGTGGCAGCGGTTGCCGATTGTTTAAATTACCAGGGTGGCAACGCTGTCATCGAATTAAACGCTGAGCTGTTGGCAAAGTTGGCTGATAAAATCGCCGGACTTGATAGCCAATTGGCTGAGTTCATCTCGCGCTTTAAAACCAGTTCACAACCGACTGTTGCCACCATTTTAGCCACGGATGAAAAACCAGTGTCAGTGCCTGAAGGTTATCTTAAATTACACCTTCTCTCATACCGCTTGGTGAAACCGCATGGCATCAATCTGACGGGGGTTTTCGGTGTACTGCCCAATGTCGCCTGGACCGATCAAGGTCCCATTGATCTAAATGAACTGCCTCAATGCCAGTTGGAAGCTCGACTAAAAGGCAAAATCATCGAGGTTATGTCGGTGGACAAATTCCCTAAAATGACCAATTACGTGGTACCCTCCGGCGTGCGCATCGCTCACACAGCACGGGTCCGTCTCGGCGCATATCTGGGTGAAGGCACTACCATCATGCATGAAGGTTTTGTTAACTTTAACGCCGGCACTGAAGGCCCTGGCATGATTGAAGGTCGCATTTCCGCTGGCGTATTTGTTGGCGCTGGCAGTGACCTCGGCGGCGGTTGCAGCACCATGGGAACACTTTCCGGTGGGAACAACGTGATTATCTCCATCGGCAAAGAATGTTTGATCGGCGCCAACGCCGGTGTGGGAATTCCACTTGGCGATCGCTGCACAATCGAAGCGGGTCTGTATGTCACCGCCGGCAGCGTGGTGGTTATGTTAGATGATCACAACATAGTAGCGGCAAAAGTCAAAGCACGGGATTTGGCGGGTAAATCAGATCTGTTATTCAGACGCAACTCCATCACCGGTGCCATTGAGTGTAAAGTTAATAAATCCGCGATCGAGCTTAACGAAGCGTTGCACACCAATAATTAACAAGACTCTTATTACAAACTCTCATTTTAAAGCTCTCATTACACAAGGACATGCTCTGCCATGACAGCAAGTTCGACAACCTCAACGCCCACACTATCGCCCACTATCGAACTGGCGTGTGAGCTCATCAAACGGCCCTCGGTCACCCCCGAAGATGAAGGCTGTCAAGACTTGATGATCAATCGTTTAGAGGCCATTGGTTTTAAAACTGAGCGCCTGCCTTTTGGCGATGTACTGAATTTTTGGAGCTATAAAGGCAGTGAAGGCCCAACCCTGGTTTTTGCCGGACATACCGACGTTGTTCCCACTGGCCCCGAACACGCATGGTCAACTGCTCCTTTTGCACCGACCATTAAAGACGGAATCCTTTACGGTCGTGGCGCGGCCGACATGAAGGGCAGCTTGGCAGCGATGGTAACCGCCTGTGAACGTTTTGTTGCAAAAAATCCCGATCACAATGGCCAAATTGCCTTTCTGATTACCAGTGATGAAGAGGGCATCGCCGTAAACGGCACCGTAAAAGTGGTTGAACATTTACAAAATCAAAATAAAGAAATTGCTTGGTGCATTGTGGGCGAACCATCAAGCACAACCGCAGTCGGTGATGTTATCAAAAATGGTCGTCGCGGTTCACTGGGCGCCAAGCTCTTTGTAAAAGGTGTGCAAGGGCATGTCGCCTACCCGCATAAAGCGGTGAATCCGATCCACAAAGCCGCTCCCGCCTTAGCGGAGCTTACGGCAACGGAATGGGATAAGGGCAATGAATTTTTTCCCGCCACCAGTTTTCAGATCTCCAATATTAACAGCGGCACTGGTGCGACCAATGTCATTCCGGGGGAGTTGGAAGTTATTTTTAATTTTCGCTTTTCCACTGAATTGAACGAACAAATGATTCGTCAGCGAACTGAAAACATTCTGCAAAAACACGGCCTGAATTACAGTATCGAATGGTCATTAAGCGGCAATCCATTTTTAACAGCGGCGGGAGATCTGGTGGATGCCACTGTCGCCGCGATTAAAGCAGTGACTGGCCTCGATGCTGAATTGTCCACTGCGGGAGGGACTTCAGATGGGCGATTTATCGCGCCCATGGGTGTGCAAGTAGTTGAGTTGGGGCCGGTGAATGAAACGATCCATAAAATCAACGAAAATGTGTGCGCCGCAGACCTGGATACATTGAGTTTGATCTACGAACGGACGATGGAAAATTTGCTTACCTGATCTATGCTACGGGTAACCAGTGGAACATCTATAATCAATCAACTAATAGATAAGACTTTCTAATGCACGAACAATCCGATATAGAAATTTACCTCGACAGTGTACCCATTGAAGCGCTCGAAACCTGGTTGGTTACGCTTTTTAATCCGGTGGAGGAAAAATCCATCTCTGGTAAAACCGCCCGTTATGCCGCGCATTATAAAGGTGAAGAATTCACTATCGTTATTGTCAATCGAGTGACGGGAACTTTTTCCAGTGTCTGGTTTAATTCGCCGCACACGCCCTGGAGCAGCGATATTGAATGCGCCAAAGCGGCTTACGAGTACTTCAAAAAAGAGGTGCGCTGTGTGGAGGGTGGTTGGGAAGAAGGTCAAGATCCAGATTCGTGGTACAGTATTTCCGACAAGGGCGAAAACAAAATTATTTGGCGCGATTAAATCTCTAGCCCTCTCCTCTTCGTCTCAAATTTTCCGAATGACAGACCTGATTTCATCCATATTCATAGGTTTCATCAAGGTACCATTAAAGCCGCTGGATAAACATTTTTCCAGGATGTCCTGGTCCGCATCAGCAGTTAACGCGTAAATTGGCAATCGGCAGCCTTTTTCACGTAACGCCAACACCGCGGAGTAACCATCCATCACCGGCATTTGTAAATCCATAAACACCAATTCGTACTGCTTTGACAAGCATTTCGCCACGGCATCCGCGCCATCGATGGCAGTATCCACATTGAGATTCAACCGCGATAGCTGCAACTGGGCAAGCTTACGATTATCGATATTGTCCTCCACCAACAAAACATCGTGATAGTGTTTTTCAATTGTTTGCTGTTCCACAGTGAGTAGCGCAGTAACCTGGGGCGCAAGATAGTTCATCAGCACACGATAGAGTTGATCGCGTTGCACGGGTTTCTCGATAAAATCAACAAAACCAGCTTGTTTGTATTGCTCGCGGTCACTGCTGGCTACATTTGCGGTAATGGCGACAACAGGAAGTTTATTGTTTATGGTTAACACTTGTTGAGTTGCTTCTACTCCCCCCAATACTGGCATGCGAATATCCATCAGAATCAAATCATAGGATTCGGTCATCACAGCATCGATCGCCTCTTTCCCATTGTTCACTACCGTAACCTCTGCGCCGGTTTCAGTGATTAACCTGGCGATGAGTTTTTGGTTTTCAATATTGTCTTCCGCATACAATACTTTACCGATTAGCGTAGGTACTTGAGGATTTTGGGCAAGCGAAACATAATCCAATTGCGGCATTTGGTGGGTCATAGTTTGCTGGTCTGCATTGGCTTTTATCGATACGTTGAATTCACTGCCAAGACCAATTTGACTCGAAACAGAGATATCACCCCCTAATTTCTGCGCCAACATTTTCGCCAGATAGAGGCCCAGCCCGGTGCCGCCATAATTGCGCGTAGTTGCCGCTTCCGCCTGTTGAAAAGCATTAAAGAGATGGCTTATTTGCTCGACTGAAAGACCAATCCCAGAATCTTTGACAATAAAAACTAAAGCATCTGTCCCGGGTTCATAATCGACAATAAGCGCAACACCACCCTTTTCAGTGAACTTTATCGCGTTGCCGCAGAGATTTATCAATATCTGTTTCAATCGCGTTGGGTCGGTGCGAATTATCCTCGGCAGCGGGAAGCGATAATTGAGCGTAAAATTAATACCTTTCCCTTTAGCATTCAGCACGAAATAACTTTTGATTTCAGTTAAAAGATCAAATAGAGGCACCGACAGCTGTTCAACCTGAATCTTATCGACCTCTATTTTTGAGATGTCCAGAATATCATTGATAATTTGCAGTAGATGTTGACCACTGCGATAGATGATCGAAGAAAATTCCTCTTTTTCTTCAGCGGAATAGTTTTTCAATCCCAAAGATTCTGAATAACCGATTATCGCCGTCAAAGGCGTGCGAATTTCATGGCTCATCGCCGCAAAAAATTGACTGCGCGCCTTCGACTGCGCCTCGGCTTCCAGAGCTTTGCGACTATTGGCGAAGGCCAGTTTTTCCGCTTCCAATTTTTCCTGTCGCGCTTCGTTAGTGCGATCTGCAATAGCAAACGAGAGAAAAATAATTTCCAATAAAAATCCTAGGTGTAACGACCATTGGGTAAAGGTATTAAAGGGCAGAAAATTATTCATCGCTGACATAAAAATTGAGGAGCCAATGATGTACGATAATTCCGCTATCAACAAATATTTAGCGATAGATATCTTGGCGCGTATAGCAACTATAATTACCGTCAAGTTAAACAAAGTGGTAAAAGCAGCGACAACCTGCGTGACCCGTCCATTGAGAACAAAATCGGTCACATCATGCCTTGGCAGAATAAACACAAAAGTCAACAGTGTAATCGCGAACCCCATATAATAGAAAGATTTGAAATGGGGCAGTTTTTTCGGTATTTCGAGACTGGCCCAGATAAACATAAGATAGATAAAGCACAAAAAAGAAGGCGTGATTGAAGCCCAATGAATATCCCACAAGGGGTTGTCTGGCCAGAAAAGTTTTAAGAAAGTTGCATCAACCGAACCGCTAACCGCCATCGAGAGAAACAGTAATATGTTGTAATAAAAATAAACTGACGCCCGAATACTGATAAAAAGGCAGAGGTTATAAATAAAGAAGGCGGAGAAGATCGCATAAAATCCCGTTAGTATTTTTACCAGCTTAAAATTTTCGTGTTGATAATATGCCTTCTTTTGCAGATACACGGGAATCGATATCGGCAATCCCACCGCAGTGCTGTCGGCCATAAAATAGAAGGTACTTTTCACACCGGCTTTAAGTTTTATCGGGAAATTATAATGTGGGGAATCAAACGAACTATTTAACGCCATGTAAAGTTTGCCCCAGCGCGTCTCTTGATAAGAACTGTTAGAAGAACTCCCATCTATTGGCTGGTAGAAAAAAAGTTTGTAGAGTAAGTTCTGATGACAAGAAAAATAAACCACGTATTCAGAATCAACATCAGATAATTGCGCAGGAGCCTGTAATGTAAACTTAAACCAATAGGGTGAATGAATCTGTTCTGCCACGAAGAACTCGCCTTTCACCGGCTGAAAACGCGAAGCGAATTCTGCGGACTGAACATCAGCAAGGGTTAATTGTTTGGTTGGATCTTCAAGGTAAGAAATATAAGGGGCGAGATCTAACGTGGGAACGTTCTGTTGTACGACGGCGATGTTTGGGTTGCCATAGGCTAGGCCGGTTAAAATCAAAACCAGCGGCAATATGAGTAATTTGTTGAATAGGGTTAACAAAATAAGGCTTCACTAGGGATATTAACTCTTACAAGTATAGTTCGAGAATCAACATCCTATGTGCACCAGATGGTTTTCGCGGCTAAACAGAATATAAATTAAGAATTTAATCGCAATTAATCATCCCTCAATGAGAGCAGCGTGATCTCCTGATTTGCTTTTACATAAAAGACGATTCTTGTTTCAAGCCCAACTCCGGCCAGGCACCCGTGACCACCGTTTGATAGTTAGCATAACCGATATTAGTGCCATCGGTAATTTTGATAATGCAGTCGCGGATTTGATGCAATTCTTTGACTTGATTTGGCTCAGTGCAGCACTCAATGTATTCGCCATCCACATGCTGTGGTCCGCGCCACTGGCCGTGATGCTGTCCTTTATAGCCGAAATAGAGTCCGGTCCCTAAATGAAAACCCGTGTCGCTAACCACCTCAATTTTTAGCATCCGCTGCGCGCCGTTTTCCAAGGTGAAGTGCAACTCACCGCCGAGCAATCTGCGGTTGACTTTGTCGTAGTTTAATTTGGGCATTAACGCCGTAAAGTTTTCGCGACTGCCATCGGCTTTTTCAATACCGCCGAATAACGTCTTGGGCACGCCCGGAATCGGAATATCTAAATAGAAATGGTGAATGGAGTAAGGCGAACCATCGGGATTTACAAAACGCATCGGACTCCACAAAAAATTCATCGGGAACATGCTGCTATCAATCCCTGGCTGCAGATCATTGGGATCAAGGCCAACACCGTAGCGCACTCCCCAAGAGTGATCGCGGGTGCAGTACCAGTCTTGTGGATTGATGTCGTATTGCTGGCCATCGAGTTTCAGCCAACCGGTGGGCACGCCAACCTGATGGTAACGAACCAGGTCTGTTTCGGTACGATAACCGATAAACTGGCGGCGAAATTCATGATTTTCTAAAAAGGGAGGAATATCGCTGCCATCAAAAACCAGATCGAAGGAAATAGGTTGAATGTCATTTTCTTCTAGTCGAAAACGCACTTTTTTTAACGGCTCAACTATTTCGTAATGTATGGGGCCGACGGAAGATGTATCGGGGCGTGGTGTCAATTCTCGACTGGCTCGCCCCGTCCACTGCTCCACACCGCGCGACACCCCTGCCGAGCGATCCC
>OBEQ011720870.1_pt1 | contig 10202 bp, 19 predicted proteins | sample 1670901 | NCBI WGS metagenome assembly OBEQ01 (sample SAMEA104232315, study PRJEB22302) | groundwater metagenome | biome: forest; feature: aquifer; material: groundwater | place: USA | collected 2011-08-07 | depth 5.4 m | reverse complement strand
TCCCTGTCCTACACCCCGCACCATATTGGCGATGAGCGCCCGTGTCAAGCCCCAAAGTGCGGGGGTCTTGCGGGAGGCGACGCGCGCCGATACGACAATATGATCCCCCTCCACCACAACGCCGATCTCCGGCACGATCGTGCGGATCAGAGTTCCTTTGGGCCCGACAACCGTGATTATATTGTCCGCGATATCTACGCGGATGCCGGACGGGAGAGGGATGGGTTGTGAACCAATTCTCGACATGGTAAAAATTAAAATGTTTAAATATTTAAATATTCTGTCACCATACTTCAGCGATCACCTGACCGCCGACTTTTTTCTGCCGCGCCTCCTCACTGCTCAAAATACCTTTTGACGTCGTGAGCAGGAGTATGCCGCCGCGGGACGAACGGCGCAAATCCTTATACGGCAGATAGACCCTGCGCCCGGGGGTTGAGACGAGGCGCACGCCATGCACTTTGGCGTTTTCTTTGCCGCCGATCAATGCCACATCAAGAAACTTTTTTACGCGCTTGCCTTTGCGTTCCGGCCGGGCGACAAATCCCCCGCGCTCCAGAGCGCGCGCCAATTCATGCTTCAGGCGCGAATACGGAATCTGCACGGCTTCATGCCCCGCGGTCTGCGCGTTTTTTATTCGGATAAAAAAGTCGGAGATAGGATCCATCGCAATGTTTCAATATTTAAATATTTAAATATCCGTTTTTACCAGCTTGATTTTTTAATGCCCGGGATCTCCCCTCTGTTGGCCAATTCTCTGAAGCAAATACGGCACAGGTCAAAATCCCGCATATAAGCGCGCTTGCGGCCGCAGCGAAAACACCGCCGCACGACGCGTGATGCATATTTGATGGGCTTCAATGCCCGCGCGATGACCGATTTCTTTGCCATATATCAAACGTCTTTATCCTTGCGCCTTAATAGGGAAACCCATTAATTTCAATAATGCAATGCCCTCGTTACGCCTTTTTGCCGTCGTCACCACCGTCACCTCCATGCCGAACAACAGCTTGTAATCCTCGCCAATCATTTCCGGAAATACGATATGCTCCCGGATGCCGATCGTCAAGTTGCCTTTCCCGTCAAATGATTTTTCGTCAAGCCCGCGAAAGTCGCGCGTCCGCGGCAGCGCCACCGCGACCAGACGCGATAAAAAGTCATACATACGGCCGCCCCGCAGGGTCACTTGATACCCTACGATCAGCCCCTTGCGCGTTTTGAACGCGGCGATCGCTTTTTTTGCCGGGCGAGCTGATGCTTTCTGCCCGGTAATCAGCCCCAAGTATTTCTCAATTTCGCTTCGCTCTTTTTCTTCGCGCGTGCGGCCGATGCCGATATTGACCACCGCTTTCTCGATCTTCGGCACCGCCATGGTATTTTTGTAGCCAAACAGTGCCCGCAGAGCGGGGATCGTCTCTTTCACATATTTTTCGTGCAATGTCATCATACTGTTTTGCCGCACCTGCGGCATACGCGATTTTTCTTGCCCCCTGTATCCTGCATGACCGGGCGCGTCGGCTTGCCGCACGCAGAACACACAATCATGGCGCGGGATGCCCGAAACGGCAGCGGCATGCTCACCAGCTCGCCCTTCTGGCCTTGACTGCGCGCGCGCACATGCTTTTTCTTCACATTCACTCCCTCCACCACGATCGTGCCTTCATCCGGAAACGCCGCGCGCACCGTGCCGGTTTTCCCGCGGTCATTGCCTGAAATTATTTTTATCGTGTCACCCTTTTTCATCTTCATACCACTTCCTGCGCCAATGAAATAATCTTGATATATCCCCGGTCGCGGATTTCGCGGGCAATGGGCCCGAAAATGCGCCCGCCCTTGGGTTCCACGCCGTCCAGCACCACCGCCGCATTGTCGTCAAAACGCACGTAGGAGCCGTCGGCGCGCCGGAACGGGGCGTGCTGACGGACAATCACGGCCCTTACCACATCCTTTTTTTTCACGGCTTTGCGCGGCTCTGAAATTTTCACCGACGCCACCACCACGTCGCCCAGGCGCGCATATCTGCGGCGCGATCCGCCCAATACCTTAATCACCTGAAGCAATTTTGCTCCGGAATTATCGGCTACTTTCAACATGGTGCGCGGCTGTATCATACTATTGAAAATTGATAATTATCATCCGGTGGTTTCTTCAACTGCCACCTCCTGTCGTTTCATCAGTTCAATCACTGTCCATCTTTTTTCTTTCGAGAGCGGCCGCGTCTCTTGCATCAGGATACTGTCGCCTACCCGGTATTCGCTCTTCTCGTCATGCGCTTTGAATCTTTTGGACGCGCGGTAATGCTTCCCGTATTTGGGATGTTTTTTCAAGATGTCCACGCGAACCACGATGGTCTTGTGCATCTTTGCCGATACGACCGTTCCTTGCAGCGTACGCATAAGAAAAATATTTAAATATTTAAATATTTAAATTCATTCAGAACAGTCAGGATGCGCGCGGCGTCTTTGCGCAACATCAAGGACTCTTTCACATTTTTGGTTTTCTTCTGCCGGAGCAAAAAGCGCAGTTCAGCGATGCGCTCACGCCTCTGGCCGAGCAATGTCGCCAGTTCTTCCCGGGACTTTTGTCGCAATTCGTTTATCTTCATACTACGGAAGAAATAAAGCGTGTCTTCACCGGCAATTTGTGGCTCGCCAGGCGCATTGCCTCCCGTGCCGCCTCCTCACTCACGCCGTCAATTTCAAACAGAATCCGTCCGCTCTTGATCGGCGCCACATAATGATCCACCGCGCCCTTGCCGCCGCCCAATGTCACTTCGGGCGGCTTTCTCGTCACCGGCTTATCCGGAAAAATGCGAAGCCATATCTTACCGCCCCGCTGGACCGAGTGGGTCATGGCGCGGCGCGCTGCCTCAATTTGGCGCGCCGTAATCCAGCGCGCCTCAAGCGCTTTTAAGCCGTAGGAGCCGAAGGCCAACTCGGTACCGCGGGTCTCTTTGCCGCGGCTGCGGCCCCTCTGCCATTTTCTATGTTTTACTTTTTTGGGCTGCAACATAACGCGAAATATTTAAATGTTTAAATATTTAAATATTCTTTTTGGCTTCACCAAAAACTTCTCCCTTATAAATCCATACTTTCACGCCGATGGTCCCATACGCAGTATACGCTGTTTTCTCGTCATAGTCAACATCCGCCCGGATCGTCTGCAGAGGAATCCTCCCCCGCTTGCCCCACTCGTACCGCGCCATTTCAGCGCCATCCAGGCGTCCTTTCATCGCGATTTTCACCCCTTCCACCTCGCGGGCTTGCGCGATTTTGTCCAATGCCTGCTTCAACACGCGCCGAAACGGAAGCCGCTTCTCGATCTCCTCTACAATCATCTCGGCGGCAATCGCGGCATGCGTCTCGGGCGATCGCACTTCTTCAATCGTCACTTTCATTTCCCGTTTCTTCTGCTGGGGGACCGCGCGGCGCGACGGACCCAGGCGCACCAGAAACTTTTCAATCTCGCGTTTCAATTTTTCAGCGCCCTCCCCGCCCCGGCCAATCACAATCCCGGGACGCGCGGTCTTGATAATAATATGCAGAAGATTCGGAAACCGTTCTATCTCAATGCTCTTGATATGCGCCGTACGGAGCTTCCTGCCGAGCCAATGGCGCAGTGACGTATCCTCCCGCAAATATTCGGCAAAAAGTTTATTGCCAAACCAGCGCGACTTCCATGTCGTCAATCCGCCGATTCTAAATATATAAGGATGAACGCGATGGGTCATATTGCTTTTCGTTGAAACATCCGGCGCATAAATGCGCCCTGCTTGGGTTTGGACTGCGATCCTTGCGTCCCCGTATCGCCACCACGCTCTCGCGGTGTTACCGTATCACGCAGGTCCTCCCGCGTTGCCTCGCGCACCACGGGCGCGGTAGCACTCCGGCGCCCGGATCCCGCGCCCTCGGTTTCCAGAATGAGTACCACGTGGCTCGTCCGGCGGCGTATCGGGGCGGCGCGGCCGAATGCGCGCGGCCGGAATCGTTTGGTGACGGATCCGGGATTTACCCGCATATCCTTGATCGTCAACGCCGCGTCCCCCACCAGAAAATTGTGTTTGGCATTCGCCACGGCGGAACGCAGAAGCTTATGCAGAGGATCGCTCGCGCGCTTCACCCGAGAACCAAGCTCGCGCTGGGCATCCTCCACGCTCATGCCTTTGATGAGGTGTGCAGCAAGGCGCACCTTGCGGGGCGCTATATGCAGATGGCGAAGTTGTGCTTTGATTTCCATAAGAAAAAATTATTTCTTCTCCGGGGCCGCCGCCGGAGCGGCGGCTTTTGCTTTGTCGGCTTCGGCGGCTTTCAGTTCCATTTCTTTTTGCATTTTCCCGCCGTGGCGTACAAATTTTCTCGTCGGCGAAAACTCTCCGAGGCAATGACCGACCATGTCTTCGCTAATCCTCACCTCAATAAAATTCTTTCCGTTGTGCACGGCAAACAAATACCCGATCATATCGGGAGTAATGGTGGAATCGCGCGCCCAGGTCTTGATCGCGGTTTTGCCGCCCGACTGCACGCGCGCCATGTGCTTGGCGATTGACGGATGGATATACGGTCCTTTCTTTAAACTGCGCGGCATAATTTATTTCTTGCGTCTTGAAAGAATATATTTATCCGACTGTTTCTTGGGATTGCGCGTCTTAACGCCGCGGGCGGGCTTGCCCCACGGCGTTGCCGGGCCCCGGCGCCGTCCGATCAGGGAGCGGCCCTCGCCGCCGCCGTGCGGATGGTCCACCGGATTCATGGCGCTTCCGCGCACCGTGGGACGCACGCCCCGGCGCCGATTGCGTCCCGCGTTGCCAATGGTCATAAACCGATGCTCCGGATTTGACAGTGCGCCGATGGAGGCCCAATTTTCCGAGCGCACCATGCGCACCTCCTTGGAGGGAAGCTGGAGATGAGTATACCCGCCTTCCTGCGCCAATACAAGCGCGCTTGACCCTGCTGAGCGGGCCAGCACGCCGCCTTGTCCTGCCTGCAATTCAATGTTGTACACCGCAGTACCAACCGGAATACGAGCCAAGGGCACGCGATTGCCGACCACAATCGGCGCATCCGGGGACACGAGCATCTCGCTCCCGACTTGCCATCCCTGGGGTGCCAGCACATAGCGCTTCTCGCCATCCCGATACACCACGAGCGCGATAAAGCAGGTGCGATTCGGATCGTATTCAATGGATGCGACCCGAGCCGGCACGCCAATCTTGTCGCACCGAAAATCAACCTCGCGCCACAATCGCTTGACCCCGCCGCCTTTGTGCCGCACGGTGATGCGGCCCGCGGAATTGCGCCCGACATGGCGCTGGCGCCCGCGGGTCAAGCGTTTTTCGGGATCATTCGTCGTGATCAGGCCGCGCCATTGGATAAATTCCATGGATCGGCGCGACGGAGAGGTGGGGGAGTACTTTTTCATAATGTTTCAATGCGTTGTCCTTCTTTCAGCTGGACCATCGCTTTTTTAAATCCGCTTTTCCATCCGATTTGCCTGCCGCGCCTCCGCTCTTTTGCTGGCTGTACGATCATGCGCACCTGCTCCACGGCAACGCCGTAGCGGCCCGCCACGGCCTCGGCAACCGTGCGCTTGGTAGCGCCCGTGGCAACCCGCAATATGTACACGCCGCGCTCCGCAAGGTCAGTCGCCTTTTCCGTCACATGAGGCGCTACGAGAACGCCCGTGTTCTTGCCGCGTTTTTCTCCGGCGCGCTCCGGCGATCTCTCCTCACGCGGCGCTATCTCTTGAGGCAGCGGTGTGTTTTCGGAAGCGGCGTCAGCCGACGGCAAAGCCGCCGGCTGGGTACGCAGTCCTGCGTCTTTTTTTCCCAAAATTTTATCCCAAATCGCCATATGATTATTTTAACAAAGCAATTGCCTCTTTCGGCAAAACTAAAAACTTATGCTGGAGAAGCATGTACGCATTGACATTCCGCACTTCATCCACCGCAACATACGGCAAATTGCGCAAGGCGCAGCGCGCGCTATTGTCTTTCCCCGCAAGCGCCACCAACGCGCCGTTGCCCTTGATAATTTTTGCAAATGCATCGTTACCAGAAAGTCGCTTGAAAAGCAAGGCGGCGTTTTTGGTCTTGGCATCGGGAAAACGCATGTCATCCATCACAATCACTTCCTGATCGCGCGCCTTTGCCGAGAGTACCGTGTACAGGGCTTTTTTCGCCATTTTTTTGTTAATCTTCTTCGTATAATTTTTTTCTTTGTTCGGGCCGTGCGAAACGCCGCCTCCCTTCCAAATCGGGGATCGGATAGAGCCGTGCCGCGCCCGTCCCGTGCCTTTCTGGCGCCAGGGCTTTTTACCGCCGCCCGAGACATCGCCGCGATTTTTGGTGTGCGCGGTGCCGGCGCGCGCATTTGCCGCATAGCTTACGGCAACTTGATGCACAAGATCCGCATTCCACTTCACGCCGAAAACCCCGTCCGGCAATTCCATGCTTCCGGTTTCCTGCGCCTGCTGATTATAAACCTTGACTTGCATACTAATTATTGTCCCCTAATTTCAAGCAACGTTCCTCTCCTGCCGGGCACCGCGCCCGACACCGCAATCAAATTCTCCGCCGCATCCACCTTCACAATTTTCAAATTCTTCACCGACACCCGATCCGCGCCCATGCGCCCTCCCATCTTGATGCCTTTTGCCACGCGGCCTCCGGCCCTGCCGCCGCCGCCTCCGATGGAACCCGGCTCCCGATGCGCGTGCTTGGTGCCGTGGGTTGCCGGCGCCCCATGAAATCCGTGCCGCTTCACCACCCCCTGAAATCCTTTTGCTTTTGAGATACCGCTCACTTTGACCATGTCGCCTTCCTGAAATATCGAGCTGTCAACCTTGTCACCGCGCGACGGAACTTGGAACTGAGAACTTGGAACTTGGGCGACTCTGAATTCCCGCACATACCGGAAATTGCCGAGATCGTCAAAATGCGCTTTCTGGGCCTTGTTGATCTGCTTTGCTTTGCGCTCGCCCATGCCTACCTGAATCGCCGCATAGCCGTCGCGCTCGGGCGTACGCACCATAAGGACGGTATTGGCAGGCGCGCGCACCATGGTCACCGGCGTCACCCGGCCATCAGAGTCAAATAGCTGGCTCATGCCTATTTTTTCTCCCAGTAAAAATTTCATGATTTTTCCAATATAAAAGGCGTCTTCCGACGCCGCAGAAACTGACGCGTCATCACCGCATACCCATTACCCCGCTGTTTTCAACATCAATCATTCACTTCGTCCTACTTGTTTCCAATCGTCCGATTCTCTGATCATGCTGGTGTACGGTTTCCGCGAGCCGTTCATGAAGCGATGTATGGGCCGCTTCCTCTTTCTCTGTCACATCAAATCTCGTCATCACCGCATCCACCGCCTGCAAAATCTTTACCGTCTCGCCCCGCATTTCTTCCGTAATCTCTTCCTTCAATTCTTTCTTCAACCCATCAAGGCGCGCGTCTAAATACCCTTCAGTAATATCTTTCTTCAACCCGTCAAGGCGCATATCCAAGTATGCTTCGGTGACAAATTTTTTCTCTTCAATTTTATTTTTCTGTTTTCTCGTCATGACTCATAACTATTGAAATGTCTTGATCTCAATATCCACTCCGGCGGGCAAGCTCAAGTTGGTCAGCGAGTCGATGATCTTGGGCGTCGGATCCAAAATATCAATCAGGCGCTTGTGCACCCGCATCTCGTACTGCTCCCGCGCGTTCTTGTGCACAAACGATGAGCGATTCACCGTATATTTGTGGATCTCAGTCGGGAGCGGCACCGGCCCCACGACTTCCGCTCCCGATCGGGCGGCAGTATCCATAATCGCCCGCACCGAGCTATCAATGATCTTGGCGTCATACGCCCGGATCCGAATGCGCAGGCGCAGGCGCCCCTCTGATTCTGTTTTTTTTACCGCTATCGCCATAAATGGAAAGGTGCCTTTGAGATGATTACAAAACCCTTTATTCTACTGCACACGCAGAAATCCGGCTACGGCTTCGTCCGTCCTCCTCGGCGTATCCCGATATATCGGGACGCCTTTGTCGTCCGTCCTCGCCTCGCTCGGATTTCTGCGCGTTCGCTACGAAACAGGGTTTTGCAATCATCTCTGTACAACAACGCACGGAACTCAAGTCCCGTGCGTTGCATATATCATTATTTCAGAATCTTTGTCACGACTCCGGCGCCAACGGTTTTGCCGCCTTCGCGCAACGCAAACCGCTGTTTTTCTTCCAATGCCACCGGCACAATCAATTTTACGCTAAACGTAATCGTATCCCCGGGCATAGTCATCTCCACTCCCGCGGGCAGGGTCACCTCGCCGGTCACATCAGTCGTGCGGATATAAAACTGCGGCTTGTAGCCGGAGAAAAACGGCGTATGGCGGCCTCCTTCCTCTTTGGTCAGGATGTACACCTCTGCCTCAAATTCCGTATGCGGAGTCACGGTGCCCGGTTTTACAATCACCTGGCCGCGCTCCACATCTTCTTTTTTCAAGCCGCGCAGAAGAATACCCGCGTTGTCGCCTGCCATGCCCTCATCCAGAGATTTATTAAACATCTCAATGCCGGTAATGATGGTTTTCTGCGTGTCCTTGATGCCCACGATTTCAACCTCATCGTTGACTTTAAATCTGCCGCGTTCCACGCGGCCGGTGACGACGGTCCCGCGCCCTTCAATAGAGAACACATCCTCAATCGGCATCAGAAATGGCTTGTCCACATCGCGCACCGGATCAGGAATAAACGAGTCCAGCGCTTGCGTCAACTCAAAAACCTTTTTTGCCCACTCGTCGTCGGGTGACGTCGCGTTGAGCGCCTTGAGGGCTGAACCGCGGACAATCGGCGTAGTATCACCGGGAAAATCATATTTTTTCAGGAGCTCACGCACTTCTTGCTCCACGAGATCCACGAGTTCCGGATCATCCACCATATCCACTTTATTCAAAAACACCACGACCGCGGGTACGCCGACTTGGCGCGCCAAGAGAATATGCTCGCGGGTCTGGGGCATGGGACCGTCGGTCGCAGACACAACCAAAATCGCCCCGTCCATTTGCGCCGCTCCGGTAATCATATTCTTGATATAATCCGCGTGCCCCGGCGCATCAATATGCGCGTAATGGCGCTTTGCGGTCTCATACTCGGAGTGGTGGAGCGCAATCGTAATCCCGCGCGCTTTTTCCTCCGGCGCGTTATCAATTTCGCTCACTGACTCCACACGCGAAACAAAGCCCTTGAGGTGCAGGACATTGGTAATCGCCGCGGTCAGCGTGGTCTTGCCATGGTCAACGTGCCCAATGGTGCCGACATTGACGTGCGGCTTATTGCGTTCAAATTTCCCGGCCATAGATTTGGTTTAATTAGTTGATGAGTGAATGATATTTGCGTTATGCACAGCAAGTATTATCGTATCATAATAGCAAAATCCGCGCAAGCCCGTCAATGGGATGTCAAATCGGGAGATCCTCGAGGCGAATATCGGCAAGACGGATCGGGGTCTCGTACGCTCCGTTCTTCGGCCACTCGTCCATCACCAGCTTCGTCTCCTCTTCAGTGTCAACGCCATGCCATTCGTCATGCGATGGCATATCAAACCGTTCCTCGGTGGCATGACCGGCGGGTACGGATGCCGGATGCGTGGCAGGCGCGGATGCGCCCGCGATCCGCGCGTACTCGCTAAAGGACATCACCACCACCTCGGGCTCGCCGTTCTCCACGAGGATTAATTTCTCCCCGTTGCCCCGCAGTAAATTTTTGATCCGCGTAAAATCCATACCAGAGACAGTTATGCAACATTTTCATAACGCATGTTCAACATCCTGCTTTCGGCGAGGAAGTAACGCTGACGCTTTTTTGAGAAACCGGGAAGCGTTGAGAATCTCAAAATATACCGGTGCGCCCTCTTTGGTAAAATGCACAATGGCATCCCCCATCTCCGCCGCATAGTCAATCGCCTTGCGGCTTGTTTTAATCCGCAATACATCCGCCTCGGGCTCATAGCTCATTTTTACATTATTCTTTTTCATATTGTGATTTTCTACCCGGATAAAAAGTGATGATTACCTTCATGCCATTTTCCTCCCGATAAACCGCCCGGAGCACATGCATACGATTCAAACCGCGTTGCGCAATTTTGAGCGGCATGCGCGAGCGGTCAATTACATCGGGATGCTCCACCGTCTCAACGACTTGTTCGCGAGAGATAACAACT
>OBEQ010865578.1_pt1 | contig 10202 bp, 8 predicted proteins | sample 1670901 | NCBI WGS metagenome assembly OBEQ01 (sample SAMEA104232315, study PRJEB22302) | groundwater metagenome | biome: forest; feature: aquifer; material: groundwater | place: USA | collected 2011-08-07 | depth 5.4 m | reverse complement strand
TAATCAGCCTTGAGTGTTTCCAAATCTTTTTTGGTTTGCTCGATTTCATCAAAGCTCTTACGAATTCTTTCACGCCGCTCATCCAAAAGTGCAAGAAGCGGTTTCCACGCCATTTTCTTTAAAACCCAAACCAGGAGGATAAATGCTCCTGCTTGGGTGAGAATTTCCTGGATCGACAAATTCATGGTTTTCGCTCGTCTTGGTTAGCCAATTTTTCCTTGAAGAATAAGCACAGTGAGAAGTGCATAAATCGTCAAAGCTTCGATAAACGCGCAGCCGATGATCATGGCCGTTTGGATTTTGTTATAAGCCTCAGGTTGTCTTCCAATTGCTTCCATGGCATTGCCGATGGCTCGTGAAAGACCAATCGCTGAACCGAAAGCGGCAATGGCTACAGCAATCGGCAAGGTTAAAGATAATGCGGTTTGAAAAGTCATTTTATTTTTTCCTCCTTAGGTTAATTGGATTGGTTGAAAATTTAATGATGAACATGCTCAGCTTCTTCGTGTGGGAGCATTAGTGAAATATAAATCGTGGTTAGCAGAGTAAATACCAAGGCTTGAATTGTCCCAAGAAGCATAGAGAGCAGGAAGAAGGGAAATTGGAGCGGAAGGCCGATCGGGCTATGAGCAAAAGAAAGCGACAAAATCCCAAGCCCTACAAACGCCGCAATTAATGAATCTTCTCCCAGAATATTTCCGAATAATCGAAGCGAAAGACTCATGGGTTTAATAAATTCTTCCAAAATATGAAGTGGTAAATTGAGCGGCACCATAATCCAACCCACCAAGTCCCGCGGACTACCCATGAAATGATCGATATAGCCAATAATTCCGTTTTCTTTAATTCCGATTCCTTGAACGTAGAAAAATACGCAAACTGCCAGAGCAACCGTGGTGTTTAAACTCGAGGTTGGAGCTTTCATGCCTGGCACAAGACCCATAAAATTTTGAATCAAGATGTAAACGAAAAGCGTCCCAGTGAAAGGAACATAAGCACGCCCTCTGGGCCCAAGAATTCCTGTGATGAGGTTATCGAGTGATTCAACGGCAAGTTCAAGTGCGTTTTGTAATGGAGTTGGAATAAGAGATTTCTTCCGTGTTGCAAAAAAACTAATCCCGACCAAAAATAAAGCAGCGGTGAGTGAGAAAACTACATTTTCCCAATGATGAAGAAAATGAGCAACGGAACCATGGGAATGTTCATTGACAAGTGTGATCCAATTAGCGAGCTCTTTTAATCCTTCTTGAGATGCGCCATGTGCAGCTTCGTGCGTTGCATTTATGGCACGAGCTGTTTCTTCAACCATCGTTTGAATTCCTCGTCGCTTTTTTGATTAATTCAATGACTTGTTTAACGCTTGCAACAAATCCAAGAAGACTCAAAATGGTCTTTCCCCATGGATCTACATGCCATCTTTGATCAATCCACGAACCGATCAGAAAACCCAAGATCGGCCCCGCTGCAAACATCATTGGAATCGTGACTACGATTCCAAGATTTCGGATCAGGGGATTAAATTTCTCGTTTTCTTTCAACATTTTAAGGCGATTCGGCGAGAAGTTCGCCGTAAGTTATTGTAAAATATGAGGTTACAATTTGAAACGCCTAGAACTTTGAGAAGCTTATTATCTTAATTTACCTATGGAATGTCAAGCGTAGAAAATGAAGTTTGAAAGAAAAAGGCAGGTTTATTTTAAATCAACCATTTCATGAATATCGCCACAGACCGCCGTTTTGCTTTTTTCAAATTCCCGGTCTTGTTTTTGGATGATCATCGGCATGCCATATTTTGGCGCCAGTAAGACTAAAACCTTACGGCTGATTCTAGAGCCCGGGATGGCTGTCAAGCGGTAACGTTGTAATACGGCGGCCAATACAATCTTCATAGACATAAGAGCAAAGGGGCTCCCTAAACAGCTGTGAGCACCTGCTCCGAAAGGCAAGTACTCGTAAGGAGAAGGATTGATTGAAAGCCATCTTTCCGGCATAAACCGATTAGGATTTTGAAATAACTCTGGCATATGGTGGGTTATATAATGACTAAACGCAACCGTGGTTCCCGGTTGAAGTTGATACGGGCCTAAGCGAACCGCTCCGCTGGTGACTCGATAACTATAAGCGGGAGGAGCTAAAAGGCGCATGCTTTCTTTAATCACTCTTTCAAGCAAGGGCAATTGATTCAACTGCTCAACGGTTGGCGGATTTCCATTCAGCACCTGATTTAATTCATCGAACAAATCACTCATGATTTTTGGATGTTGGGAAAGCAAGAAGAGTGTCCAAGTGAGCGAGTTTGAACTTGTTTCGTAGCTTGCTTCAAATAAAAAATTAATTTGCCCAATCAACTCTTCTTCCGTCATGAGTTTTCCGTCTTCACCACGAGCTTGCAGAAAAATCGAAAGAATATCGGTAGCATTAGTTGAAAGATTTGCGCGTTTTCGATTGATCATTTTTATTGTTTTTTCTTCAAGCTGCTCCGCCAGTCTCAACATTCTGTAATAGGGACTGCCAACAAAACTAATTTGAAATAGTCTGACTGGAATGGAAATATTCATATCTTGCCATTTTTCAAAAACATTACTAAGTTCCATCGCCTCCGTCGGATCATCCAATCCAAATAGAAGCGTGCTTGCGATTACTTTTGTGAGCCGTTTCATTTCTACCCATACATCTAATTTGCGTTTTGTGGTCCAGGGTTCCAATATGGTTTGTGTTATTTTGATAATATCCTCATGATACTTAGGCATTGCTCTATGTTGTAACGGCGGCATAGTTAACTGCCGGTGGCGTTTGTGTTGAGCTCCGTTCATACTTAAAAGACCAAAGCCAACTCTTCGATTTGCTGAATTTTTTGGTCCCGGATGCGCAATTCCGGCGTTTAGAAATAAAGCAGGATTAGTTAAAACTAATTGGTTATATTCCGGTCCAAACGCGAAAATCATGCTCTTTTGGCCTTTCACTAAGCAGGCAATTTTCCCATACTTAAGATAAAGCCTGCGCATATAAGCGATTGGGTCGTTCAGAAATTGAGTAAAATTTCCGCGCCAGCCGAACACCGGCATAGGCGGTTCACCGGGAATGGTAGTTTGAGATAGATTTTCTTCTAGTTGCAGCATTATCGATTTTTTAATGTTTCTGACACAGCAGCCGGTATGTCTAATGTGCGGATTGGATAAGGAATGACAATGCCTTCTTTTTTATAGCGCTCGTGAAGTGCTTTAATAAATTCATGTTTGATTATGTGTTGGTCGGTGAATTCTTTGCCGCGAAGAATGACATTAAAATTGATGCTTGAAGCGTCCAGAGTGTGGTAATGGACCTGTGGCTCAAAATTCGAGACGCCTCCTTTTGCCGTACGCATAATTTGCTTCGCCACGTCAATGGTAATTTCTTCTACTTTTTTAAGATTGCTATCATAATGAACGCCGACTGCAACTACGACATTCACTTCTTGAGTGGGTAAGTTGTAATTGCTGATGATGCTGGACATTAATTTTTGGTTTGGCACAATTACAATTTTATCGGGAAGCGTTTGGATTCGAGTTGATCGCCAGCCTATTTCCAGTACGTGGCCCGCATCTCCCGATTCCAATTTGACAAAGTCTCCTACTCGCACGGGTTTGTCAATGGTGATATAAATCCCAGCAAAAAAATTGGTCAATGTGTCTTGCAGTGCAAGCGCCACGGCTAGCGAACCGATGCCGAGCGAAGCAAGAATCGGTGTAATTGAAATCCCAAGCATATCCAGAAAGATCAAAACACCAATACCGATGATGCCGCCTCGGATTAATCCTTGAGTAATTCCTTTTGATGCGAACGCAAACTCAGGCCGTCCGGAATAAGTTTTTGAGGATTCCCGAATCAAGCCATCAAAAAAGAGGACAATGCTGAATACTACGGAGGCTTGAGTCGCAACAGAAACAGCGTGCTCGATTTTTTGTTCAAGCGGCAGCAGAAGTTGAAGGATGTAAAGACCGCTTCCGAAAATGAGAATTGTAACCGGGAAGCGCGCGGCCTCAATGACTAAATCGTCAAAACGGAACTTGGTTTTTTGGGCGGCATTCTTGATTCTTGAAAACAGGAAGGCCTTAGTGAGATTTAAGATCAAAATCCATAAGACAAAAATGACCGGACCATAAATCCAAGGCGAAACCCACGTACCGAGCTGTTCTATGAACTGAGACATAGCTTCCATATCCTTATTTATAAAAGCTGTACTAGGGTTGTGTCAAGAATTAAGACCGAACGCCACAATTTAGTATGGCATCAGATGCCCATTAACGGATTATTTTATAGGTCATTCGCGAATTGTCTCTACATTTGCTATAATAACCAAAAATCTTAACCCATGCGACAGACTAATGCCTAAGAAAAAAACCGCTTCAGCAAGGAAATCCCCGCGCAAAAAAGCTGTTTCTCAGCTTATTTCGATGGAACGGATCGAGAAAATTGTTAGTTTTCTCGACGATCGGCCTTTTGAAATTTTGGGGCCCCATTCTTTTAAAGAAGACAAATGCGTTGTCATCAATGTTTTTCTTCCTCGAGCCAAGGAGGTTTGGATTACAACTTCCGGAAAGCCGGCGCAAAAAAAATCAATGAAAAAAATCCATGACGGGGGATTTTTTCAGGTGACATTTGAAGGCTCAAGCAACTTATTTCCATACAAAATCGGTTTTAAAGATACAACCGGTTATTCGTCAGAAGCAGAAGATCCATATGCTTTGGCAACTGAAATTACAGACTACGATCTTTATTTAATCGGCGAGGGAAATCACTTTAAAAGTTATGAAAAATTCGGAGCTCATCCCAGAATATTTAATCAAGTTTCCGGAATTCATTTTACCGTTTGGGCCCCAAACGCAAAAAGCGTAAGTGTTGTCGGGAATTTCAATCACTGGCATCCCGGCGCCCATCCTCTGACCAGAATTGGATCTTCCGGCGTGTGGGGAATTTTTATTCCCGGGCTTAAAGAAGGGGAAGTTTATAAGTATGCCATCAGGTCGTGGGTAGATAACGAAGTTCGTATCAAAGCAGATCCCTACGCTTTTCAAGCTGAGTTGAGGCCGCGCACCGCTTCAGTGGTAGCGGTGCTTGATCGTTATCAATGGCGCGATACAGAATGGCTTAAAAAACGCAAAGAACGCCATTCCTTTTCGGCACCTATTTCTATTTATGAAGTGCACCTTGGTTCTTGGAAAAGGGGAGGCGGGCCGGCAGGATTTACCTTCTTAAATTACCGGGAGCTTGCCCATCAACTTGTAGATTATGTGAAATCAATGGGCTACACCCACATTGAGCTTCTTCCAATTATGGAACATCCCTTGGATCAATCTTGGGGTTACCAGGTAACCGGTTATTATGCTCCGACAAGTCGCTTTGGGACACCTGAGGACTTTATGTATTTTGTGGATCACTGTCATCAAAATGATATCGGTGTCATTTTAGACTGGGTGCCGTCTCACTTCCCGAAAGATGGACACGGACTCGCTTATTTTGACGGAAAACAAATTTATGCGTATGAAGGTTCAAAAAAAGGCGTGCATAAAGATTGGGATACGTTTGTTTTTGATTATGGGCGAAATGAAGTCAGGAATTTTTTAATTTCGAACGCTCTTTTTTGGCTCGACAAATATCATGTAGATGGGCTTAGAGTTGATGCCGTTGCTTCCATGCTTTACCTCGATTATTCCAGAAAAGAAGGGGAGTGGGAACCAAATCAATATGGAGGCCGTGAGAATCTTGAAGCAGTCAGTTTTCTTAAAAAATTAAATGAAGTGGTCCATTCAACTCATGCCGGTGTTTTAACGATTGCGGAGGAATCAACCGCATGGGCCGGCGTTTCACGCCCCACGTATGTTGGCGGACTTGGATTCAGCATGAAATGGAATATGGGCTGGATGAATGATACGCTCGATTATGTTTCAAAGGACCCTGTTCATAGAAAGTTTCATCATAATATGCTGACTTTTTCTATGCTTTACGCCTTTACGGAAAATTTTGTTCTTCCTCTGTCTCATGATGAAGTGGTTCACGGCAAGGCATCCTTAATTTATAAAATGCCGGGGGATGACTGGCAACGATTTGCTAATGTCAGGCTTTTTTTAGGTTTTATGTACGGCCATCCGGGTAAAAAGTTACTATTTATGGGAAACGACTTTGCTCAAACGCGGGAATGGGATTCAAATTCATCATTGGATTGGCATTTTTTAGATTATACGCCGCATAAACAAATCAATCGTTTTGTCAGAGACCTTAATTTCGCATATCAAAAATACAAACCTTTCTATGAAGTGGATTTTGAATGGTCTGGTTTTGAATGGGTTGATTTTTATGACGCCGCGACGAGCCTTATTAGCTTCATCCGTTGGTCACAGGACAAACAAGAACTGCTTCTTGTGACTTGTAATATGACGCCAGTTCCAAGAACACATTATCGTATTGGAGTTCCGAAATCTGGATTTTACCAGGAAGTAATGAATAGTGATACTCGTGAGTATGGTGGTAGCGGAATGGGGAATTGCGGAGGCGTACAAACTGAAAACGTCGAATGGCAGGGGAAACCCTTTTCAATTTCGGTTCATTTTCCCCCGCTTGCAATTAACATTTATCATTGGAAAGAAGGAAAGTAATGTCAGAAAATATAAGTCTTTGTATTCATGGGCATTTTTATCAACCTCCCAGAGAAAATCCGTGGACGGGAGAAATCGAAATGCAGTCAAGCGCTTCACCGCACCATGATTGGAATGAACGGGTTTATCAAGAATGTTATCTGCCGAATACTGAAGCGAAAATTCTCGATAAAAAAGGAAAAATAATCAATGTCGTGAACAATTTTGAAAAAATGAGTTTTAATATTGGACCCACGCTTTTTTCCTGGCTTGAAGCGAAGCATTCAAAGACCTATCAAAAAATTTTAAAGGCGGATGAAACCAGTCGATCTGCCCATCAAGGCCACGGGAATGCTATCGCTCAAATTTATAATCATATGATTATGCCGCTTGCGAACCGTCGCGATCAAATTACGCAACTAAAGTGGGGGATTCGTGAGTTTAAGCATCGTTTTAAGCGTGATCCCGAAGGAGTTTGGCTTCCTGAGACGGCTTGCAACGAAGGAACCTTAGAAATTTTGGCAGATGAGAGAATTAAATTTATCGTTCTAGCACCTCAACAAGCTAAAGCCGTGAAGACCCTAAAAGGCACTAGCTGGCATGACGTTTCATCTGGAATGATTGACCCCCGATTTCCATACCGCCTGTTTGTGAAAGGCAACCCAAACAAGTTCATCGATATTTTTTTCTATGATGGGTCTATTGCAAAGGATCTTGCATTTGGAAATCTTGCTTTTGAAGCCATGTATTTTGCAGATGCTTTGGATCACGCAAAAGCGAAAAGTGAATCACGCGCTCAGCTTATTCATACGGCTGCAGATGGAGAAACTTTTGGTCACCATAAAGCTTTTGGCGAAAGAGCCTTAGCCTATTTATTAAATGCGGAAGCGTCAAAGCGTGGATATCGAATTGTCAATTATGGCGAGTTTTTAGAATCTCATCCGCCGCGTTTTGAGGTGCGCATTAAAGAAGGAGAAGATGGTGACGGCACGTCTTGGAGTTGTGCGCATGGCGTAAAACGCTGGAAAGAGCATTGTGGCTGCCAAGCTGGCGGTCCTCCAGAATGGACTCAACATTGGCGAAAACCTTTAAGAGAATCACTCGACTGGCTGAGAGACGAACTGGTTAAAGTTTTTGAATCTTATGGGAGTCGTTGTTTCAAAAACATGTGGGGAGCGAGAAACGATTACATCCAATTAATTTTAGATCACACCCCAAAAACCCGGTGGGAATTTTTTGAACAACATGCGAGTAAAGTTTTGTCTGACGAAGAAGTGATTTTAAGCTCTCAACTGCTTGAAATGCAGCGTTACGCCATGTTGATGTATACCAGCTGCGGTTGGTTTTTTAATGATATTTCTGGAATCGAAACGGTCCAAATTTTACAGTATGCCGCACGCGCTATCGAAATAGCCAGGCAAATTACTAACCAATCTTTTGAGGAAGAATTTATCACCCGTCTGGCCAAAGCTAAAAGCAACGTCCCCGAATTTAAAACTGGCCGCGGTGTTTATAAAAAATTAGTCAAACCAGCTTCTTTGATTCTTCACAAGTCGTAATTTGGCCTTCTGTTATTGACGTATCTTTGCTGAAAAGTCCAGATAAAGCGCCTTTCTCTGTCTGGCAAATTTTTATCTAGACTTTTTCCTTATTACCGATAATATACTTAGTATAAATAAAGCATGGATGAGCACTTAGGATATTTAATACTACCAAGTTAGTCTAATTTATGAAAAAAGAATACCTTATTTTTGCGATCGCCATTGGAAGCGGTCTCATGGCTACCATTTTGGTGTTCAATTTTCTTAAATCAGCCCACCAAATTCAAGGACGGTTTGTGATTGTACGCTCAGCTATTTTAAAGGGGCAAGTGATCCAAGAGCAGGATGCCGAACTTTCGAATGTGTTAAAAAAATCAAACACTAAGAATCTTTTTATCGAAATCCAAGATGTAGTGGGACAAAAAACGCTTCAGAATATTCCAGCAGGCGGTCTGATCTATCGTTCAAAAGTGACTCGGCAAGGCATGAAACCCCAAGCGGCTCAAAAAAAAGCGCTACCAATTCCAAAAGGAATGAGAGCGCTTACAATTTCTCGCAATGATATTACCAACGTGCCTGATCTTTTGGATATCGGCAGTTATGTAGACATTATTGGGCAGATGATCGGGATAAACGGTGAAAAAGAAATGCGTACGATTGTGGGTTCCCGCCAAGTCATTTCTGTAAGTCCGCTTGATGGCTCTCCGATCGAATCCATTACCGTTGCAGTAACGCCCACGGAAGCTGAAACGGCGCTTGAAGCCGCTTCTCTGAAGCGTCTTCAGTTACTTGTTCGACAAGATCAGGGTGAACAATGGACATTTGAAGCATCTACCGGATCGATTGAAGTGATCCGCGGCGTACAAAAAGAGGGGGTGTTTAGAAGATGACGCGCACAAAAAAAATCAGCAAATTGGTTGGATTTTTGGTATTGTCGGTCCTTCTCCTTGGATTTCCCCTAGGAACAATCAGAACATCTGCTGTTGAAGTTTCCAACGAGCCTACCTCCGAAGGTCCTTTATCTCAAGATGTTCGTTATCTCCAGTGGCCGGCCAAAGAGGGAATAAAACAAGAGCCATTGTTGATTGTTAGTGGGACTTCCCAAAGCTTGCGTTTTGATCGCCCGGTTGTCCGCGCGTCTATTTCAGATCCAACCATCTGTGACATTACCACATTGAATCGTCAGGAAATTCTCGTAAACGCCAAAAAATCTGGTCATGTCAATCTTTTGGTCTGGGACGAACAGAATCACATTGCAAGTTTTCACATTCAATCAACAATCGACGTCGAACAATTAGAGCAAATCCTGCATCGCCTTGACCCAAAGGCCAAATTTAATATTTATCCATTTGAGGGTTCCGTTGTGGTCCAAGGATCGACCGACACAGTACTAAAGGCCAAACAAATGGAACAGGCGATCGCCGCCTTTGATCCGAAAGCAACAAGTTTGGTGCAAGTCAAAAAGCCAAAGCAAATTTTACTAGAAGTCCGTTTTGCCGAAGTAAACCGAAAAGCTGCCAAAGATTTTGGGCTTGATACTCAAGCGATCGTAAAAAAGTGGTCTGAAAGTACCTTTTTCGGTAGAAATTCACCTCCAACCGCTATTGGGGATACCACCGGTACGCAAAACTTTTTTACTCCAAAAGGTGCTACAGTAGGAATTCCGTTTCTCCCAACTCCGAGATCAAGCGGAACGACGGACGCATTTTTTACCTATGGCACAAGCGATACTTGGGTTTCAAGTTATTTGCAATGGCTTGCCCAACAGAACATTCTTAAAATCATCGCTCGCCCAAATTTGTTGGCTAAAGACGGCGAAGAGGCAAAGTTTTTAGTGGGCGGAGAATTTCCAGTACCTGTTGAAAACGCAAATACGATTACAGTAGATTACAAGCAGTTTGGGACGAAGCTTGAATTTAAACCAGAAGTGCTGGATGATGATGTGCTGCGTCTTAAAGTGTTAACAGAAGTGAGCGAACTGGATTTTTCAACGACAGTTTCTTTTCGTTCAAACGTTCTTCCTACCATTCTCAAACGTAGCCAGGAAACG
>OBEQ012669657.1_pt1 | contig 10203 bp, 11 predicted proteins | sample 1670901 | NCBI WGS metagenome assembly OBEQ01 (sample SAMEA104232315, study PRJEB22302) | groundwater metagenome | biome: forest; feature: aquifer; material: groundwater | place: USA | collected 2011-08-07 | depth 5.4 m | reverse complement strand
TATTCCCGTTGTTTGCCGACATAAATCTTTTCCGCATCCCGGCGCGCCAAATCCAGAATCTCACGCGAAACCAGCCGGTCATAAACGACCACATCGGCCTGTTGCATCAATCTCAGTGCGCGAAAAGTTAGCAAGTCGGCTGCGCCGGGGCCGGCTCCAACCAGATAGACTTCGCCGAGGTTTGCGTCTTGTTCCTGCTCTTGCAGGGTTTGTTCCAGTCGCTGTTCGGCTTCCTGTTCCTTGCCGGAGAAAATCAGCTCGGCGATGGAACCCTGCAATATGTTTTCCCAGAAAATTCTGCGTTGTGCAGGATTGTGAATATGCTGCTTGACCTTATCCCTGAATTTATCGGCCAGGTTAGCAAGGCGGCCATAAGCCGGAGGAATCACGCTTTCTATTTTAGCCCTGAGCAGACGGGCCAGAACCGGTGCGGCGCCGCCGGAGGATACCGCGGCAATGATCGGCGAGCGGTCGATAATGGCCGGAAAAATGAAGCTGCAAAGCTCGGGATTATCGACCACGTTAACAGGGATATTTTGTTCCGTTGCCGTTTTGGCAACCAATTGGTTGGTTTCTGCGCTATCAGTTGCCGATACCACCAGCCTGAAGTCGGCAAGATCGGCAGGAGAGAAAGGCTGTTGCAGCAGTGCCAAATTATGAGCTGTCTGTAGACTTAATACCGTAGGACTTATATCGGCGGATATTACCGTGATTTTTGCACCGGCTCGTGCCAACAATTCAATTTTTCGGGCGGCGATTTCGCCTGCACCGACTACCAGGCAAGGCTGGTCTTTAAGCTTTAAAAATACAGGGAAATAATCCATTCAGTTACGATGATGCGGGGATTTAAAAGAGAATGGTATTATAAGCGCACCAAACTTAGTTAAGAAAACTTAAAATAGACCCATGATCGAATTTAACCTGGAACTAGATGCCAGCGGATTGAATTGTCCACTACCTTTATTGCGCCTGAAAAAAGCATTGATGGGCATGTCCAGCGGCGATGTCGTCAAAGTGATCGCAACCGATCCTGCCGCGCACTTGGATTTTGGCGTTTATGCCGACCAGACCGGGCATCAAATCATTCAATTGGTAAAAGAATCCGATAAGCAGATTTTTTATTTCAAAAAGAAATAGCGTAGGAGACTGTGAAAATATTATTAAGATTAGTTTAAAAACCTATTCACCACGAAGGCACGAAGAACACGAAGTTTATTTCTTCGTGTTCTTCGTGCCTTCGTGGTGAATGCTTTTGCTTTTGTTCTAAAACGAATACTTTCACAGTCTCGTAGGTGTTTTCCGCGGCTCCAGGAGCAGTTGCCGAGGAACAAATATCTGTCCATGTAGGTACCCCCAGTTCTCCTTGCCGCTCAAACAGACTTATTCCGGCCTAAGTAATTCAATACCGCTTGCCATGCCAGAAATTTTTGTTCATAAGAAAGGGAAGCATGTGCCGGACTGGTGGACGGAAGCCGCATGTAGCTAATAGGCATAGTAGCGCTGAGGGTAGGCAAGACATGCTGCCGGTACGCCGATTCCGCTTTTGCTCCGTTGAAGAAGACCTCATGGATTTTGTCATGCGTTCGAAAGAAGCTCTGAAAATCATTGGCTGTGATGGAACCGGAGTCAATCTTTGCATCCAAGCTGCCGACTCGGGTACAGGACTGTAATACATCCCATAGCGCAATGCGGTTTGCTTTCAGTTCGTGCAGCCGAGCTTCATATGAAGACCCCGGATCGAATCCGAGTAATTCAGCCATGATTTTCCAGAATGCGTTACGGCGATTCGCATAGTATTGACCTGCCGCCAAAGACTCTTGCCCAGGCATACTGCCCAGAATCAATACCTCTGCATTGCTGTCTGCAACCGGTTCGAAACAGTATAAAAGTGTTTTTGTCATTTCGATTGATAGGGTTTAAAGCATAAAGCCGCGAAAACATGAAGTTCACGAAAAAGCCAAGATAAAAACCTCGTACCTTGAGAGCTTTATTTAAATAGCAAACAGAATAGCTGAAATTATTTAATTAATCAGGCTACTTTTAAAGCTAGATTTATAATGCCGATAAAAGTGAGCCACGCTCATCTAAAACAACGTTCCCTAACACAATCTTGAGTTTAAACAAAATGGTTAAACGAAGTATTTTTAGAAAGCTTCTCGTCACGATGGTCGGCTTGATTATTGCATTGTTGACGCTGTTAACCTTTGTTCAGATTGAGTTTCAAAAAGATGTGTTTGAAAAGGAATTGGAAAAACGCATAACACTGATGAAAGGACGATTAATCGATAGAGGGCAGATTCTATCCGATAATTTATCCGGTCAAGTTGAGAACGGCATTGCTTCCGTCAACCTGTCCCTGGTTGCCGACCAGTTAAGAGAATCCGTGCAGGAAAATAAAGAGCTTCGTTACATCATCTTGATGCAGGCTTCGGGAAAGGCCTATATCCATACCTTAAAGCCGCAGTTAGAGATGGATGTTCTAGCCGAAAAAGAGGACCTGTTTGCAGCAGCGCAGCAAACCGCAACGGTTAATGAGTATGAAAGCGACGGTAACTCCTTTATGGAATTTATCATGCCGATACAGGTGAGTGCGAAGCCTTGGGGCGTTCTCAGGCTGGGATTTTCTTTGGATCTGCTCAATCAGGAGATTGTTAATTCTCAAAAAGAGAGCAGTCGCCAAATCCGCGACATGATAACGCGGCTATTAATAACCGCAGTCGTTTTTATGCTGGTGGGCGCCTGCATCGTATTGTTCGTATCCGAACGCTTGTCCAGACCGTTGATGCACTTGACCCGATTGGCAAATGCATTGGCTCAAGGCGATTTTTCAGTCAGTGACAATGTTAAAAAAATCCATGCGGGCGGTGAAATCGGCGCGCTAACAACCGCGTTTACGCAAATGGCCGGAAATCTAAAAATTTCTTACGATAAGCTTGAAGACTACAGCCGGACCCTGGAGCAGAAAGTAGTAGAGCGTACCTCCGAACTGGCCGAGGCGCGAGATCAGGCGATTGCCGCCGATAAAAGCAAATCGGAGTTTCTTTCCATGATGAGTCACGAAATCCGAACGCCGATGAATGCCATCATCGGTATGACCCGGTTAGCGTTACAAACGGACTTGACCGCAAAACAGCAGGATTATCTGACTAAAGTCCAGGTTTCTTCCCGTGCATTGCTTGGAATTATTAACGATATTTTAGATTTCTCCAAAATCGAAGCCGGAAAACTGGAGTTGGAAACTATCGTTTTTAATCTGGATGACGTGTTGAATGACCTGTCCAGTTTGATGGCCGACAAAGCCGAAGAAAAAGGTCTTTATATCCATTTTATTAGCGCCGACGATGTGCCAGTGGATTTGATAGGGGACCCGCTAAGATTGGGACAGGTATTGCTGAATCTGGTCAGCAACGCAATAAAGTTTACCAGCCATGGCGATATTGTTATTAGAGTTGCATTAGCGGAAGACGCTGAACAGGCAAAAAAAGCCGATCAAGTTATGCTTGAGTTTTCTATTAAAGATACCGGTATAGGCCTGACAGCGGAACAAATAGGCGGGCTATTTCAATCCTTTAACCAAGCCGATAAATCGACTACGCGTAAATACGGCGGCACCGGCTTGGGCTTGGCAATTTGCAAGCGGATGGTAGAAATGATGAATGGCGACATCAAGGTAAACAGCAAAATAGGAAAAGGCAGCACCTTTACCTTTACCGCCATCTTTGGGCAACTTCAGGGGGCAGATCAAAAGCGAGCGCTATCGCGCGATGCTTTTCGCAATGCAAAGGTATTAGTGGTAGATAGTAACGCGACGTCGCGGGATACTTTAAGCTTGTATTTGGAAACCCTATTTTTTCAGGTGAGCCAAGCCGATACCGGTGAGCAAGCTATTCAACTGTTGGAAAACGCGTCAATTGAAGCACCTTACCGGCTTGTGCTGATAGACTGGAATTTGCCCAAAATGGATGGCATCTCGGTGGCGCGATATATCAAAGATAATCTTAAGATTCCCAGCATCCCTCACATTATCATGATGACAGTTCACAGCAGGGAAGATATTGTTCAGCGCACACAAGATCTCAACCTGGATGGTTTCCTTATTAAGCCGGTACAGCCATCGGCACTATTTAATGCGGTTGCAGAGGCGTTTCATCAAAATCCTTTGGATGAATATCCAGCCGCGCAAACTTGCCGAATTAGAGTTGAAGACAAAAAGCTTCATCAAATTAAAGGCGCAAGGTTATTGTTAGTAGAGGACAATCAGATCAATCAGCAGATTGCGAAAGAAACGCTGGAGCATGAAGGTTTTGATGTCATCATTGCTACGAACGGCCGGGATGCGGTACGAAAAATACGTAAAAACCATTTCGATGCAGTATTAATGGACTTGCAAATGCCGATCATGGATGGCTACAAGGCAACCACGATTATACGTTCCGAAGCACGATTTGATAATTTGCCGATTATTGCAATGACGGCTCATGCCGTGAACGATGTTAAGGAAAACTGCTTGCAGATAGGTATGAACGGTTATGTGACCAAGCCTATAGATGTCGATGAGCTGCTGGCAAGCCTGATTAACGTTATCAATCCTAAATTATTACGCAGAACACCGGGTTCCTATTTGACCAAGCCAACCGAACAAAAAAAAGCATTGCTGCCGGAATTATTACCCGGCATTGATATACAGCAGGGTTTAAAAAATGTTGTGAACAACGAGCAACTGTTTTATGACCTGCTATTGAAATTTGATGAAGGCTTCAGTGATGCCGAGGCTCGATTGAAAGCTTTTTTACAAGCCGGCGAGATTGATTCGGCTTTGAAATTGCTCCACGCAATGAAAGGCGTGACGGCCAATCTTGCAATGACGGAATTGAAAATGTGCATCGTAACATTGGAACAGACGCTTAAAACGCAACGGGAATATCAGCCTGGATTATTGCTTGATTTCGCGAGTGCGCAAAACAGGGTGATTGAAGCAGTAGGGCAGCTACGCGGATCGAACGCTCAATAAGCTAACCAATTCAGCCGAGGCGTGACGGTTCTGTTGCGTTGCTCTAGCTCCTGCATCCTTGCAGTCCTCGCCCCAACCCTCTCGCTAGCAACACTTTTTAACAATAAAAATAGGCTCAATATGTGTTTTGAGGTCTTTTGATAAAATAGGCGGATGAAAACCTCAATCATAACGATCAAACAATTAGTCAGTGAAGCCCAGTGTTATGCCACCATCCGCCAGTTACGTTGGGCAGACGGCGTCACTTGCCCGCATTGCGACAGCGGCGACACGATCCGGCGCGGCTTTGACAGCGCGCAACGCACCTGCCAGCGTTACCAATGCAAGGCCTGCGGCAAACGTTTCGACGACCTGACGGGGACGGTCTTGTCGGGGCATCACCAGCCGTTATCGGTCTGGGTGCTGTGCCTGTATTTCATGGGGCTGAACCTGTCCAACCAACAGATCGCCCAGGAGCTGGATTTGAACAAGGACGACTTGCAGTACATGACAGAACACTTGCGTACGGGCATCGATAAAAAAAAGGGCCGATAACCCTGTCGGGGGTGGTCGAATGCGACGAGGTCTACATCGTGGCGGGACACAAAGGCCAGCCTGAAAAGATCGCCGAAGCCGGACGGAAACCCCGTTGCCGCCGCCTACAAGGCGCGCGTGGGCGCGGTACCTTGGCCACGGAGAAACCGCCCGTTTTCGGCATGATCCAGCGCACCGGGGAAGTCGTCATCAGGATGCTCGACAACGTGCAACAGGCCACCATCAAACCCTTGATCTTACAAACCATTATGCCTGGCACACCCATCTATACCGACGAATACACTATCTACAGCCGTTTGGCTGCGTGGGGCTACCCGCATAAGACGGTCAACCATTCAGCAGGGGAATACGCCCGCGACGAGGACGGCGACGGTTTCTGTGAAGTCCATTCGAATACGATGGAAGGCTTCTGGTCGCTGTTGCGCTCCTGGCTGCGCCCACATCGAGGCCTATCACAGGCCAAGTTACCACTGTATCTGAGCTTTTTTGAGTTTGTCCATAATGTCAGAAAACGTGGTAAGGGCTTGCTGTCTTCGTTATTGGCTGTTTTGGTTAAAAAGACCCCAAAATCCATATAGAGCCTAAAAATATTAGCGCTGTCTAAATTTGAATGACTGCGTAACATCAATTAATAACTGATGTTACTCACTATTCATTACCGCCGCGAAAAAGATGCTTGCTTGGGAATATCCGCCGTAGGGCGTGCCGTGCGCGCCTCGGGAGCTGGAACCTGCATCAATGAATTTAAGTAACACCATGAAGACTTCATGTTCTTCATGGTTCAAAAATAAAAAGTTAAGGCGTGCACGGCACGCCCTATCCACATCGGTTACGGCTCCGTTATCTATTATCAATCCGGGTTTCGCAGCCAATGTGTAACATCAGTTTGTAATTAATATTTATACTGGTAAATTGAATAAACTAATAATGTCGTTGAGTAATACGCTCAGCAAGGAACGGTTTTTTAAAATGCACATTAAGTTTCCGTTTGACTTATCCAAGCCGGTTATGGGTGAAGCCAGCATTGAGATCAATAAGCCGATCCACGATGTTTTTTCTTACATTGGCGAGCATTTTTTCGATAACTATCCTAAGTGGTCTGTAGACGTTGTTGAATTTGAGCCCTTGAATGGTAAAGAAGTTTTTATCGGGGCCAAAGCAAAGCAAACGCGTAAAGACAACGGTGCGCAGGTCGAATCGGTTTTTGAAATTACCGACTATCAGCCCGTTATAAAACTTATCTTTAAAGGCCTGACCGAGCCCTATAAACACAGTTATTTATTAGAAAGCGCCGATCAAAATCAACTTACCCGCTTAACTTTTCGCTTTGAATTATTGGAGCTCGAAGTCTTTATGCGCCCTTTTGAAAAACTAATACGTTCTGCTATTGAAGACGGCGCAGAAACCACAGTTGAAAGCATTAAGAATTTAATCGTGCTTGAAAACGATTAGATTCCAGTAGATTCATTTATTATAAATATTGGAGTTCAATTATGGCTTTTATTGTTGAAAAAGACGGCGGCCTTATTCCACAAGTGCTTTCCGCTATTTTAGATGAATGCGTTAATGGTGTAACTTTAGCCGACCCGGACTTAGAGGGCGTCCCGATTGTTTATGCCAATAAAGCCTTTGAGCGTTTAACCGGATATAGCCAGGAAGAAATCGTCGGCCATAATTGCCGTTTTCTTCAAGGCGATGATAGAGACCAGGAAGCTCGCTATCAAATTACTGAAGCGATGAAAAACAATCAAGCAATCGAAGTAACGTTACGCAATTATAAAAAAGACGGTACGTTATTTCATAACCGCTTGAAAATAACTCCGCTGTTTGATAAAAAACAACGGGTTATATATTATCTGGGGGTGCAGTACGACATAACCGAGCAAGTTAACGCCAATAATGAAATTAAGGAATTAAATGATTTGTTAAACGCCATGCCGGGCAAATAACCCGGTTATTTAGAAAAAAGGTAAGTTTATGAATGAGATAGAAAGTGCCAATAACGGCGGTGACTTACTTTTTAATGAGGCATTATTCGGCCTTGCCATAGTGGCTTTTCTTATGCTGCTGGTCATGGAAAAAATCAAACCTTACCGCGTCTTTCCTCAAAAAATCAGCAAAGAATCGTTCGTTACCAATACCACCGCATTTTTAGTCAACAACTTGATTTTGACGGTGTTAAGGGCATCGTCATTGTTTCTTGTCGCACAGCAATTCGCCTCTTATGGCTTATTAAGCGGTTTAGAAAATGGCCCGCTTAAGTGGGTGTTGGCTTTTATCTTTTTTGATTTGGCGATCTATATTTGGCACGTGGCGAGCCATAAATTCGAGTTTCTATGGCGGTTTCATAAAATACATCACAGCGATAAAAGCTTTAACGTTTCCACAGGCTTTCGTTTTCACGTTTTCGATTTGTTGCTGGAAATCGTTTATAAATCGGTACTTGTTGTCGTGATCGGCGTGAACGCCTACCTGGTGCTTTCTATCGAGATTATCGAATTATTTTTTATCTTTTTTCATCACGCCAACCTTCGTGTTCCCAATGAAGAGGCAATCTCGCAAGTCATTATTACTCCGGCGCTGCACCGGACGCATCATTCCACCTTGCGTCAGGAGCACGACAGTAACTATGGCATTGTTTTGTCGATTTGGGATCGAATTTTTCAAACTCGAAAAGAACTGGTGCCTGAACACATCGGCCTGGATTTAATTGAAGCCGAAAATTTTATACAGCTGTTTTCGCTGGCGTTTATTACCGAGCTTAAAATTCGGAAACTGTTGAGTTGGATTCCTAAAGGCAAAAAACGTAAATAATCTGCATTGCTTAATCATTAGGTGATTTCGACGATGATCATTAAAACAACGAAAAATATTCCTGCTAGCGAAATAACCGATCCTTTAATCTTCAAGAATCGGCGAAAAATCATTAAAGCCATGGTGGCGATAGCCGCTGGTGCGGGTATTGCGCCGGCATTGGCCAATAGCGCTAACCCGGCGTGGGCGAATTTGCCCCAAGGCGACTTATCTGCCGATCTTTTAACGCCCACACCCGCTGAAATCATTAAAAATTACACCAACTATTATGAGTTTGCCTTTAACAAACAAGACGCAACCAAGCTGGCGCAAAATCTGCGTACCGACGCGTGGTCTGTTGAGATAAGCAGTGAAGTGGAACATCCGGGCAGTTATTATCTGGAAGATATTTTAACTCGGCAGTCCCTTCAGGAGTACATCTACCGGTTTCGTTGCGTTGAAGCTTGGTCAATGGTTGTGCCCTGGGTCGGTTTTCCGCTCGGTGACCTATTAAAAACGGTTAAACCTTTATCAACCGCCCGTTTTGTAAAATTTACCGCAGTTCATCAACCGGAAATAATGCCCAGACAACACAATAACGCAATGCTGGAATGGCCCTATGTCGAAGGCCTGCGCATTGATGAAGCCATGCATCCGTTAACAATCCTGGCTGTCGGCATGTACGGCGATATTCTGCCCAAGCAAAATGGCGCGCCGTTACGTTTGGTGGTTCCGTGGAAATACGGCTTTAAGAGCATTAAAGCGATTGTAAAAATCGAGTTGTTAAAAAAGCCTCCGCTAACATCATGGAGTCAATTCGCACCTAAAGAATACGGCTTCTACTCTAATGTAAACCCGTCTGTCGCGCATCCGCGCTGGAGTCAAAGTAGCGAGCGCCAATTAGGCAGCGGTTTTTTTACCCCGCGCCGGCAAACTGAATTATTTAACGGTTACGGTGAGCAAGTCGCCTCACTTTATCGCGATATGGACCTACGGCATTTTTTCTGATGATTTTGCAAATCAATAACTTGAGGTCAAAACTTATAATCGGTTGTTTAATACCGTTGCTCTGGTTGCTTGCCGACATCGCTTTTGACAACTTAGGCGCGAATCCTATTCAAGCCCTACATATTCGATTAGGCGATTGGGCCTTACGTTTTTTATGTATAACCCTGGTTATTACGCCTCTCCAAACTATGACTAAATGGCGCGGCATGGCCGATTATCGGCAATTGTTCGGGCTGTATGCTTTTTTTTACGCTAGCTTGCATGTACTGGCTTATTTACTGATAGATCATGCCCTGGTATGGCATATGATCGGCACCGATATTATTGAGAGCCCTTATATCTGGTTCGGCGTATTGGCTTATATCGTTGTTTTTTTATTAGCGCTGACGTCACCGAAATGGGCTAAAAAGCGCATGGGTAAAACCTGGAAAAAACTTCACCGGTTTATTTACCTTGCCGCGGTTGCAGCCGTTATTCATTATTTTTGGCAGCTCAAAGGTAATCTGGCTGAGCCTTTGTTTTATTCGATAATAGTATTTTTATTATTGAGCTTTCGTGTTTTGGCTTGGGTTAAAAACCGGCAATTAATGAAAATGATGATTCCCTCAGGCCGTCGGTCTTTGGCGCTGGCGGAAGAAAAAAGCATGATGCCGGAAACGGCCCGCAAGCGTCGCTGAACATTACTAAACCGCTTTCTATTCTTTATCGTTCCCACGCTCCGGTGTTCGTCGTTATAGACAAGTCGCTACGAAACACCGTCGTTCCGGCAGGGACAGATATTTGCTCCTGCAATATCTGCATTCCCCACATCCCTGTGGGTTATGCCGGAACCCAGGCACAGGGAGGTGAAACTTCAT
>OBEQ011401311.1_pt1 | contig 10205 bp, 8 predicted proteins | sample 1670901 | NCBI WGS metagenome assembly OBEQ01 (sample SAMEA104232315, study PRJEB22302) | groundwater metagenome | biome: forest; feature: aquifer; material: groundwater | place: USA | collected 2011-08-07 | depth 5.4 m | reverse complement strand
TGACGATGTCGAAGAGACAGCAGCCGCCGAAGAAGAGCCCAAAGGACTCAATTACGAAGAAGTTAAAGAAAAAGTCGAGTCACTTAGGAAGCAGTTAAAAACTGCTGCTGCTGCAATCAAAAAGCATGGCTATTTAAGTGACAAAACAGAACAAGAGTTTGAGGCTTTGGCTGACTTGTTCATGGAGTTTAAATGGACGCCACAATATTTAAAGAAGTTGACGGCTATTATTCCTAATGGTGTAGCTGCCGTGCGCGAGCAGGAAAAGCTCATAATGGATGCCTTTGTCAACCATGCAAAAATGCCGCGCAAGGAATTTATCGCCTCTTTTACTGAACATGAAGCTAACTCGGAATGGTTTGATCAATATTTACGTACAGGAAGCAAGTATGCGGAAGCATTGAAAGAACATGAAAAAGAAATAAGAAAAGCCCAAAAGATATTATCCGATATCGAAGCAGAGTATGGCTTGACCATTAACGGCTTAAAAGATATTAACAGACGCATGTCTATCGGTGAAGCCAAAGCAAGACGAGCGAAAAAAGAGATGATCGAGGCCAATTTAAGACTGGTCATTTCAATAGCTAAAAAATATACTAATCGTGGATTACAATTTCTCGATTTGATTCAAGAAGGCAATATCGGCCTAATGAAAGCGGTCGATAAATTTGAATATCGCCGTGGCTACAAATTTTCAACCTATGCAACGTGGTGGATCAGACAGGCCATCACCCGGTCGATTGCAGACCAGGCCAGAACTATCCGTATACCTGTACACATGATCGAAACGATCAATAAACTAAATCGAATTTCCAGGCAAATTCTTCAAGAATTAGGACGGGAAGCAACCCCGGAAGAACTGGCGGAACGCATGGAAATGCCGGAAGATAAAGTTCGTAAGGTATTGAAAATAGCTAAAGAACCCATCTCAATGGAAACGCCTATTGGTGACGATGAAGATTCTCATTTGGGAGATTTCATAGAAGATGCTAAAGTATTGTCCCCGGTTGAAGCCGCAACGATTGCCGGATTGCGTGAGTCAACACAAAATGTGTTGGCGGGATTAACGGCGAGAGAAGCAAAAGTCCTGCGTATGCGTTTTGGTATTAATATGAATACTGACCATACATTGGAAGAAGTGGGCAAACAGTTCGATGTGACCCGCGAAAGAATTCGTCAAATTGAAGCCAAAGCATTAAGAAAACTTAGACATCCTTCAAGATCGGAACAATTAAGATGCTTTTTGGATGGCGAGTAAAAATATATAGGGCCCTTAGCTCAGTTGGTTAGAGCGTCCGACTCATAATCGGCAGGTCGTAGGTTCAAGTCCTACAGGGCCCACCATACACAAGAAGGCTGCATAGGCAGCCTTTTGTATATCTGGATTTTACATTTTAACAAGGTGGTATCGTGAGCAATAATTATTCTTTTACATCAGAATCAGTTTCAGAAGGGCATCCGGACAAGGTTGCAGATCAAATCTCAGATGCGGTACTTGATGCATTATTAGCACAAGACCCTCGTTCACGCGTTGCTTGCGAAACACTGGTAAAAACCGGCATGGTCGTTTTAGCGGGTGAAGTGACAACTGACGCTTGGGTCGATCTTGAAGCCTTGGTACGAAAAGTCGTTTGCGAAATCGGTTATGATCATGGTGATATAGGTTTTGACGGTCAAAGTTGCGCAGTTTTAAATGCTATCGGCAAACAATCGGCTGATATTGCGATGGGTGTCGATGAAGCCGAAAACCATGAGCAAGGCGCAGGCGATCAAGGCTTGATGTTTGGTTATGCCAGCAATGAAACCGATGTATTAATGCCAGCCCCGATTACCTATTCTCACCTGCTGGTCAAACGTCAAGCTGAAGTACGTAAAAACAAAACTTTGCCTTGGCTGCGTCCTGATGCCAAAAGCCAAATTACTTTCCGTTACGAAAACAATAAACCCGTAGCAATTGACGCAGTCGTTTTGTCTACACAGCATTCGCCTGAAATTGCTACCAAAGCATTGCACGAAGCAGTGATGGATGAAATTATCTTGCCAATTCTACCTAAAGAATGGTTGCATAAAGATACCAAATATTTCATTAATCCAACCGGTCAATTCGTTATCGGCGGCCCTGTCGGCGATTGCGGTTTAACCGGCCGCAAGATTATTGTTGACACTTACGGCGGCATGGCAAGACATGGCGGCGGCGCGTTCTCGGGCAAAGATCCTTCAAAAGTTGACCGTTCAGCCGCATACATGGCCCGTTACGTAGCAAAAAATATTGTTGCAGCGGGATTAGCCGAGCGCTGTGAAATTCAGGTTTCTTACGCCATTGGCGTTGCCGAACCTACGTCTATCACCGTCGAAACTTTTGGTACCGGCAAAATTAGTGAAGACAGACTGGTACAAATTGTCAGGGACAACTTCGATTTAAGACCTAAAGGCTTGATTGCAATGTTGGGCTTGTTAAAACCAATTTACCAAACAACATCTGCATATGGTCATTTCGGCCGTACCGAAGACTCCTTTAGCTGGGAAAAAACCGACAAAGTTGACGCATTAAAAGATGCTGCCGGTCTTTAACTAAAATACTAGATACGGAAAATATAATGAGCCAACCAGATTATAAAATCGCCGATATTGCTCTGGCAGAATGGGGTCGCAAGGAAATCAATATCGCCGAAACCGAAATGCCGGGCTTAATGGCATTACGTGAGGAATTCGGTCCAGAACGGCCATTAAAAGGTGCGCGTATCGCCGGCTGTTTACATATGACTATTCAAACAGCAGTGCTAATTGAAACTCTGACAGCATTGGGTGCAGAGGTTCGTTGGTCTTCCTGCAATATTTTTTCTACTCAAGATCATGCCGCTGCGGCAATAGCTGCGGCCGGTATTCCTGTTTTTGCTTGGAAAGGCGAAACGGAAGAAGAAGCTGAATGGTGCATTGCACAAACTATTGATGGTCTTGACGGCTGGCGCCCGAACATGATTCTGGATGATGGCGGCGACTTAACCGTCATGATGCATGAAAAATATCCCGAATTAATGACCGGCATTAAAGGCCTGTCCGAAGAAACCACGACAGGCGTATTGCGTTTGTATGAAATGGTTGCCAAAGGCACATTAAAAGTTCCGGCGTTTAACGTTAACGATTCGGTCACAAAATCAAAATTCGATAACCTGTACGGTTGCCGCGAATCACTGGTTGACGGTATCAAGCGCGCTACCGACGTAATGATCGCCGGTAAAATCGCTGTAGTTTGCGGTTACGGCGATGTCGGCAAAGGCTGTGCGCAGTCATTGCGCGGTCTTGGCGCAACGGTATGGATTACAGAAATCGATCCGATTTGTGCATTACAAGCCGCTATGGAAGGTTATCGCGTAGTAACCATGGAAGATGCGGCTCCGTTGGCTAATATTTTTGTTACCGCGACCGGCAACTTTAATATCATTACCCATGAACACATGGTTGCGATGAGAGACCAAGCTATTGTTTGCAACATCGGTCATTTCGACGCGGAAATTGATATTGCATCCTTGCGTCAATACACTTGGGAAAATATTAAACCTCAAGTTGACCATGTGATTTTCCCTAATGGCAAGCGCCTGATTATTCTGGCTGAAGGCCGCTTGGTTAACCTGGGTTGCGCTACCGGACATCCTAGCTTTGTAATGTCTAACTCATTCTGCAACCAAGTTCTGGCGCAAATAGAACTTTGGAAAAACTCAGCGCAATATGAAAACAAAGTTTACATATTGCCTAAGAAATTAGATGAAAAAGTCGCAAGATCGCATCTTAAACAACTGGGCGTAAACCTGACCGTGTTGACTGAAGCGCAAGCCAAGTACATCAATGTTCCGGTTGAAGGTCCATTTAAAGCCGATCATTACCGTTATTGATCAATCATCTCTCTCACGGTTCCCGTGGAAATACAGCTCGTATCGCAGTAGCGATACGGGCTTAATGAGTCTAACCTTGGGAACGCGAATATTCGCCCATATAGTCGTTAGATTCCCGTCAGTGAGATCATAAAATGCAATCACAAAAAAAACACCCTCAACTATTCAGTTTTGAGTTTTATCCGCCGAAAACCGAAGAAGGCGCGGCAAACTTGCAAGTTGTTCATAGCAAACTGGCGAAACTCAACCCCGATTTCTTTTCCGTTACCTTTGGCGCCGGGGGCTCGACCCGCGACAAAACTTTCACTACGGTCGTCGACATTCAATCCAAAGGTATTGCCGCGGCGCCGCACTTATCCTGCGTTGCCTCAACCAAAGACAATATCCGCGCAATCCTGAAAGACTATCAAGACCATGGCATAACTAAAATTGTCGCTTTAAGAGGCGACTTGCCTTCCGGCATGATGTCGGCAGGAGAGTTCCGTTACGCCAATGAGTTAGTCGAATTTATTCGCCAGGAAACCGGCGATCATTTTCAGATTCATGTTGCCGCCTACCCCGAAGTACATCCGCAAGCTGCCAGCAGCGCGGAAGATTTTAAAAACTTCAAGCGTAAAGTGGAAGCAGGCGCCAATGCCGTTATTACCCAGTATTTTTATAATGCCGAAGCCTATTTTCATTTTGTCGATAGCTGTGAAAAAAGCGGCATAACAATTCCTATCGTGCCCGGCATTATGCCGATTACCCAATACGCACAATTATTCCGCTTCTCGGAAATGTGCGGTGCCGACATTCCTCGTTGGCTCAGAAAACGCCTGGAAAACTTTGGCGATGACAAAGAAGCGATACAGGCATTCGGCTTGGATGTAGTCAGTAATCTTTGCCAACGCTTGCTGGATGGCGGCGCGCCGGGCTTGCATTTTTATACCATGAATCAGTCCGCGCCTACCTTGGCAATTTTGGAAAATCTGCAAATCAAGCCAAAAAATTAAAGACATTTATCAAACAGAGCCGCTGTCCAAGCCCGCATTTTCAGTTAGAACTACATTCGTTCCCAATTATTGGGAACGAATGTATCACCTGAGCCTTTAGCTTATGTTGTCCAACCAGTCTCTTTCCAACCGCGATATTTCGGTTTTGTGGCATCCCTGCACACAAATGAAAGATCACGAAACCTTTCCTATTATTCCAATCAAAAAAGGACAAGGCATTTGGCTGGAAGATTTTGACGGCAATCGCTATCTCGACGCAATCAGCTCATGGTGGGTCAATTTATTCGGACACGCCAATCCTGCCATTAATGCGGCACTAAAAGACCAACTCGATAGCCTGGAACATGTAATTTTCGCCGGTTTTACCCATGAACCCGCAGTCGAACTGGCGGAAAAACTGGTTGAAATAACACCAAAAGGATTGAACCGTTGTTTTTATGCCGACAATGGCTCTTCTGCGGTAGAAGTCGCGCTCAAAATGAGTTTCCACTATTGGCGCAACCACGGGCAAAGTCAAAAAACCAAATTCATCACCCTGGAAAACAGTTATCACGGTGAAACTCTAGGCGCATTAGCCGTCGGCAATGTGCCGCTGTATAAAGAAACCTACGCGCCGTTATTAATGGACGTGATCACCGTGCCCAGCCCGGACTGTTATCACCGCGAACCCGGCGAATCATGGGCGGATTATTCCACCCGCCGCTTCAGGCTAATGGAACAAACGCTGCAACAACATGCCGATACAGTGTGCGCGGTCATCATCGAGCCCTTAGTGCAATGTGCCGGTAATATGCGCATGTACGATCCGGTCTATTTGAAATTGCTGCGCGCAGCCTGCGATAAATATCATGTGCATTTAATCGCCGATGAAATCGCTGTCGGTTTCGGACGTACAGGAACCTTATTCGCCTGCGATCAGGCAGCCATCAGTCCCGATTTCATCTGCTTGTCCAAAGGTTTAACGGGCGGCTATTTGCCGTTATCGGCGGTCTTAACCACCGATCAGGTATATCAGTCATTCTATGCCGACTATCAATCTATGAGCGCATTCCTGCATTCGCACAGCTATACCGGCAACGCGCTGGCGTGCAGGGCCGCACTGACCACTATCGATATTTTCCGGGAACATAACATCATCGAAAAAAACCGTGTTTTAGCTGATATTATGAACAAAGCGGCGGCGCGTTTTCATGATCATCCGCATGTCGCCGAAGTCCGGCAAACCGGGATGATCCTGGCGATTGAAATGGTCAAAAACAAACATAGCCGCGAACCGTATCCGTGGCAGGAACGCCACGGGCTTAGAGTCTATCAATACGCGCTGTCCAAAGGCGTGCTATTACGCCCATTGGGCAATGTCATCTATTTTATGCCGCCCTACATTGTGACCGAAGACCAGCTTTTGTTAATCGCCGAGGTCGCGTGGCAAGGCATACAACTTGCGGTTAAGGACTGATTATGCGAGTCTCACGATTATATACACCAACACCTCTGGCTACAGGCAAGCTTATCGAACTGGATGATGACAACGGCCATTATGTCAGGACGGTATTGCGGCTAAAAAAAGATGCGCCGATTATTTTATTTAACGGTCACGGCGGAGAATATTTATGCACCGTTGCCGAAGTCAGCCGAAAAGCCGTGCTGATCGATGTCGAGCAATGGAACGATCGCACTGTCGAATCGCCGTTACAGGTAACGCTAGGCCTGGGCATTTCACGAGGCGACAGAATGGATTTGACCGTACAAAAAGCCGTTGAACTGGGCGTTAACCGGATCACACCGATATTGACGGAGCGTTGTGTGGTGCAATTCAAAGGCGAAAAAAAGCCGCAACGCTTATTACATTGGCAAAAAATAGTTCAACATGCCGCCGAACAAAGCGGTCGAACCGCCTTGCCCGATCTGGTGGAAATCGAACAGCTACCAAACTGGCTAGACAACCAACAAGGTCTAAAAGTGTTTCTCGACCCTTATGCAGAAACGACGTTAATGGAGTTAAAACCTGACGCCATGTTTGAATCGATAAAAGCCGGCCCTGAATGTAACCGAAGAGTAACCTTACTCACAGGCCCCGAAGGCGGTTTTTCCAATCAGGAACGAGATGCAGCGAAAGCTGCCGGCTTTATTCCCGTCCGTTTAGGCGCTCGTATATTAAGAACCGAAACCGCATCGCTTGCCGCTTTAGCCGCAGTACAGATGTTGTGGGGCGATTTCGGCAAAATAACTAATCCGGAAACAGGAGACCGGCAATGAAACGATACATCGCTTATTCGCTAGTGCCTTTGCTGGTTTTGCTAGCGGCCACATCAATAGCTTGCCTATTAGCCTATTTGATCGCGCTGGGACTGGGCGATCCGTCTGTGTTACGTAAACTCATCACCCGCTTGACCCAGATATTCCTGTTGCTAAGCATTTTCCCGGCAATGGCTTACCTGAAATTGAGCAAAGAAGACTTGGGCTTTAGCGCAAGACCGGCATTTTTAAAACAGTTACCGCAAGGATTCGGGATCGGATTGCTCACCCTGATGCCGATATTTATTGTCTTATATGTTCTCGGCATCAATGTTGTCGATCAGTCTCAGCAATGGACAGTGGGTTTCATCGCTGAAAAAACGCTGATTGCGTTGTCGCTGGCACTGTTGATTTCAGTCATTGAGGAATCGATTTTCCGGGGCATGCTGTTAGCTGGTTTAAAAAAGAACATGCCGATTATTGCGGCCGTTTTGATCAGCTCAACTTATTTCGCAGCGCTGCATTTTCTGGATAGCCGAACAGAAATATCCCAACAGGATTTTAATGTATTCAGCGGCTTTGTCTTATTAGGTGAAGCATTTACCAACGTGTTGAAGCCGCAAAACCTGTCGGCATTTTTTTCATTGCTGGCGGTCGGTGTTTTTCTCGCCGTACTCAGAACCCAAGTAAAAGAAAGCCTAGGCTTATGTATCGGCTGCCATGCCGGTTGGGTGTGGCAGATAAAGATGAGCTCCAGCCTGTTCGATACCGATTATCACTCGGCCTATCTTTATCTGGTCAGCAGTTACAATAACGTTGTCGGACCGTTAGTGACCGGATGGCTCAGCCTCGCCATCATCGGCTATTTTGTTTATAAAAAGGTGCGCGAATAACTTTACGGCCTGTTTAATCCCTGAAATTTTCGAACTGCAACGGCATTTCCAACTTTTCTTCTCTCAGCATTTTAATCACACCCTGAAGGTCATCCCTGTTTTTGCCCGTCACCCTGACCTGATCGCCCTGAATGGCAGCCTGGACCTTCAGTTTTTTATCTTTAATCAACTTAACGATTTTTTTAGCCAGCTCCTTATCCAGCCCCTGCTTCATGGTGATTTCCTGACGCATCCCCTTACCGCTTGGCTTTGCATCGCCCGTCTCCATGCACGCTATATCAATGCCGCGTCGCGTGAGTTTTGCGCAGATAACGCTGAACATTTGCTGTAACTGGAACGTCGATTGGGAGATCATGATCACTTTACCGTCATTCAATTCAAAGCTTGAATCGGTGCCCTTAAAATCAAAGCGCGTGCTGACTTCCTTATTGGCTTGGTCAACGGCGTTAGTAAGCTCGTGTTTATCGAATTCTGAAATAATGTCGAAAGAAGGCATGGTTATGATGACAACGCAGGGTAACAAAAGGGGCTTAACTATAATGATCTTTACTGCTTTATTCAACACCATTCAGTCGGTATTGACCGAGCTTATTCCGGCTTGATTAACCAATAAACATCGGTTTTATATTTTAATTTTAGCTATTGCTTACACCGGTTAATGAACTCTTTGACCGCCTTAATCCGCAACCGGCGAATCGCCTCGCCGATTTGCGCGCCTTTAAGCTCGCTATTCAAAATAGCCGAAGTGTCAACGGATGCCGCCGCCCTGGCTGCACCGTTCAGCAGCTCGGCTTGAGGATAGGGAGCATGTTCAAATCCGGTTCTACCCTTGGCATCGGCTTCGCAGGCCAACAAAAACTCAGCTAATTTATTGCTCGGCTTATAGGCCCCCAATGCGGCCAGCGTATCGGTTAGCGTCGAAGCGCGTAATTCAAAAGCCCGATGACAGTGAGTGTGGTATTGCATAACCTGCATAGCCAGCGCTTTAAACGAATTAGGCACACGCAAGCGGGTGCACATTTGCTCCAAAATGGGCAATCCTTGGCTTTCATGCCCGTGATGGCTCGGCCAGTGCTCTTTGGGCGACACGCCTTTGCCCAAATCGTGAACTAACGCGGCAAACCTGACTTCCGGATTCGGCGACAAAAGCGCCGCCTGCTCCAGACAGAGCATCGCATGAATGCCTGTATCGATTTCAGGGTGGTATTTTTCCGGCTGAGGCACGCCAAATAAGCCGCTTATTTCCGGGAAAATTTTATCCAGCGCCGCGCACTCTTTTAAGGTATAAAAAAAAGCGCTCGGCGATTTCTCGTTAAGCGCTTTAAAAAGTTCAGCCCAGACCCGCTCGGGAACCAGATGATCCACCTCCCCTGCCGTCACCATCGACTGCATCAACAACCGGGTTTCCTCGGCCAAGGTAAAACCAAGCTCGGCGTAACGGGCGGCAAAACGGGCGACGCGCAAGATGCGCACCGGGTCTTCGGCGAACGCCGGCGAGATATGCCGGAAAATGCGTTGTTCAAGATCGGTTTGTCCGTCGTAAGGATCGATCAGCTGTCCCTGCGGAGTCATCGCCATCGCATTGATAGTCAGGTCGCGGCGGATCAAATCCTGTTCCAGAGTGACATCGGGCGATGCGTGTACCGCAAAACCTTTATAACCGGGCGCGGTTTTTCTTTCGGTTCTAGCCAGTGCATATTCTTCCTGGGTTTTCGGATGCAAAAATACCGGAAAATCCTTGCCCACCGGCCTAAAGCCTTGCTTGACCATGGATTCCGGAGTCTCGCCGATCACCACCCAGTCCCGTTCCTTAACCGGAAGTCCAAGCAATTTATCGCGCACCGCACCGCCAACAAGGTATATTTCCACTAAGTTACTCAAGCCGTTTAAAAATACGCTTAGAATAGCACAGCCGAATTCAAAAAAAGGCATAATGCCGGCACGGTCGATCAACCGATAATCAGGAGAATTAAAGTGATAGCAATTTTTTTAGCCAGTATTCTATTGGGCACAGTCGCAGGATTAACGGCAGGACTTTTCGGAATAGGCGGCGGCCTGATTATTGTGCCGGTTTTAGCGATGTTGTTTGCGGCGCAAGGATTCCCCGCCGAACTGGTCATGATCATGTCGGTCGCAACCTCGCTGGCGACCATTATTTTTACCTCGATCTCTTCGGTGCTGGCACACCATCGATT
>OBEQ010563528.1_pt1 | contig 10206 bp, 9 predicted proteins | sample 1670901 | NCBI WGS metagenome assembly OBEQ01 (sample SAMEA104232315, study PRJEB22302) | groundwater metagenome | biome: forest; feature: aquifer; material: groundwater | place: USA | collected 2011-08-07 | depth 5.4 m | reverse complement strand
TGTTCGTCAGTGATCAATGGTCCTTTAATACATCTGACTTGTTTGCATTTATCAAATATTTCATCAGGTAAGATATTCGTTATTCTTCATCTCTATGCAGTGTTCTCAAGCATAGAGAGCAGGGGAAAAGAATCCCATTGGTATAGATGGTAGCTGAGCACTCCAGAACAGATCTTGTCATATTTATCATAAAATCTGTTTGACTCTTCTTCTGAAGCTTCAAAGATGGCCATACCAGTTTTGTTATCGGTAAATGGTCCTGACCAGATGAATTTTCCAGTTGACTGCCATTCATCGACAAGTTCAATTACTGATGGTGTAATTCTTTGCAAGTCTTCTTCTTTTGTGTTCTGAGCAAGTGAGCTTACTAAAACCCACAATTTTTTTTCAGAAACTGTTTCAGTTATTTGTGACATGACACTAAATAGTATTTTTGCTATTTAAACACGGATAACATTCCAGCTTCTAATTCTGATTCTATAGAATGAGAATTAGAAACCTACTGCAAAAAACCTTGTGAAAGACCCGTTGTGGAAACTGGGCGTGTTACATCAAAAGAAAAAATATTTAAAAAAAATTCCTCAATAATTTTATTGCTAGTATTTTTTTATCATTTTAAGTAATGGAGTGTTATCTGCTAGATGGCTTTCAGGATAACAGTTGAGCTTGATTCCGTTTGTTATTTCATTAAATTTCCAATTATTGCACAATGTATCATATTCCAATGGAGAATTATCAAATGTCCAATCAAAACCATTGCTTATTTTTGATTCAGGATAGTTGTGACCACGAACAAGCGTAATGGTATTCTGATCATAATTCACAGTTATCTTTGCATAAAGTGAATTGGGGTAAAGATAAATCACGTGTGGATGACTAGTAATTGCGTCAAATTCTTTTTGTGTCACATATTCATTGTGTAGTACAATTACTTTGTCGTATTGTGATAAAATCTTTGGATTCTTATCAACATCAATATCTGTTATGGTAGGATATCCAAGTGATTGTAGAACACGCACTGCATTTTGACTTGCTGTATAACCTAGTGGTCTGTGGGTATCGATCTTTACAGTCAAGCAAATTAAACCACATTTACCACTATAGTATGTATAAAATCCATGTTTCGAGTATGCAGCTGCAGTAAAAACTGGAATTATCACAACCGATTTCTTTGTATCATTCCATACTGAAACTTCCGCTAATCTTTGCTTTGTAACTGTAGATACGAAATTACTATTTAGTTCGATTACGCCGTTCTTAATCAGATATTCGATTCCACGAAGAAACTCTTTGTCAGGAAGCTTGCCCTGGCTCCAATAATATGCAATCTTTTTTACTGAATCTGGGATTTGGCTACTTTGTATCTCACCTATAACATCTGTCGTTGGAAGAATACTTTTTTCTACTAACCACTCCATTGCCTCAATAAAATCATCATCAGAAATTTTTCCTTGTGCCCACCATAACGCATTATGTTTAATCCATTGTGGTACCATGCTTGATTGGTTGTCTGCATATACAAGGTTAGTACCTGCAATTACAGCAATTGATGTAATTAGAAATATTGAGAAAAGTAGTATTTTCATTTCTTAGATGTACGGTATGTTAATGGTTTAAAAGAATGGCGCAGATTTTCTTCTTAAAAAAATCAATTAGAAATTCTTAGCCTTGTCCTTGATGATGCCAATACTATTGATGTGACTGCCACTGCAAGCACTATTACTGCACTTGTTGGAAATTCCGGAACTACAGATCCTACTGTCAAAGGAAACGAAGCAGTCTCTTGTGGAATTTGTTTTGAATTCATCCCTGTCACATATACTGTTACTTGGTATTGTCCTGTCTCCTTGAATTGATATTGCACTTTTGCTGTCCCTTGTGCACTATGTGATACAGGTGTTTCATATGTGAGGCCATTTCCCTTTGAGATTGATACCTTGTAGTCTACATTTGACAATGGATACTTGGTGTCCTTGTCATCAAAGCTTAATTCAAGAGTTGTTTGGTCTGAGACAGTTGGGTTTTGTGGATCGGTATAGAATCCTACCATCAAGCTTCCTTTGTCTGTGAGCACTACTTGGTTTTGCTGGGCATTACTTGGTGTAGAAGTTGGTGGTTCTGGATATTGTGCATAAGTTGGCAAAACCATTCCTATTGATAAGATTGAAGACATCATTATAACAAGTAATAGTGGTTTCATGTTAACAAATATGATTTGGCATCTTAAAACGTTTGATAACATTGGTAAAATCAAATTTTATTGTGGAAGATACCTGATTATTTGTCCCGTATTGTCAAGCTGGACTTGATTTATTTCATGAGAGATATTGTTTATGTCATTTATCTTCATGAGACCAGGAGTTACTGTGTATAATGAATCGTTGATGTAAAATGATCTGCTACCGTATCCATAGTATTGTGTGCCGTTGTAATGTGTTATGGTTCCTTTCACACTAAAACCATGACTTGGATCAACTCCAAATACGTAAAAGCCCTGCCAGTTATTTGATCCATATGTGTTTGGTATTGCCCCTCCCCCAGGTGAGATTGCCTGCATATACTGTTGCTGTGAGATAGGAATTGAGAGTATGTTTTTTTCCTTGTCAAAGAGCAGTGCCTTTGGGTCGGACAAGACATCAGAGTTTGATGTTGCGCCTCCTATTCGATATGTATCCACTGTTACAGGATTTGTAACATCGGAGACATCAAACAAGGAGATCTTGACACCTAGTGGCTCGGAGTTGCCATACTCGGTTTGCATTACTTCCTTTCCTATCCCTATGATGTGGTTTTCGTCATATGGATGCAAATAGCTAGAGTATCCCGGAATCTTTAGGGCACCAAGTATCTTTGGTGTATCCGCTGAGAGATCAATTACAAAGAATGGGTCTATTCTGTGAAATGTTACCAAGTATAGCTTGTCGCCCATAAAACGTGCAGAATAGATCTTTTCGTTTGGTGCAATCTTTTCAAGACTTCCTGCAACATTAAGTGACTGGTCCAGAACATAGACATTGTTTGATTGTCCGTTGCCATGTTGCGGATTGTAATATTCTGAGGTTGTTGCAACCCTGAGCTTTGTGCCAGACTCATCCATTGAGTATTGGTTCAAAAGATATCCTGGGACCTGGCCCTGCGCAACATACTTGAGGCTGCCATTGTCTATTGCAATTTTCTCAATTATGGTCTTCTGAGAGTCTTGCTGGATGTTATTGTCATAGTCTGCCAATGCTTTTTGAATTTTATCAAAGAGTTGCGCCTTGCCAGAATCAGTCATGGTATTGTAACTCTTTTGCAAAAGATCTGAAATCTGCACCCATTTAGAGTCAGAATCCAGGTTGGATTTATTGTCAATGGATGTTATCTGGTTTTTCAGATCCTCTGGTAGGACAGGAACGATAGCTTTGAAGAATCTTCCCTTTGCACTTGCATCATAATAATATGGATAATACTCTTGGTGGGCCATATAGAGGGCGTCATTTGAGACATAGAGTGTTCCCGTTGAGCCCATAAGAAATGTCTGCGATGTAATCTTGTTTCCAAAGATATCAAATGATGTTATGGTGTCAAAGTTATAGTTTGGTTCTGGGTTGTCATAGTAATAGATTGGAGGCGAGATTATAACTTTGGAGGACTCGCGCACAACAGGAGGCGTTGGATGTACATAATCGGCGTTGCTAGTTGAGATAAAGTAGACATAATCTCCTATCATCCTTGCATTGTAATAGCTTCCGTCTACCTGGTAATCTTTTATTATCTTTGGATCTTCCTTGCTTGATACATCAATTACTATGGCATGTGTTGTTGTAGTGCTAACAGTGTTTGGCATGTAATCATATTTTGGTATAGAATACTGTTGATCATTTCCGGTGTAAAATATCACAAGTCTGTCTTTATTCAAAAACATATTCTGAAGTGATTGGCCGCTTACATCAAGGCCTACTTTTGATATTATCCTTGCAGTTTCAGCAGGATTTGCCTCTATTATTGTCAGCTTGTCGTTTGATAAAATGTATGCATATTTGCCATCATTTTTTATAAAGTCTGGCTCGTCTACACCAGCAACCTGTATGTTTGTTGTAGAATAATCAGGCCCTTGATTTGCAGAACCTGCATTGCTTACTGCTGCTTGCATGCTAGTAGTTGGCGGTGCAATTGGTGACATTACAGACCCCATGGTAGGTACAGCATATGTAGCTCCTCCCTGCATTGCATTTGACTCTTGGGCAGCTCTTGCGCTTGCATCAAGCAAGAAGATTTTAAGATCATCAGTAGAGTTGAATTTTTTCAGACCAGGCGAAGTTGACACAGAAGGAGAGACATAATACGGAATGGTAGCACTTCCAATCCGATATCCTTCTGATAGTTTGCTAGAAGAGTTGTTTGAATTCAGAATTAGAATTCCTGCAATGCAAGATATGGCAACTGCAGTAACAATTGACAAAATTATCACATTCTGCTTGATCTTTTCCATTTTAACTCTGATAGTAAAGTATCGAAAAATGTTTATAGGGTTTGATTAAATTTGAATTTAACCGGAAAACTAAATAACCTATATGGAAAACGATACCGAAAAATCTACAATCGATGAATACAGGGAACTTGACGTTATTGGATTGACTGAAAAAGTGGAGATAATCTCAACTGACGATGTAAAAATAAAATCAGTTGGCGAATTGCTAAGCTCTGACTCTAGCCGCAACATATTGAAATTATTGTTTAACCAAGTCTTAACTGCAAATCAAATTGCACAAAAGACAGACATCTCGCTTCCACTTGTCATATATCACCTAAAAAAGATGCAGGAGATGGGGATAGTAAAAATTACTAACGTTGGAAAAAACATCAAAGCGCAAGACATGAAATATTATACATCATCAAAGTTTGCAATTGTAATATTGCCCTCAAATCTTACCGAGAGGGCAAAGGCAAGCAAGTCGCTTGCAAATTCATTTAAGACAATCTACAAGTTTGCCTCAATTGCAGTAGCTGCAGTTGCTACATGGTTTGTCTCACAAATCACCCAAAAGATTCAGACAGGTCCTTCTGTTAGTACGCCAACAACATCTACAACTGCTGGTGCACCATCTAATGCAGTGGTACCTGCACCGGCAACTACTGGGATGCAAGGAGCAGTAAGCAATGCAGGTTCTGCTGCAAACACAGCTCCGACAACTGGGGCACCAATGATGGGACCATCCGGTGCGGAACATCAAGCTGTGCCTGCCATGGGGCCTGTAATGACACCAATTGCACCAACTGGTGCCGGTATTGCAGTTGACATACTCTGGTCAATTATCTTTACTCTCTCCGTTGTCGTAGTTGGTTTAATTATTGAGAGAGTCCTTAGGGCCTATAGACACTAGAACAATTTCTTCTAGTTAAGTTTTATTTGAGTATAATCCATTCCAGATACTTGGACTGCAGAAATTCCATAAAGTCCACTAACACAAGAATGATTTTGCATAAGACTTAGGCCTTTTGAGAAATCAGATGAATTTACTTGATCTTGACTGTAACCTACTGCCAGTGGATAATCATTACACGGTGGCTTTTCAATAGAATAATCATAAAACCCAGTTGCATTGAGTAGTGGTTTTATGATAAATACTACAGTAAAATTTGAGCCAACCGGATATTTCGAAATATCTATCACATCTGGAATAGATTCAATTTTGAACATAGGTGTAGCATCAATTGAAGAGGAGATTCCATAGGAATTGCCATTTGTGGCATAGTTGTATTTGCCTATGCGGAGCATTTCCACGGTTTTTACCATTTGCGAATGACAACCTACACAATCGTTTGTATTGTTAAACAGGGAATTGACCGCATATGTAAGCTTGGCACATCCAGTAGAATTTTGTTTTAAAATGAGAACTGGAATGGTATTGAAATTAGATTTGTTTTCTGGTATTGTGTAGAATTGCCCACAACCATTTTCAGAAATGGTATTCAAATTTGTGTTTTCAGTCGTGAGTATTACTTTTGACCATCCTCTTGTGATTAGTTTTGTAGCAGTATCTGGTTTTAAACACGCAGGAGAATCGTCTTCTGACTTGATTACAAGTACAAATTCTGTTTTACAAGCCACGTCTTTTGCTGCAATTCCTGATTTGAATTGCTTTAGTGGAGAATCTATGAACGTTGTTTCACCAATACAATGATCTGGAACAGAATCACCTTGAAAGGCAATATGTTCTGGATAAACAATAAATCCCAAAGTAATGATTGGTTGTCCTGAAAACGGGATAGAGTACTCAAAGAAACAATCAGTCGCAGCAAATGAGTATTTTTTCGAGTCTATTATTACACCATTTACATCAATTACCGCATCTGTACCAGCAACATTAGCTGTATTGTTATAAAAAGGATAACCCATATTTGTATAAGGATAATTTCGTGGGATCTTCAATTCTAACATGCCTTGATCGGTGCTTTGTACTGTAGCTTCGAACTGTCCATACTGGTTTTTTGTCAATTCTACTAGCGTGCCGTTTAATACTCTGTACTGGAAATTAAAGACCTGATCTGGTTTTGGTGGATTTGAATTTAGAAACTGACCAATAACGTGCTGTCCATGCCATTGTGGTTCATCTGCCAATGCTGGCACCAGTGCGATGCCATCTAGAATCATTACTGCAATTATTGAAAGATGTAGAGTTTTCAATTTCTATTATTTTTGTTGTTCCGTACAGAATTTAGGATTTGCTAAGCTTTGTTAGAGTGTTTTATTGTATTGTAGATTCCATTCTGTTAAGACCCAGTATCATATCATCTTATTATTCATCTTTTATTTTAGGAGTTTCAACAAATCCTAAGATTTGCCAAATAATATCCTTAACCATACGTATGCTTTGTGAAAAGCTTATCACGGTCTACAAATCAATACACATTCATCGCATAAAAGTTTGATCTATCCATTACTTGCTTTCTGAATTAAAGATATCATATCAAATCCTAACAGGTCTGAATCCAGGGGTCTAATCTGGTAAGACCTGCTCTATCACAGAATAATTTCAGACCCAATCTGAAGTGACATCACTAGTGAGAGTATACCACATCATGTGACTATTTTGGACCCACTTTATTCGTAAAATTTGTTATTTTAGTTTTGATTGTTATAATGAAAGATAACCTATTTTGCAAAACAACTACAACGTTTAGCCAGATGCTTATTACATCCAATTAGTTTATGGTCTTTGCAACCACAGAGGATGCATTTTCTTTCCATACTATCGAATAAGAGCTGCTAAAAGATAATATCTCTTATTGCTGTGTTACCTATTCAAGTTTAAACCTATAATAACGAAAGGTAAACTAATTTACAAGATCGGTCTGTCATCTTTTTAACACTTAAAGTGCTCAATTTGTTGCGATAGATTATTCATTTGATTTGCACAGATCATCTTTGAATTCTCAAGAGATTTAGAATTAATGGTTTGATTGATTGTTTGGAAGTTTACTTAAATACTTCCATCTTAAACTAGTCATGTTTGAAGCGTTCAGCCAAGATAGCAATTATTTCAGGTATTGCTGTTGCTGTAATAATTTCTGCAATAGCATTAACCGTACATTATAGACTATCAGCAGTAGAAGGAAATGAACAAAGCAAAAATGAAACTGCAAGTCAGATAGCAAAAGAGATTGTAGGAAACATTACTGGAAGCAAGACAAATCCACAAGCAAGTGAATCAGCAGCACAACATGCAAAAGAATTGAACCCGTAGGTTCGAGCCCTGTAAGACTCGATATGTTATACCATACATGCTACTCTAGTTTTCTTTTTATTTTGAATATTGCAATTGCAGCTCCTGCAATTCCTCCAAGTGTTGGTATCATCCAAAATGCGTTTGTGAATGCACCAGCAACTAATAGTGGAGTCATATCAACTGGAATGATTTCCCCTCCTACAGAACCACTTGGTGTAGGTGCATTTATTTTAATTGAAAGAGCAGTTGTATCGAATCTGTTTGAACCAAAATCATTCACTCTAAAGTTCAAAAATTGATTTGCATTTAAAGCAATATCAAAGTTAAACGCTGCACTAGTTGGGAGTGGGTTAACTCCACCAAGTTTTGTGCGCATTACTTCATTCTTATTTGATGCATCCATGCATTTTGTTGTAAATTGTGGAATGTTTACATCACTATTTGGTATTCCAGGCGTTGAAGTTGTGGTGATGTCTGTACATACTCCAGCATGTAGTTCTGGACTTCCAAAAACAGAATCTGATCCGTCAATATCTGCAAAAAATCCTTCAACATGGTATACACCTGTATTTGGAGCCCTAAATCCTATTACGACATCCGGTGTAAGCTCACCACCGTTAAATGTTCCAGGATGAACAAAAGTAGGGCAGGCTAAATGAAATGCATTTGGTCCCCAATTACTGTAACATGAACTATGGATAATTCCCATGTCTGGGTATATACCACCTCTGTCACTTGGATCTGCCATCTTATAGAACCAAGCATTTCCAGAACCTTGACCTATTTGAGGAATAACGACATTATAATCAAGTTGGTAATCCCAAGTTGTTGCAAATGCTTGGTTTACCAAACTCCCCGACGTAATAACAAGTGCTAAAGCTAAAATGATGTAGTAAAGCCTCAGCCTACTACCTGCTATCGCTAATTGTTTTCTTCCTACTTTCGTGCTCATTTTAAATAAAAAGATGGAATAAAGTCTAGTGGAGCTAATTGTCTGTATTTGCAGTTCCAGATTTGAAAATTAATTTAGTGAAAGTCTCTAACAAATCATAACGAATCATTATTCTAGTTATGACGGATTTTTTATTCGTAAATGGGGGGGATTCCCTTTTTACTTATTGTCGATAAACTCGTTTGCTTGACTGTTTTAAATTACAAAAATTAGAATCTTCTTTAATTTAAGACAATTTTCTGAATTCTAGCCATGATAGCGTGATTCAAGATATAATATCTGCCAATGTACCAATGGTATCATTTGATTAAGATACAAAACCTCACAAAGCGATATCAAAAACTAACAGCAGTTGACAGCCTTAATTTGGAGATAGCCAAAAATGAGGTCTTTGGGCTGCTAGGTCCAAACGGCGCAGGCAAGACTACGGTAATTCACATGCTTGCCACATTACTCAAACCAACTTCTGGAACAGCCATAGTAAACGGTTATGATATTATCACAGATCCTGGCAAAGTGCGGTCATCAATTGGAATCGTATTTCAAGCACCAAGCAGCGATGACATGATGACAGGTTATGAGAACCTTAAGGTACACGCATTTTTGTACCAGGTTCCATCATCTCAAAGGCAAAAAAGAATCCAGGCAGTTTTAGAACTAGTTGGACTAGCTGACAGGCAACACGACCAGGTCAAGAAATATTCTGGTGGCATGCGTCGCAGGCTAGAAATTGCCAGAGGCCTTTTGCACAAACCCAAAGTAATGTTTCTTGACGAGCCAACACTTGGCCTTGATCCTTCAAGCAGGGAGATGATGTGGAAGTATATTGAAAAGCTTGTCAAAGAAGAAGAGATGACGTTAATTCTTACAACACACTACATGGAAGAGGCAGACCACCTTTGTAATCGTATCGGAATAATAGACCAGGGAAAGATAATTGCACTAGATACACCTGCTAACCTGAAAAGATCAGTAGGAGGAGACATTGTCAAGCTCAAAACAAGCTCACATCCTGACTTGGAGGAATTACGAAAACTAGTCTATGTTCGTAAAGTGGAATCAGTTGACGGAGATGTGATATTATATGTTGACAACGCTAGATTAAACATTGCAGATATTTTGCAGCATGTTACCGCAGAATCTGTAGAGTTTAGATCCCCTGATCTAAACGATGTGTTTTTAAAACTTGCATCAAAAAACATCAAAGAAGATGGAGAAGGAGGTTTTATGGAGAGATATGCCCAGTATGGAAAATAATTTTGCATTTTTTGAAAAGATATATGCGCTTTGGCTACGAGAGTTTAAGGTATTTTTGCGTGAGAAAAGCAGGCTTGTCGCATCCACGTTTACACCGCTTTTGTGGCTTTTTGTAGTGGGAATTGGTTTTGGCTCTGTTGCAACTTTGCCTGCCGCAAGTTCTATTGGGTATCAAAAATTCATCTTTCCTGGTATTGTATGCATGTCAATTATCTTTACTTCGATATTTTTTGGATCATATATCATCTGGGATAGAAAATTTGATTTTCTAAAAAGCGTAATGGT
>OBEQ010396320.1_pt1 | contig 10206 bp, 7 predicted proteins | sample 1670901 | NCBI WGS metagenome assembly OBEQ01 (sample SAMEA104232315, study PRJEB22302) | groundwater metagenome | biome: forest; feature: aquifer; material: groundwater | place: USA | collected 2011-08-07 | depth 5.4 m | reverse complement strand
GGGGCGGGGGGGGGGCAGGCGCGCCCCGTGGGGGGCGACGTGGACGCTGCGGCCTGGCGATGCGAAGCAGAATTCGGCGCGCTCGATATCGCGATTGCGACAGGGGCGGCCGAGCCACTTGTCGACGTGGCCGGGCGCGCGATGAAGAGGCCCGGCCGGATCGTCCTCGTGAGTCATGCGGGTGACGCGACCGCGCTCGACATCCGAACGGCAGCGCGCGGGCTTTGGGCGCGCGCGATTACGGTGAACGCGGTCGTTGCAGGTGCCGACGGGCCGGACGGTGCAGATGACGGTGCAGATGAGGCGGCCGAGGTCGTCGTGTTCTTCTGTTCGAGCGCTGCAAAGAGGATAACCGCGCAGGTTCTCACGATTGGTGGGGTTTGGGCCGAGGTCTTAAAGTAAGCTCCTTCTCACGTGAGCGTGGGCAAGGAGCACCGGACGATGTGGCCGAGCGAGGTCGCCGTGAGCGACGCGGTCGGTCGGCTCATCGAGTTCTGGGGCTTCAAACGGAACATGGGTCGCATCTGGGCGGTGCTCTACTTGTCCACCGATCCGCTCAGCGCCGAAGATTTGCGTCACATGCTGCAGCTCTCGAGTGGAGCGGTGAGCATGATGCTGAGCGAGCTGAGCCGGTGGGGGGTGGTTCGCAAGGTTTGGGTTCAAGGTGAGCGAAAGGACTTCTACACAGCGGAGGTGCAGCTTTGGCGCATGATCTCGCGCGTCCTCGGCGAGCGGGAGAAAGCCGAGGTGCTCCACGCGATCGAAGCCTTCGAGGAGGGGCTCGCGTCGCTCGAGCGCCACAAGGGCCCCTTCGACAGCAAGACCCGCGCGCGTGTGGAGCTTCAGCGGGAGCGCATCGGTCAGCTGCTCGAGCTCGCGAAGCTCGGCAAGGGGCTGATCGAGACCTTGATCGCCGCGGCGAAGCTCGACGCGAGCCCGCTGGTCCGTTTCGTTTTCGGAAGGTCGCGTCCCGAGTCCTGACGGCTGCTCTTTGGATGGTGCCGCTTCGCGCCCACGGCGCCGAGCCAACGCCCATTCAGACGAACGACTACGCGCTCGAGTTCTTCACGGGACCGCTCATCGCGCCCACGCGCGTGACGGGGTTTGCCGGGGCGTTCAACGCGGCAGCAGAGTCGGTGGATGGGGGGCCGGTCAACGCCGCGGCGCCCGCGATTCGCGAGCCGTTCAGCTTCGATTGGTTCGATTTCGACTTGAATCTCGACGTCTCGCTTCCCGTTTCCTTTCCCGGGCCCCACGGCGGCACGGACTTCAACAACCGCGGTCAGAAGGCCAACCAACAGCTTCTCGACAAGGTCGACAGCTTTCAATACTTGAACCTCGGCGCGCAGTTGCAGTTCGGCGAGCTCGGAACGTCCGTCAACGCAGAGTTCTTGCAGTACTCGATCTCGCCGCCCGCCCAAGACACACCCGGCTTGAATCTCACGCTCGGTCGCTATCACGCGCTGGCGGCCTACGGCATTGCTGGCAACCAATTCGCCGTCGGCGGGGGCCTTCGTGGCGTGACCGCCCAGGTCAACCAGGAGGGGGGCGGTCAGCCGAATCGAACGCTCCTCACCATGACCGGCGTTTCGCCCGAAGTGGGGGTGATCATCAAGCCGGACAACATGCCGTGGCGGCTCGGCGTGACCGCGCGAGCGCCGGTCAGCGGACGCAGCTTCGGCCGCGGCGCCGTTCAGGAAGAGGCCGGTGTCGTACGAACCGGTCCCTTCGTCTTGCCGTCCAAGGTCGTTCTTCCGTGGGAGCTCGAAGCGGGCTTCGCATTTCAACTCGGGCCCCGTCCGCTCAATCCACCTTGGATCAACCCTCACGAGGTCGAGCGGCCCGTGTCGGAGAAGCTCGCCGCGGTTCGGCAGGCACGAGCCCATGAGCACGTGCTCGAGCTCGCGAAGCTCACGCCTGCCGAGCGCGATGCGCGCCGCGCAGAGATCTTGCGGGAAGAGACGGCGATCCGCGACATCGAAGACCAACACGTGGCGCAAGAGGCGCAGCGCCTGCGGGACGTTCGCCGTGCTCGCTACGAGAATTGGCCGCGCGAGCGCATTCTCCTCCTTGTGAGCGTTCTCGTCGCAGGCCCGAGCGACACCGCCGTCTCGATGGAGGGCTTCTTGGAGCAGAGGCTCGAGCTCGTGGGGCGCTTGCCGTCGGTCATCCCGCATATCGGCTTCGAGAGCGAGCCCATTCCGAACTTGTTTCGCGCCCGCGTCGGCAGTTACCTCGAGCCGTCGCGCTTTTCGGACGGACACGCGCGCCAGCACTTCACGTTTGGCGCGGATTTTAGGCTATTCCCCTTCAGCGGCTGGGGCCTCTTCGGCGACCAAGTTTGGCGCTTGAGCGTCGCCCTGGACGTGGCGCCCCGCTACGCGAACCCCGTATTCGGCCTTGCGGCGTGGCACTGATATGGTCATCAGCACCCCACGCGGCTCGCTCCGCTCGATTTTGATCCGCTTCAGAATATCTCTTTGGTCAAAGTTGAGGTCGCTCAGTTGAGCTTGCTCTTGTCCGCCTTGGCGTCCGGGTCTTTGTCCAGGAACACCGCGGTAATTTCTCGCTCGAGCGCGTGGAGCATCTCTTCTTCGATCGCCTCGACCGAGCCCGAGACCCGTTCCACGTTGCGCTGATAGACGAAGAGCCGCGCCTTTGGCATTGCCCCTTCTTCGCGCGGCGGAGGTGACTCGAGGAGCATCGGCGCGCGCGGATCGATCCCATCGACCACGAGCTCGGCCCCCGGCACGTCCACGATGTACACATCGGCCTCGCGTACGTACGCGGCGAAGACGGTGTCGAGCTTCAACACGACATTCTGTACGAGCGTCGCGAATGCCTCGGGCGTAGGCGCCCAAGGGGGCGGGGCATGAAGAACGTCGGCTGCGCGCGAGCGCAGGTAGGCCTCGAGCGCGCCGCGGGCGTCCCCTTGTTCGTCGCGAATGAGGCCCAAATAGTACAGCGCGTCGGGGTTGTCCGGGTCCTTGCGCGAGGCCTCTTCGACGTAAGGAACTGCGAGAAGAAGCTCCCCGAGTTCGTAGTAGGCGCGCCCTATCATGAACGTGTAGCTGGGATTCGTGAACGGATCTTCGGGTAGGCCGCGCATGGTGCGCTTGGCTTCTTCGCGATCGCCCTTGCCGAGCAGCGCGTCGACCTTGAGGAGAATGCAGTCAGCGACTTCCTCGGGAGTCTCTGCGAGATCCAATGCGTCTTCGCAGAGCGTGACGGCGTCGTCCCACTCTTGGAGGGGCGAGATGAGCACCTCGGCGGCGTTGAGCATGGCTTCGAAGTAGTTCTCGTCGAGCGCAATCGCCTGTCGGTAGTGCTCGAGTGCTTCCTCCGACTCGCCGGTGAGCGCCGCCGTGAATCCGAGCAAGTTGTGCACTTCAGGAGATTGTGGGTCGAGCTCGAGGGCGCGGCGCGCGCACGAGACTGCTCCCTGGGCGTCGCCCCGTTGCGCCAGATCCCATCCTCGGTCGAGATGTGCGGAGAGCTGATCCATCCGTATCCGCGCGAGATCTGGCTGAGTCAGGGCGATTCGTCAAGCACGGGAATAAAAACCGCTCTCCTTACCGAGAAGCAGGGCTGTGCCGGTTCAGTCATGAACGACGACGCGGGTGCCGGGTTTCTGATCGGTGGACACCACCCCGTGCCACCCTTCGGGGAGCTGGGGCTCGGTCCACCCGAAGAGCGCGCGCGCATCTTCTGGCGAAAGGTTTACGCACCCGTGGCTCTGGGTATGACCGAAATTCGAGTGCCAAAACGCGCCATGGAGGGCGTAGCTCCCGGTGAAATACATGATCCACGGGACGTCCTCGATCGAGTACGGGCCGTCGGTCGCGACGTCGCCGTCCATGGTCGCCGCGATGTGCTTCTCGCGAATACGGAAGGTGCCTTTCGGCGTCGGGTGGTCTTTTTCTTTGATTTGCAGGTTCCGCTTGCCCGTCGACACGACGGTCACGTAGGCCGGCTTGTCCCCCTCGTACGCGACGAGCGTTTGCGTCGTGAGGTTCACGTCGACCCACTTTTCGCCAGGTCGGAGATCGCTCGGTGCGGGGCCTGGCTTGGTTCGCGTGCCCTCGTTCATGCGCATCCACCAGCCTTCGTCTGTCTCTTCGAAGGGGTATCCCCCGATGTTCGTGCTTTCGCCGGTCAGGCGCACGATCGTAAAACGGGGCACGCCTTCGCCGGGAAGGGCTTTTTTCCTGTCTGCGCCGATGGAGTACTTCTTTGCGTGGCTCCACAGAACGAAGCCGAACGCCGCGTGGTCCTGCACCGCCTTGCGTGGGAGCGGGGAAACGTCGGCCGCCGCGTCGCGCGCGCCCCCGTCGCTCGAGGCGGTGCCTGATTGCGGGAGAGGCGAATCCGCGTGTACCCACACGCCGCGGTAGTCGGTGGCCGGCTTTGCCACATACACGCGATCGAAGGGCGCGAGCAGGCCGCCCGTCGTTCTCCACCATTTCACGTTGTGGTAGGACCTCTCCTGATCGAGGGCGAGATAAAAGCCCTTCACCATTCGTCGCGCGACCGGCCCATCGCCCTTCAAGTCGTCCAGCGTGACCATGGGCTTGCCGCCGTCGTAGTCACGCAAGTACCAGGGGATGCCGCCGTCCTCGCCGTTGAGCAGCCCGAACGGATCGCTCGATGCGCTCGCCATCGGAGTCGGCGCGGCCACACCGGCATCGAGCTCCCCGTCGGTGAGGTAGGGATTCGAGCTCAGATCTTCTGCGGGCTTCGGCTTTGGCTTCTTGGTGAGCCAAGGCTCGAGCTTGAGGCGTTCTTCACGAGAGGGCACCGTGCGGTACAGCGGGGTGCCGTTGGTAAGATTCACGCCGTACTGGTAGGGAAGGGGTCCGCTCAAATCCGGTGCGTGCGGCGCGACGCGAAGACGAGGATGATTCATGTCGAGCGACGCGTACTTGCCGCAGACGAATCCGCCTGCCAATAGCTCGTACCAGCCGTCTTGGCAGTTCGGTTTTCTGTGCGGCTCGGGAATAACCGCGACCTTTCCGCCGTGCCTGATGTATCCCACGACTTCGCTCTTGATTTCGCGGTCCCCCTCTCCGCGCCCTCGTTTCTCTTTTCCTTCGCGGTTTGGCCATTCCATGTCGCTCATCACCGGCGTCGACAGAAATAGCGCTCCGATTCGCGGTCCGTCGTATGGCCCCGCGTCGGCGGGTGCCGGCCGCGCGGCGGCTGAGGACGCGTTGTTGGCCGGCAAATCGGCCATCGCGGGCGGGGCGGCGGATGCGGCCGGGTGGGCCACGCCGGTAGGCTGCTCTCCACACGCTGCCAGGGCCGCCGCGGCCGCGACGAACGAGGTCAGGCATGTCAGCAGCAGGAGCGGGCGCATTCGGCGGGCGGGTCTTTCCACGGGCCTCAGCCCGCGTACGTCCTCTACCTCTAAAAGGGGTTTTTTTTCCAGTTCTTGTGGTGGGTTCAGACGCTTCATTCCGAGCCGAAGCATAGCGAGCGCCGTGCCCGGACAAATTGCACGGAATCATTACGGATTTCTCCATACGGCTCGGGTTGATGTGGGAGGGTTCGAGGTGATGCGTGGCTAGCCGGACGCACCCCGTTCGAAAGGGAGCGGCTGAGGTCGCTCCCACGGCCCCCCACGCAACGCCCCGGGACAGACCCACGAAAGAGAAGAGCGGGCCCGAGCGATTTTGGGACCTGCGCCGCGTTCGGATTGCCTTCGTGGTGTCTGCATGCCTTTCCATCGCAGTCCATTGGGCCGTAGCGCCCTGGACCGTGCGTTCGGGGCTGACGTTCGAGCTCCGCGACGTGGAGGGGGACTTGGTGATTCCGGTCGATCTCCTCGCCGAGGACGAGCCACCGCCGCCCGTTCCCCCGCCCCCTTCCGTGCCGCCGCCGGTGCCAGGAAGAGCGAGTGACGAAGGCCTCAACGCGCGCGATGCCGCGCCGCCACCGCGCCGAGATGCGGGACCACCCGATGCGCAGCCGAGGGATGCGGAGATCGTCGACGCGCGGATGGTCGACGCGGACACCTCCGACGCAGAGATCTCGGACGGCGGTCCGGTTCCGCTCGCCGACGCGGGTGCCCTCGCCATCGCAGACGCGGCGCCCGGTGCAGGTGGGCCGCGCGATCCGGTGGGAATGCTCGGCGCGGTCGGACAGGTGCAGCCCGGTGAAGTGCTCGTCACGCTCCTTCTCAACGTAGAGGCGATTCGCGCGCACCCCGCCGGGCCGCGGCTGTCGAAGCTCGTGCGCGCGGCGCCGCAATGGGACGACGCGCTCAAGGGGACCACGGTGGACCCGGTGCGCGATGCCGATTGGGTGGCCATTTACGGACCGTCGCTCATCCACACCGAGCGCGACGCGATCCTCGTGGGCTACTCGGTTCCCGACGCGGTCGCCGACGCGGCGATCGAAGCGATCAGGCGGCGCAGCCACAACGGTGCTGCATTCGACGCGGGCGTGCCCGGCGTAAAAGCGACGCTGGCTCACGCCGATCGTGCTCCACGGGTCTTCTTGCGACCGCGATCGCACCTCATCGCCGTCGTCCCGCCGGACTACGCCACGACCGCCGCAAAGTTGCTGTCGAAGACCAAGGGCGCCCCGCATGTGCGTCCGGGCGAGGCCATGCGCATGACGCTCAAGAATCCGCATCGGCCGATTCCGCAGATGCCGGCGCGCATCAAGGAGCTGCGCGTGTGGGTCTTGCCGCTCGCCGACGGCGGCGCTGAAATTCACGGGGAGGGGGAGTGCTCGGACGCTCCGGGTGCAAACGACTCGACGGGCGAGATCAAATCATTTCTGCAGCGCTTCCGCGGCAGCATGGAGGGGGCCGTCGCCAACATGATCTCGCGCGGCCTCATCAACGCCATCGAGGTGAGCTCGGATGGCAATCTGGTGCGGTTTCATGCGCACGCGAACCGGGAGCAAGTGGACGCGGTGATCGGCTTCGTCGGTGCCCAGCTGGGTGCGGACGTGAACGCGCCCGCATCGGCGGCGAGCGGTGGTAGTGTGCGCAGGCCATGAAACGCACGATCGTCACCGTCCTGGCTCTGACTGCGCTCACTACCTGCGCTTGCTCCAAGAAAGACGAGGAGCCCACCTCGGCGTTCAAACCTTCCGCGGCACCTCCAGAGCTGCCCGGGCCGGAGAAGCTCGAGATCGTCGACGAGGCCGTGGGGAAGGGGCGGGAGGCCAAGACCGGCGACACGGTGCGTGTACACTACACAGGTACGCTCATGAGCGGGAAGAAGTTCGACAGCTCGCGCGATCGCGACGACCCTTTCGAATTCAAGCTCGGCGCGGGGAGCGTCATCAAGGGATGGGATCAGGGGGTCGTGGGCATGAAGGTCGGCGGGAAGCGCAAGCTCACGATTCCGTGGGACTTGGCTTACGGCGAAGCGGGCAATCCGCCCACCATCCCGGCGAAAGCCGCGCTCAAGTTCGACGTCGAGCTCATCGAAGTAAAGTGAAATCCAATTCGGCGCCCCCGGAGGCGCCGGCACGCTCGGCGAGGCGGTGCTTGATCACCTGCTCGAGCGACTGCATGCGGTCCATGCGCCCCGGGCCGAGGCTCACCACGCCAGCGTCGGTCCCCAGGCGCACGAGCCCGCGAACACCGAGCGGAAGCAACGAGACGCCTCGGATGGCGCTCCATGCGACCGCTCTCCCCGCGAACGTGATACCGTGCTCGTCGACGGCCACGTCCAGCGGCATCGTCGCGGCGAGCGCGTAGGCAGCGAGACCAAGCACCGCGACGAGTGAGCTCGAGATCGCGACGAAGGCGTAGGTTACGCGCTGGTGCATCGCCTGGTGGCCCGCTCCGAGCAGAAAAAGAATGGCCGCGAAGAGGTGAAGAAACACCGCGCTGGTTGCGAAGACCGCCGGGCGACCCACCGGGAAAAATAGGCGGTTGGTGGACGGTGGAGCATCAGGAGCGTCTGGATTGACGGCGCCATGGCGGAGCGCGCGGCGCAATAGAACGATGAAAAGGGATGCCAGAACGAGGTTCAGTGCGAGGGCGAGGAGGTGAAGTCCGTCGATGGACAAGAACGTGTCGAACGCGCCGTGCATGAGCGCGGACCAGGCGAGAAAAAGGAGAATGCTCGTCTTTTTCGAGACGAGTTTTCGCCCGAGCGCATAGCCCCAGATTGCGCCAAAAAAAAGGTGCGCGGGGATGCTGGTGAAGGTGCGCGCGACGATGATGGCGGAGCCGAGCCGCCCGAAGGCAAAGTACTTGATGTTCTCGACCGCTGCGAATCCCAAGCTCGACGCCGCTCCGTAGATGATTCCGTCGACCGGCTCGTCGAACTCGCGCCGGCGGCACGCGAACGACCAGGTGCCGAGGAGCTTCGATCCCTCTTCGCTGAGTCCAACGACGAGCGTGAAGGCGGCCAGCGCCAGAGGAAACGCGCTGATCTGCCCACCCAAAGTCATGAGAGACGGATTCAAGTACGGCGATGCGCTCATGGCGGCCCATTCGGCAAAGCCAGCAGCAGCGACGCTGAGACCGCCGAGCGCGAACGTGGCGAGGACCAGCCACCACGGCTCGGGGTGCGCGGGATCGAAGCGCCGCACGAAGAAGAGCCACGCGATGCTGAGCAGCATCGGCACGACCAGACAGCTTACGGCGATCGGCCAGTTTGTTGGCTCTCGTTGGGCCTTCGTGCGCGCGAGCGGCGGCAGGGTGCCCGTCCGAAGAAGGGACCCGATATTGTGCGCGCGCGCGAACGCTGTGATCGTGTCGCCCACGGGAAGGACGATGGCGGCGCGAGCAGGCGTGCCGCGAGACTCGATCAGAAGATCGGCAATCCGCCTGTGTGACAAGACGCTCTGTCCCAGCGCGATGAGTGTCGGCGCGGCGCCCGCCGGTTCCATGCTCATGCGAAGCCTCGCTACGTCCGCGAGGTAGAGTACGAGCTCTCTCTTCTCGGACGCGATGCCTGTGTCGGCATCGACGAAATCGCGAAGCTCGACGAGGGCGGGGCTGTGCACGACGCGTGTGCGCGCGCGCTCCTGGTCGATCGCCTCGATGAGCACCCGGTGGTGCTCGTCGATGTTTCCCTCGTGGATGGCGCGCGCGATGTGTGCGCGGGAACCCACGAAATACCGCTCGATCGTGCCGTCCTTTGCGGTGGCCGTCTTGGGGGTCAACCCCGCGTGGTCCTTGGGAACGAACCCGTAGGCGGGATCGACCCTATAAACGGCGAGTCCACCGCGCCAGCTGAGCATCTCGTCCACCTGGGGTGCGCTGTCTTCGTCCACCCGCACTCTGACGTGGGTGGCGTCGGACGCTTCCACGTCGGCGGGAATGTGCGCCGCGCCGAGGCGCGCTTCGATCAAACGGCGCGCCGCCTCGGAAACACTTGCACCGCTTTTTCGTACTTCGTACTCGAGCTCTACGTCATGCGTCCCAGCGAGGTGCGTGCCGTCGCACGCGCAAACCATGAGCGCGAAAAACAGGAGCGCGACGAAACGTCTCACCGCTCGGCATGTTACACGAGGGCTCTCACGCGCGCGCGTAGCTGCCGAGAATCTTCGCCATCGGGCAGTGTGCCCGCGCACCCCCAAGGGCGGCGGCGACGTGGGCGTCTTCGCGATGCCCCTCGAGGTCCGCCAAAAATACGTAGTCCCACGCCTTTTGCCGGCTCGGGCGCGACTCGATTCTCGTCAAGTTGACGCCCGAGTCTTCGAGGATCGACAGAACCTGCCGGAGCGCCCCGCGGCCGTCCTTCACGCTGAACGCAATGGTCGTCTTGTCTGCACCCGTGCGCGGCGCGTCCTCGGGACCGATGACCACGAAGCGCGTCGCGTTCTCCGGACGGTCCTGAATGCGCTCGCGGAGAATGGTCAAACCGTGGATTTCCCCTGCAAGCGAGCTGCCGATGGCGGCTACCCGCTCGTCGTCGTGCGCCTCGCGCGCCGCTTGCGCCGTCGACAGCGTCTGCACGAGCTGCGCGTTGGGCAGGTTCTTGCCCAGCCACACGCGGCACTGCGCGAGCGCCTGCGGATGCGAGTACACGCGGTCGATTTGCGTAACGTTCGGTGCGCGCGACAAAAGGCATTGCGTCACTTCGAGCACTATTTCCTGACGTATGAACAGTTCCCCCTCGATGAGAGCGTCCGCGGTCACGGTGACCGATCCCTCTGTGCTGTTCTCGATCGGCACGACGCCTGCCGCGCACGCGCCCGTTCGCACGGCGTCGAAGACGCCCTCGATCGTGG